>Ga0193702_1000390_pt1 | contig 15622 bp, 11 predicted proteins | sample U3a1metaG_FD_143060 | JGI IMG/M metagenome (GOLD analysis project Ga0193702, IMG submission 143060) | Soil microbial communities from a riparian zone of the East river system, Colorado, United States - U3a1 | ecosystem: Environmental > Terrestrial > Soil > Riparian zone | place: USA: East River... | reverse complement strand
AGCATAATGCGGTCCGCCATAAAGCAATCCGTCCTTAGTGCACTGCTGTAAAAGCTGTGTATTTTTAAGCGCAACTTTGTAAAATCGCGGATCACGATCTGCCAACAGTGCATAGGCGGGCTGGCTACCATCGCTGGTGCGGCTGCCCCAATAGGTCCACTTATAATTGCGGGTTCCCCAGCTATTATCCCAGCCGCCATCAGGCAGCATAAATTCCATGTGGGTTTGCAAGGAATGAGTGACTGTTTCTAAAACCTCCTGGTCATTGGTCAGTAAGCCGTAAAGTACCAGCGATGGTAATGATTCCTCAACATTATATCCAAGGTCGACCGAAAAGCATCCCTTTGGGCTTGCCTTATCATAAGGCCCGCCTTCGCCGGATATAAAACTATTTTTTTGAGTGATAAACGGTAAAGCACTATGCGCAAACTCGCGGCCCTTAGCAGTGAATTTAGGAACATCCAGTAAATTACCCAAAAGTGATAGCGCATAGGAAGCTGCTATAGGATAATTGATATTGCCATAATTAATAGAAAATGTATTGTATATAAAATCCCCGGCTTTTTTTAAGCGTTCGGTAATCTCGTTTTTAAACTTATTGTCAACCAGCGGGCCGTGGTTTTTTAAAGTTTCAGCCAGCCCAATTGCAGAAAATACAGTAATGCCTTTCCATGCCCCTTTCACCGGGTCGTTAAGCCAGGAGCCATCAGGCTGGCTCACCCTGTTTTCCGACCAGCGGTAAAGCAATACAGCGGCGTCAATATATCTTGAATCTTTAGTTTGCTCAGCCAGCCGAAAAAACGGGTAAATAGTATCACCAACCCTGCCATGCACTGTTTTATCCGCAGGGCAAAATATGCCGCCGTAGTTATTTATGTCCGCTTTATCGGTAATCTGCAAATCAAGAAGCGCTTTACCCCATTGACTTGTCAGCTGGTCGCTTAATGTGTACAGGTCGTTATTGTCTGGTGATAGTTCAAATGCTAAACTACCCGCAAACGGAATGGCTGATAAACCAATTGCGGTTGTTTTGATGAATTTTCTGCGTGATAATGGCATGATGATATTTTACCTGTGCTGATTTTTGTTAGATTTGGATATACAATTATACAACTGACTTCCTGTTAAGTACCACATTTATTCCAAAAAATGAAAAGCAAATCTGATCGCAGGGTTTTTCTGAAAAATATTGGCGTTGGCAGTGCTGCTGCTTTGCTGCCCGTTGGCACTTTGAGTTTTGCTGATGCAAAAACGCCTGATACTGCCGCCCCGGCTGTTGCTATCCCCGGCAAACGTAAATATAATACTGAATATACCGGCCAGCACCTTAACCGGGTTGCCTTCCCTATTGGCGGACTAGGAGCTGGTATGTTTTGTATGGAGGGCACCGGGGCTATCTCGCACATGTCAGTCAAAAACAAACCCGAAATATTTAATGAGCCCGGAATGTTTGCCGCAATTTGTGTTAAGGGTGTAAAAAACGGGGCCAAGCTGTTAGAGGGCCCGGTGCCCGATTGGAAAAAATTCGGACTTAAGGATGCTGCCAACGGATTAGGCGGAGCTACAACTGGGTTGCCTCATTTTCACAACGCAAGCTTTAAGGCGCGGTTTCCGTTTGCATACCTTAATATTACGGATAGCGATCTGCCATTAAAGGTGCAGGTAACAGGATGGAGCCCGTTCATCCCAACTGATGATGACAATTCAAGCCTGCCGGTTGGGGCTATGGAATATAAATTTACCAATACCAGCAATGCGGAAGCTGATGCTGTCTTTTCATTTAATACAAAGAATTTTTTAGGTTTCGATAAAGGCGAAGATAAGATCACCCCTTTTGAAAACGGCTTTATATTAACCCAGCTTGGAACAAAAGAAAAGCCATTAAGATCTGATTTCGCCATTTTTACGGATGAAAGCGATACCATTGTTGATCATTGCTGGTTTCGCGGCGGTTGGTGGGACCCGGTTACAATGGCCTGGAACGAGGTAAAGAGCGGTAATGCAAAGGCAAACCCACCGGTTGAGAAAGATGCCCCGGGTGCAAGTTTGTATGTGCCCTTTAAGCTATTGCCGGGTAAAGAAAAAGTGATTAAAGTAATGATGGCCTGGTACACGCCTGATTCTGAACTAACGTATGGCGAGATGGGCATCAGGAAGGAAAATTGCGACCCTGCAAGTGGTTGTTGTAATTCTCCTTCGGACATCGCCCTTGATAAATATGATAAAGATTTTGACGGTAAGTTCTATAAACCCTGGTACAGCAGCCGCTTTAACAGCATTGAAGAGGTTAGCGTATACTGGAAAAAGAAATATGACGAGTTAAAGAAAAAATCAACGCTTTTTAAGGATGCATTCTTTTCGTCAACACTGCCGCCCGAGGTAATGGAGGCAGTTGCTGCTAACTTGTCTATATTAAAGTCGCCAACAGTTATGCGCCAGTATGATGGGCGGCTCTGGAGCTTTGAGGGCTGTGCTGATGATAACGGTTGTTGCCATGGCTCATGTACACACGTTTGGAACTATGCACAGGCTATTCCGCATTTGTTCCCGGCGTTGGAAAGGAGTTTGCGGCATACCGAATTTTGCGAAAGCCAGGATGTAAACGGGCACCAAACATTCAGGGCCAATTTGCCCATTCAACCAACTAGACATGATTTTCATGCCGCGGCTGATGGCCAGTTGGGTGGTATAATGAAAGTTTACCGCGAGTGGCGCATTTATGGGGATAACGTGTGGCTCAAAAAAATGTACCCCATGGTAAAAACCAGTATGGATTATTGCATCAGCACCTGGGACCCGCGGCATAGAGGGGCAATTGAAGAACCGCACCACAATACGTATGATATTGAATTTTGGGGTGGCGATGGCATGCACACCAGCTTTTACTCCGGTGCTTTAAATGCCATTGTTGCAATGGGCGAGTTTTTAAAAGCAGATGTTGCTAAGTATAAAGAGTTAGCTGTGAAGGCTAAAAATTTGATAGAAACAGAATTGTTTGATGGTGAATATTTTATCCAGGAAATAAAGTATAAAGATTTGAATGCTAAAAATCCTGCAACAGCGAAGTCCTTCGGCGGGGAGTATTCAAAAGAAGCACAGGCACTCATGGAAAAGGAGGGGCCTAAATATCAATACGGAAAAGGCTGCTTGTCTGACGGGATCCTTGGCGCATGGATTGGCCGGATGTGTGGTGTTGAAGAAACCATCGACCCCAAAAAGATAAAAAGCCACCTGATGGCTGTTCATAAATATAATTTGAAGGAAAACCTGAGCGAACATGCCAACCCGCAGCGGCCAACCTATGCCTTAGGGGATGAAGGCGGTTTGCTTTTATGCACCTGGCCCAAAGGCGGTAAGCTTTCGCTCCCCTTTGTTTATAGCGATGAAGTATGGACGGGGATTGAACACCAGGTAGCATCGCACCTGATGCTGATGGGGAATGTAAAAGAGGGCCTGGAGATAGTAAGGGCATCGCGCGACAGGTATGACGGAAAGATCAGGAATCCTTTTAACGAATATGAATGCGGCAGCTGGTATGCACGCGCCTTATCAAGCTATGGTTACCTGCAGGCTTTAACGGGTGTGCGTTACGATGCGGTTGACAAAACCCTGCACATCGATTCAAAAATTGGCGATTTTACAAGTTTTATTTCAACCGAAACAGGGTTTGGAACGGTAAGCCTTCATGAAGGCAAATCATCTGTTAAAATTGTGTACGGAAATATTAATATTGAAAAAACACTGGTATTAGGTAAACAAGTTTAGTTGAACGACAGGAAAATTAATTTAAAAGCTATGAATATTGAAGCAAACAGGGTTGTATCACTTCGTTTCGTTATGAAAAATAAGGATGGCGATGTTATAGAAGATATTATGAACCAGCCACCTATGGATTATCTGCATGGCTCGGGCAATATTTTGCCGGCATTAGAGGCAGCAGTTGAAGGATTAAAAGTTGGCGAAAAAAAGCTGATCGTTTTTAAAAACGGTGAAAGTAGCGGCGAAAATTACCTGATGGATGTTGTTATTGACAGTATACGCACGGCAACACCAAGTGAGCTAAAATCAGGAAAGCCGGAAACCAAGATAAAGGATGAAGCATGCGGCCCTGGTTGTTGCTGTTAATTTGCGGCCTGATTTTTCCCGCGGTATTTAGTAGGAGATATGCCCATTAATTTGGTGAACATTCGCGAAAAATAATATTGATCATCTATCCCTAATGTAATGGCTATTTCCTTAACCGCCATATTTGTAAACGACAAGTATTGGCAGGCCTTTTGGATTTTAAGCTGGTTAAAATATTCAATAGGCGAATGCCCCGTTTTTGATTTAAAAATAGCGGAAAAGTGTGATGCGGATATATTTACAAATGCAGCAATCTCCTCCAATTTAACAGTTAAGTTGATCTTTTGCTGCATATAGGCAATTGTTTTACTTACCACATCATCTTCCGCTTTATCAATATGGTTGAACTTGTTTTCATAGATCAATGAAGAGAGGAAATGATAAAAGATCATATTTACATACCTTAAAGTATCCTCGCTATAGCCTTTTTCAAGGTTAAAACAGATCTCCTCGAACAGCTTTATCCTGTCCTCATTAAAGGCTAAATGCGGTTTATAATTCTCTGAGTTTTTCAAAATCAGGTTGATAATAAATCCGGCTGTATCGCCTTTAAAGTGCATCCAGTAAATAGTCCATGGCTTATTGGTATTAGCGGCATACCTGTGCGGCGTATTTGCCGGAATGGCAATGAATTGCGAAGGCGATAATTCAACCCTTTTTTTATTGATTTCGAGCCAGCCGCTCCCTTCCGTACAATAAATAATAATATGCTGGCTTATCCCCGCAGGGCGTTCAACATAATGAAATTTAGCTTTTGGGTAGTAGCCGATATCAGTTATAAAGATTTGCCGGGTCACCGGATCTTTACTCAGGAAACCCGTGATGATCTTTTTGGGCAGCACAATAAGTTTCTGCCCCTCAAAGCCTTCGCGTCTTTTTATGTCTTTATTTGCCTGCAGCATTACTGGCAAATGTAATAATTGCCATAATATAATCCATCATTATAATAATAATGCCTATTTATTTGCCCGTTTAAATCATTGAATTTTACAATGCCAGTTATAGATCCAATGATCACACTTGAAAATTTCGGAATTCACGAAGAGAAGGAGCTTTTGTTGTTCGCATTAAAAAATGACAATGGGGCCTTTGTTGAGCTTACCAATTATGGCGCAGCAATAGTTTCTGTAATGGTGCCCAATCGGGATGGTGAGTTAGAACCTGTAGTGCATGGCTTTGATGAGCCAGAAGGTTACCTGGCTGATAACTGTTATATCGGATCAACCATTGGTCGGTTTGCCAACCGGATAGGGAATGCCGCTTTTGAATTGGATGATAAAAAATACCATCTGGACGTGAATGATAATGCCAATACCAACCATGGCGGGAGCAACGGATATAACTTAAGGGTATTTGATTATAAAATTGAGGGTGATAAGTTGTTTTTTATGTTGCACAGCCCGAACGGGGATGGCGGATTTCCGGGTAATCTCGGGCTAGCTGTCACTTATCAATGGACGGAAAATAATCAGCTTAAAATAACCTATCTTGCAGAAACCGACCAGCTAACCATTGCCAATTTTACCAATCATGCCTATTTTAACTTGTCGGGGAAAGGAAGCCCAATCCTTGATCATCGGTTAACCATTGATGCAGATCAGGTATTGGAAACTGATCAGGATTATATTCCGACCGGAAAAATAATCCCCGCAGGTAAAAGAACTTTTTTCAGGAATAGGATAGGTTATAAGATCAAAGAAAATAGCGGGGAGGGGTTTAACCATTATTATATCCTGAATAACCAGGATGACAATATCCGGTTAGCAGCTGTTTTGGATGACGAAAACTCAGGGCGCAGGCTGAATGTTTATACTACTTATCCGGGCTTAATGTTTTATACCGGTGATTTTTTAGAAAGCATTCATCCGGGGCATTTGGGTAAGCCTTATAAACCGTTTGATGGTTTATGCCTTGAGTGCCAGTTTTACCCGGATGCGCCTAACCACAGCACATTTCCATCAACCGTTTTAAAACCGGGTGAACAATATAAAGAAGAGATTATTTATGAATTTACTTTAATTCCCGGTATTCAAATATGAATCAAGCATCAACTTTTAACAGCCGGTATATTATTGGCATTTCGTTTATTTCGGCCCTTGGCGGTTATTTATTCGGGTTTGATTTTGCCGTTATATCCGGTGCACTACCTTTTTTGCGGATACAATTTGCGCTTGATGCCTGGTGGGAAGGCTTTTTGACCGGGTCGCTGGCTTTGGGCTGTATTGTTGGATGCCTGATTGCAGGCCGGGTTGCCGACCGTTACGGGCGTAAACCCGGACTAATGACAGCCGCTATAATTTTTGCGATCTCGTCTATCGGCGTTGCACTTGCCCAAACACTTACCTGGTTTGTAGCGATGCGTTTTGCTGCAGGCATTGGTGTGGGTATGGCCTCCATGCTTTGCCCTATGTATATTGCAGAGATCTCGCCGGCTGCAGTACGGGGGCGCAACGTTGCTATCAACCAGCTTACCGTAGTCATCGGGATCCTGGTTACCAATCTTGTTAATTATTTTTTAGCAGATAAAGGTGTTGATGCGTGGCGCTGGATGTTTGGGCTTGGGGTTGTACCATCTGCAATATTCTTAATAGGGGTAATGTGGCTGCCTGAAAGCCCGCGATGGTTAATCAAAGCTGGTAAAGTTGAGCAGGCAAAAAAAGTACTGAATAAAATAGGCTCTCAACTCTTCGTTCAGCAAACTTTTAAGGCCATTGAACAATCAATGGTTGGCGCCGAAAAACAAAGCTATAAAGCTGTATTTGAAAAAAGTGTGCGCCCCGCCGTTATTGTCGGAATTACCCTGGCAGTATTCCAGCAGTTCTGCGGGATAAATGTGGTTTTTAATTATACCTCAACCATTTTTGAATCGGTAGGCGCAAACCTGAACAGGCAGCTTTTTGAAACAGTGGCTATAGGCGTGGTAAACCTTGTATTTACCCTGATCGCTATGTGGCAGGTGGATAAGCTTGGTCGCCGGCCGCTGATGCTCGGTGGTGCGCTTGGCTTATCGGTAGTGTACATCATCCTGGCCTTTTTGCTGCAGAATCATTCATCGGCAGGGCTGGTTTCCATATTTGTTTTATTGGCCATCAGCATGTATTCCATGTCGCTTGCGCCGGTTACCTGGGTGTTGATCTCCGAGATCTTTCCTAATAAAATTCGCGGACTGGCATCTTCGGTGGCAATTGTATCATTATGGGGCGCTTATTTTATACTGGTTTTTACTTTTCCAATCCTGGCTAAAAAGCTTGGGGCTTATGGTCCGTTTTATCTTTATGCGGGAATCTGCTTTTTAGGGTTCTTATTTATAAAAAGCAAAGTAAAGGAAACCAAGGGGCAAACATTGGAAGAATTGGAGCAACATTTAACAGGGCATTAGGTAGTGCAGAGGTAATAATTCTAATAAATTAACGTGAGTTTGATATAAAAATGGGCGGAACATGTTGATTATAAGCTATTTATATTTATTTAATTTTTGATAAATAGTTAAATATTTGATAATCAGAATGTTCCACTTTGTTCCGGGTGTTCCGCTGGTAAAAATGGAACGCTTTGCCGGAGGGATACACAAACTTGCGCTTCACCTTACTGCGGTTGGAGAAGAGTTTGATGACGTGACCGTTTGCTTATATCGAACTCAGGTAAAGTTATGGGAGGTTATTTTAAATGCGCCGTAGGTGCAAAATGTCGGTAGAAAATATAGCATAACCACCATTCAGCGTGCCGTCAGGTACGCAACATCGGCAAGGTTCCGTACCTGACGGCACGGTGTTAATGTTTGTTTTTATTCTACCGACCTTGAAACCCGACGGGGTTCTCTTAACATAATTGTATTGCCCTGATGGGGCAAGGATTAAAAAAATATAACTAATAATATTATGGTATCAGTTTGGGAAGAAAAAGTAATTATACCTACTTATGGCATAGGCAAGCCTGATAAAAACCCCATGTTTTTTGAAAAGCGGGTGTACCAGGGCAGCAGCGGCGTGGTGTATCCCAACCCGGTTATTGAAAAGATTGAGGATGAAAAGGCCGATAAAGAATACATTGGGCTGTTTTTAGAAAACAAATACCTCAAAATAATGATCCTGCCAGAGCTTGGCGGACGCATCCAAATGGCGTATGACAAAGTCAAAAAACGTCACTTTATCTATTATAACCAGGTTATTAAGCCTGCGTTGGTAGGCTTAACAGGTCCCTGGATCTCCGGTGGCATTGAGTTTAACTGGCCGCAGCACCACCGCCCAAGCACCTTTGAGCCGGTTGATTATACTTTATCTGAAAATCCTGATGGCAGTAAAACCGTATGGGTTAATGAAGTAGAAAAAATGTTCCATACTAAAGGTATGGCCGGCTTCACGCTTTATCCTGACAAAGCATATATCGAGATCAGCGCCAAACTGTATAACCGCAGCAGTTTGCCGCAAACTTTTTTATGGTGGGCTAACCCGGCAGTAAAGGTGAATGATCATTACCAATCAGTTTTTCCACCCGATGTTAATGCCGTTTTTGACCATGGCAAACGCGATGTATCCGATTTTCCGATAGCTACGGGCACCTATTATAAGGTTGATTATTCTCCGGGAACAGATATTTCCATGTATAAAAATATCCCGGTGCCAACATCGTACATGGCAATAAATTCAGATTATGATTTTGTTGGCGGCTATGAGCATGATAGTAAAGGCGGCTTATTGCATGTTGCAGATCACCACGTTTCGCCGGGAAAAAAGCAATGGACCTGGGGGCACAGCGATTTTGGCCAGGCATGGGACAGGAACCTTACCGATGAGGACGGGCCTTATATTGAACTGATGACAGGGGTATTCACTGATAATCAGCCTGATTTTAGCTGGCTGATGCCTTACGAGGAAAAATCATTCACCCAATATTTTATGCCTTACCAGGAGTTGGGTATGGTAAAAAATGCAAGTAAAGACATCCTGCTGGCGGCCGATAAAGCAGGGAATAACCTAACCATAAAGGTGTACGCCACATCCGTACATGAAAATATCAAATTAAGCTTGTCTATAAAAGGGCAGGAATTATTTAAAGAAACAATTAAGGTTTCGCCTGAGCTGATTTTTTATAAAGAATTATCACTCGAAAATGATTTTGATGAAAATGAGCTGTTCATAAAGATCTCTTCTGCAGATGGAAAGGAACTGCTCAAATATGAACCTGCAAGCAATCGTAAAAACGAGATGCCGGCAGCTGCAAAACCAGCTTTGCCGCCAAAGGAAGTTGCCAGTACGGAGCAATTGTTTTTAACGGGACAGCATTTAGAACAATACCGCCATGCAACCTACAACCCGATAGATTATTACGAAGAAGCTTTGCTGCGCGATCCGTCAGACGCGAGGAATAACAATGCAATGGGTAAATGGCTGTTAAGCAAAGGGCAGTTTGCCAAAAGTGAAGCCTATTTCAGGAAAGCCATTGAAACCATAACCCAGCGCAACCCCAATCCATACGATAGTGAGCCTTATTATAACCTGGGCTTGTGTTTAATCTATCTTGAGCGGGATAATGAAGCCTATGAAGCTTTTAACAAAGCCACCTGGAGCAATGCATGGAAAGACGCAGGTTATTTATCCGTTGCATTGATAGATCTGAAAAGGGGCCATTATGAAAAAGCTTTGGAGCATATCTGCCAGGCCCTTGACAGAAACCGCAACAACAGCAAGGCCTGGGTAATAAAAGCGGCAGCCTACCGGAAGCTGAGGCTTTTTGACAGTGCCCTGCAAACTGCAAATGAAGCGTTAAAACTTGATAGGTTTAATTTGGGTGCGATTTTTGAAAAAGCATTCATCAGCAAATTGAACAAGCAGGATGATAAGGAAAAGCGATTGACAGAAGAACTGTTCGTACTTTCCCGCTGTGATGAGCGAAATCTGCTGGAATATGCCTTGGATTATGCTGCAGCCGGTTTGTATGAAGAAGCTGGTGAACTATTGGCGTATGCCGTAAAAGAAGCTGATACCAATCCTATGGTGTTTTACAGCCTTGGTTGGTTCAGCCATAAAGCGGGTGATGATCAAAAGGCTAAAGAATGGTTAGAAAGAGCCGCTGTTGCCAATCCTTATTTGTGTTTCCCAAACCGGTTAATTGAAATAAACATCCTGCGATTGGCATCTGAAATAAACCCAATGGATGCAAAGGGGCCTTATTACCTTGGCAACCTGTTTTATGACAAGCGGCAATATACAGATGCGATCAATTGCTGGGAAACTTCGGTTCAGTTGGATAACACATTCCCGACGGTTCTTCGTAACCTTGGCATTGCTTATTTTAATAAGCAAAACGATGCACAAAAGGCATTGAACTGTTACGAAAAGGCGTATGTGCTTGATCCCAACGATGCCCGTGTATTGATGGAACTGGATCAGCTTTACAAAAGACTAAACAGCCCGCCCGAACAAAGATTAAAGTTTTTGGAAGAACATCTTGCTGTAGCAGAACAGCGGGACGATACTTACCTGGAACGTCTGAGCCTGTACAACTTTGGCGGGGATTACGAGTCAGCACTTAGTTTAATTGAAGCACGAAAATTTCATCCATGGGAGGGTGGGGAAGGCAAAGTTTCGTATCAATACCTGTTAAGCCTGGTTCAATTGGCAAAGCAGTTTATCCAACAAAAACAATACGAAAAAGCCATTGGATATTTAGAAAGAGCTCAGATCTATCCGAATAATTTAGGCGAAGGCAAACTTTATGGTGCACAGGAAAATGATATTGATTATTGGCTTGGTTGTGCATATGCAGGGTTAAATAAACAGGAATTAGCAAACGGATATTTTATAAAAGCTACCCGGGGATTAAGCGAACCATCTGCCGCTGTATTTTATAACGATCAGCAGCCTGATAAGATCTTTTACCAGGGATTAGCCCATAAAAAATTGGGCAATAATGAATTAGCAAATACTATTTTTAGCAAACTGGTGGCGTATGGTATTGAGCATGCAGATGATCAAGTAAAGCTGGATTACTTTGCAGTCTCGTTACCCAACCTGCTGATATTTGATGATGATTTGAATCTGCGCAACCGCATCCATGCTTATTTTATACAAGGGTTAGGTTACCTCGGACTTGAAAGAGCAGCAGAAGCAATCCAAATGTTTACCCGGGTGCTCGAAATGGATGCTGCACATGCAGGAGGCAAGGTGCATTTGGAGATGGCAAAAGTGCTGTGATTTCGAATCACAGCACTTTTGCCATCTCCGTTACTTTGTTAATACTACAGATTGCTCAAAATTTCTATAACGCCGAACACCGATGTCCCTCTTAAAACCAGGATTTTTTTTGAATCATAGGCGTTCATGGTGTTTGTACGATTGTCTTCTACCGTAGCAAAAAGTTGAGAGGTATTGCTTTCTATCCACCAATCATTTGGTACGGCAATTTTAACTTCGCCAAAGCCTTGCGAAATATCCAGTACGGCAACCCCTGCAATGTCGGCATGGGTGAAATCCAGTTCGGTAGCGCCAAATATGTTGCTAACCCTGCCACCTCTGAAGTCTTTTGAGATGATGTTCTTTTTGACGCCGCCAAAAATGGTGGATGTATTTATATAATCATCGTTGGCGAAAATATATGCTGCTTGATTGTTCATGATCTTTAAATTTTAATGTTGACCAAAACTAACTGAAGCAGCTAAGGATGAGAAGATAAAGCTTGCAGAAGGGTGGAAGATGTCGGTAAATGAAGGACTTATGTCGGTAAATATACTGATCATTGTTTTGCCGCTTACAAATTTGGCTTGCCCCAACCGGATTTACTTACAGTTATCATCTACCTAACATAAACTCCTTAATAAAATAACAATTTGATAATCTCAAATTTTCGGCAAGTAAACTGCATATCTATTTCTTTGAGTAATAATCACTTGTATCACAATTAACAAATTAGTCCCCTAAAAAAAGCTGAAAGATTATGCTCCATGTATTAAGTGCAATTACTCTCCCGTTGCTTGGTGAAGTTAGCTTAAGTGCTTCGCTGACCATTGTTTTTTTTATTTGTTTACTGGCAGTTGTTGGCTTTGAATTTGTAAATGGCTTTCATGATACTGCGAATGCGGTTGCCACAGTTATTTACACCAAAGCATTAAAACCTGTATATGCTATCCCATGGTCGGGCTTTTTTAACTTCCTAGGTGTATTTTTAGGTGGTGTAGCAGTAGCCATGGGTATATTAAAGCTGCTCCCGCTGGATGACCTGATGAAACTGCCCGTTAGTGTGGGCGCCTGCATGGTGCTGGCTGTGTTGCTGGCATCAATAGTATGGAACCTGGGTACCTGGTATTTAGGTATCCCGTGTTCAAGCTCGCACACCCTTATAGGCGCTATGATAGGCGCAAGTATTGCATTTACCTGGTATTATGGTGGTGCCGGGGTTAACTGGGATAAGGCAAAAGAGATAGGTTTATCACTGATCCTGTCGCCTGTAATTGGTTTTGGGGCAGCGGCTTTGCTGATGCTTTTTTTAAAGCATGTTGTAAAATCAAAAGCCTTGTTTCACATCCCGCAGGGCGAAAATGACACGCCGCCAATCCTTGTACGCATATTGCTGATCATCACCTGTACGCTGGTAAGCTTTTTCCATGGCAGTAATGATGGCCAGAAAGGAGTAGGGTTATTAATGCTGATCCTGATTGCATTTTTGCCTGTTAAATTTGCAGTTAACCATTCCATTTCAAACGATAAGATCCTGTCGGCATTAAACAAAACAGAGCAGGTAATAACTAAAAATACAGCCTCTGCAGTTGGTGCAAGTCATGCACTGATCCTTCATTTGGATTCTGCAATAACACAAACCAAGACTCAGCTGGAAAGCAGGAATCCTGCTGATACTGCTAAAACCTACAAATTCCGTAAAGAAATAAAAACAGTAGTTAAAAGCATTGATGGCCTGGTAGGTGACAAAGATTCAAAGTTTGCCAAAGAAGATGTTGCTGTACTGAAATCAGCATCAAAAGATTTAAACGGACTAACAGATTTTGCACCGATCTGGGTAATTGCCACCATATCTATTTCGTTGGGTATTGGTACCATGGTGGGCTGGAAACGGATTGTAGTAACCATTGGCGAGAAAATTGGCAACGAACACCTGAATTACGCACAGGGTGCAACTTCCGAAATTATAGCCGCCTCAACCATAGGACTAAGTACAGCCTTTGGTTTGCCGGTAAGTACCACACACGTATTATCAAGCGGCATTGCAGGCTCTATGATGGCATCAGGTGGGAAGGGTAATTTAAACAGCAAAACTTTAAAAAGCATAGCACTGGCATGGATCTTAACCCTGCCTGTGGCTATTATTTTATCGCTTTTATTATTTATGTTCTTCCATTTATTTATTTAATGTAACCGGTAATACCTAAATTTAACACTATCAAAAAATGAAACAGATACTTGTTGCAACCGATTTTTCAGCCAGCGCGGCCAACGCAATGGAATATGCCATGGCACTGGCCAAAATATTAAATATGGAAGTATGTGCCATAAACGCTATCCCGTCAATGGAAGGTGTTGGTAATAACATATACAATGCTATTTTTATTGAGGATTATCATAATAATAAAAGGCAGGCTTTAAAAGATTGGGTAGCCACTTATACAGCGGAGGAGGGGTATGGTGAGATACCTGTAAATTCACTTTGTGAAGTGGGCTCATTAAAAAGCGTTATCAGTGATTATATAAATAAGCACCATGTTGAATTACTGGTGATGGGCCTTACCGGCGCAACCGGAATCACCGGAATTGTGGGAAGTAACGCCAGCACAATGGTTGAAGCGGTTAAGATACCAACGCTGATCATTCCGCTGGAAAGTGAATTTTCAAAAACACCGGTCATCACATTGGCAACCGATTACGAAACCAGGCTTTCTGCTGATGATGTCAACGCATTAAATGAAATGGTGCTTGCTTTTGGTTCGGAGAAAATGAAGGTGCTGTATGTTTCTGAAAACCCGGAAAAGAAAAACATTGAAACCGAAGAAAGCAAGCTGCAGGAACTGATTAAAAATACTAAGCTGGAATTTAATTATATCACAAACAGCAGCACTTTAAGCGGGATATTAAGCTTTGTGGAAGCCAATGAAACAGATATCCTTTGCCTGGTAAAACATCACCATAATATAGTTTACCGTTTGTTTAACCGGAGTACCATAAACCAGGTTATGAATAAATCGGTAAAGGCCATTTTGGTGTTGCACGAATAAGATTTATTCGTAATTATATAACTAACAACAAAGCCGGCAATTAGCCGGCTTTGTTGTTTTAAAACGGATTTAATTCGCCGATCACCCCCACATCGGTACAAAAAGCGATGAGGTATCAGTTTCTTGTCGCCAGTTGTAAAACAGCGTGGTTTTAGTTTCAGCAGGTTCAGGTGAAACTTCGGGAGTTGCCTCTTGCTCTTCTTTTTCTGTACCTTTTAATTTATCGGTGGTATTTATGAGAGCATCCTTTTTAAAGATGGTTGATATGGCTTTAATATTCATGATGTTAAAATTTAATGTTCTGCAAAACTAACCGATGGTTTTTTTGCAGGGAAGCCAAACCTTGTAAAAGTGGAGAAGTTGTCGGTGAGTGGCAGAATTTTGGCGGTAAATTATAACTGTTGTTTAATTATTTGAATATTTTAAAATAAAACAAGCATAAATCAGTAAAAAATCTAATATTTGAATACAGGCATTAAACTGCATTATTTAATCCTAAAACCTTTAACAACGGCGCCTCTCCGCAAAGAGGATTCATAATGAAAAAAAATGAGACTATTGACATCGCCATTGTAGGCGGTGGTGTTTCGGGTGTTTACAGCGCGTGGAAGCTTAAACAAAAATACCCGGCCAAAAAAATTGTTGTATTTGAGGGCGGCGACCATATAGGCGGGCGCCTGCTGTCTGTCGTGCCTCCAAATATTCCCGAAATGGTAGCAGAGCTCGGCGGAATGCGCATCCTGGAAAATGCCCAGCCACTAATTGTTGCGCTGATCAAAAAACTAAACAAGCAGCTGCCTGATGATAATCAAATAGAAACATACGATTTCCCTGTTGACGAGAATCAAAACATCGCTTACCTGCGGGGCGTTTACCTGAGGCTATCGGACTTTTCATTGAACCCTGATAAAGTGCCTTACAAGCTGTCATTCCTTGAAAAAGGCGGATCACCCGGTGGCATTATTGTAAATGCAATTGAGCAAATTGTACCCGGAATTACCAATCCAAAACTAACTGAAGAGGAAAGACGCCAGCTGGCTCAAAAAGCCGAATTTGCCGGGGAGCCACTTTATAAGCAAGGATTTTGGAATGTGCTGTACCGAGTTATCAGCGGCGAGGCTTACCAGTTTGGCCTGGATGCGGGCGGGTACAACTCAACCCTATCCAACTGGAATGCAGCGGATGCTATTCCGTGGTTCCTGACTGATTTTGGCATAGTGCCGCAATATAAAGGCTTTAAAAAAGGGTTCCAGCAGATCCCCAAAACATTGGCCGACT
>Ga0193702_1000389_pt1 | contig 15623 bp, 15 predicted proteins | sample U3a1metaG_FD_143060 | JGI IMG/M metagenome (GOLD analysis project Ga0193702, IMG submission 143060) | Soil microbial communities from a riparian zone of the East river system, Colorado, United States - U3a1 | ecosystem: Environmental > Terrestrial > Soil > Riparian zone | place: USA: East River... | reverse complement strand
CAGCTTAGCCATGATCGTAGGTATGATACCTATGGCCTCGGGCTTAGGAGAAGGCGGCGACCAGACATCTCCATTAGGCCGTGCCGTTATTGGCGGATTATTTGCATCAACCTTTGCCGCCTTATTGATATTACCATTGGTTTTTGCCTGGGTACAAGGTAAAACCACTACCGATTCTGTTTCATTAGATCCCGAAGATGAAGAAAGTAAATTCTATGTCCCTTTGCACCATATTGAACATGATAAAAAATAAATATATTACAGCAATACCGTTTTTGGCGATAAGCTTATGCTTGTTGATTGCCTGCGGTCCCAATAAAAAAGAACAGGACGAACAAAAACAAGTGCAAGAGCAGGAAGCCGCGGTTGAGGTTCCACCGGTTGTGTTGGCGCCTGTTGTAAAAGGTAAGCTAAGTACATCTATTGCTGTACCGGGTGAGTTGATACCCTATCAGCAGGTTGATATTTATGCCAAAATTAACAGCTATGTTAAAAAGCTGAATGCAGATATCGGTTCACAAGTACATACAGGTGAATTGTTAGCGACATTGGAAGCGCCCGAGATCAATTCACAATTGGCCGAGGCGGAATCAAGGATAAAACAACAGGAAGCAGTTTATTATGCCAGCAAGGCCACTTATGACCGCTTGCTGAGTACGAGTAAAACTCCCGGTACTATTTCTCAAAATGATTTAGAGCAAGCCGAGGCCAAGAAAAATTCGGACCTGGCTAATGTAGATGCTGCAAAATCGGCTTATAAGGGTGTGGCTGCGAATTTGGCTTATTTGGAGATAAGGGCGCCGTTTGATGGTGTAATTACCACGCGTAATGTTAACCAGGGCGCTTATGTTGGCCCCGGAGGTAAAACTACCGATCCGCTTTTTGTTTTGCAGGACCAGACCAGGCTGCGTTTGGTTGTTTCGATACCGGAAAGCTATACGAGCGAGTTAAGCAATAAAGATTTTGTTAATTTCAATGTACGGTCATTACCCGGGCAGGTATTTAAGGCGCAGGTTAAACGTTTAGCCGGCGCGCTGGATGAAAAGCTAAGGTCAGAACGTTTAGAAATGGATGTTTTTAACAAGGACAGGAAGTTACTGCCACATATGTATGCCGATGTTAATGTACCTGTACCATCTAATGACAGTACTTTTATTGTGCCTAAATCAGCCGTTGTAAGCTCTACCGAAAAGGTATTTGTGATAAGAGTGACCAATCATCATGCAGAATGGGTGCTTGTACAAAAGGGCCTGCAATCCGGTGATAGCATGGAAGTTTTTGGTAAGCTAAAACCTGGCGACCAGGTGGTTAAAAATGCTACTGATGAAATAAGGGACGGCTCGGAAGTGAAAGATACAGAAGCAAGTGATAAATCGGTAGGCAAAGCAGATAGCACGGCTAAGAAAAAGCAGTAATCTAATTTCGGTCAGTTAGAATTTAAATTCCAACACGCTTATCATTTGTGGTGCTATATCTTTAAGTTTTTCCCCATCGCCTTGCTCTACTTTTTGCAGGAAAAGGCTAACTATACCTTTTTGTTTCCATAGCTGGGTGTCGTAACTGGGTTCCCATAGTCCGGTGCTTTCTGTAGTCAGGTCCCTTATCAGCCATTTATCATTATGTTGCAGATCGGGGCAAATGGCCATCGTTACCTTATCATTGCGCTCATCATCCCGGTATATCATTACCGCTTTTTGTTGCTTGCCTTTATCGCCTATAATTAATACCGGGCGCGAAATTGGTATGCGTTTGGTACCGCTGCCCGATAACGTAAAAGGAGTTTTTCTATCCGTTATTTGCATGGTTATCCACTTCGTGCCATCATTGTAGATAAGATGGTATTGCGGCACATCGGTATTAGCATCCTTCCAGTAAGTGGCAATATAGGGATGCCGGTTATTATCAGCAACCATTGATGTGGTATTGATCAGCTCACTTTTTTGGGGGATGCGGGCCGCATATTCGGCAGTTGCAGCCGTAATTGGGAGTGTATATTTCTCGCCGGTACTCTTCTGCCATGTTTTACCGCCGTCTTTTGACTGCGCATAACACATATCATGATTTGAAGCAACATCCGGGCTTTCGCGCCATACCCACGACAGGTGAATGGTTCCCAGCTTGTCGGTAGCCATTTGCCAGTAAGCATTGCGTTGCCCCTCCCCGCTTATCAGGTTGCTTTGTACTTGTTCCCATTTCTGCGTCTTAACATCGTACCGGTTTAAAAGCAGGTCGCCATTGCCGGATGCACCATCGCGGTAAAGAAATAACAAGCCTCCATCAGGCAGGTCGTAAAATTCGGGATAGGTAACCTTATTTTCTTTTATGCCGGTCATTGGCAACCTATCGGTCAACTCTAAAGAATATGGTTTTACGCTTTTACAATAATTTAAAGCATTACCATGATGATCCCATGTGATGTGCAAATAGCCTTTGCCGTCAGTAATAATGCTTATGGCCCGGTGCGCGTCGGTAGCATCACCTTTATATGGCGTAACTTTTAGCTGCCAGTTTGCAGCACCTGTTTTTCGCTTTCCCAACACAAGTCGCTGGTCGTTATTATAAAAGGCTATAAACTGGGTATCCTTAAAAGTAGTTAAAGAGTTATGCCGAAAAATAACCGCGTTTACCGAATTTTTGGCCCACCCTTCCGCAACATTAACTATTTGCGGCTTTGTAAACAACTCCTGTTGTGCAAAGCACCGGCCTATCATGCAGCATAACGCTAAGGCCAGTACTGATTTTTTAGTTATCATCATTATTGCAATTTCTTTAAAATATCCACCCCTACCGCATCTGTACTTGCGCTGGCGTTTGATAATACAATAACCGCCAGGTTCTTCTCTTTGTTAAAAGCTAAGAAACTGCTGCTGCCATACGTACCGCCATTATGAAAGTAATAGCTAACACCATTTACCAATATGATATGCCAGGCTAAACCCAGCTTTGGTTCTTTGGTAAAGGTTATCTCGTGCGTTAATTTAAGTGCCTTTGCAAGCGGGCCTGGCCCATCATCGTTAAGGTTAGCTTTAGCATAAATTACCAGATCATCAACTGTTGACCTTAACGAACCACAGGATGCCAATGCGTCAAAATCCCATGGCGGCGTTTGTTTGCCGTCATCATTATAAACCGGTATAAAGCGATTAGTCATCATGGGGTATAAATGCTGCACCGTGCTTTTCATTCCTAATGGGTTACAAACAATATCGGCGGCCATTTGCTCAAATGATTTCCCGCTTATCCTTTCCAAAATAGTGCCCAGCAACCCTACTGCTAAATTGGAATAGACATATTTTTCGCCAGGCCTTGTAGTTGGTACGCAATTTTTAAGATAAGCGAACAATAATTGCTTATTGTAATTTCTATAAGGGTTTAATTTATCGTAGCCTTTCTGGTCGGTAAAATTAGCAGGTAATGAGGGCAGGCCCGATGTATGGTTAATGAGGTTTACAATGGTGATCAGTTTTACCGCCGGGTTGGTAGCTACCGAATCGGGCAAATATTTTATCACCGGATCGGTTAATTTGATCTTGCCCTGATTTACATACGTGGCCAAAATTGCTGCCGTAAATGTTTTGGTGATAGAGCCTATCTCGAACATAGTTTCGGAAGTTGGCAATTGCCCGTTGCCCCTGGCTGTTTCACCATAATTATAAAGTTTCACCTGTCCATTTTTAATAACGCCGATACTTACCCCCATTGTGTTTAATTTTTGGATATAAGCTCTTGCAGCGGTGTCAACTTTTTTGTCCTGGTCGGTTTTTAGCGGATTTGACGATGGTACGGGTTCCAGTTTATCTGCGGGCTCTATTTTAAAGGGGCGAAAAAAGAAGAGGTCAAGCTTATCCTTTTCATCCAGGCTCAATAAAACTTCCATAGTCAACAATTCAAACTGAACCTTGTAGGTTGCCGTTTTGTTGTTTAGAAAACTTGTCAGCGTGGCTTGTTTTATTTCGCCCAATGGGAAAAGCTGTTGATTTGCTACGATGCGAAATGCTTCGGGGGTTAATGCCTTTCTAAATTGTTCGCCGGTAAGCGCATAAATACCATCAGCATCCTTTGATTTTAAATGCTGGCCCACCAGCTTAAATATCGAGTCGGTTTTTTGCTGCTGGCGACTTTGGGCCGCCACAATATAAGTAATAAGGGAAAATAGCAGCGTGCATATTAATCGTAAATTGAATTTCGACCTCATACGGCAAAGGTATCAATTATGGGGTTTGCCCGGCCAGCAAAAACAATACAGCCATTCGTATAGCTACGCCGTTTTCTACCTGGTCGAGTATGATGGATTGCTTGCTGTCGGCCACATCGCTGGTAATTTCCACACCACGGTTTTATAGGGCCGGGTGCATAACGGTTATCTCTTTGTCTAACGAGTCTAAGATCTGCTTATTAAGCCCGTACAGCATCGTATACTCCCGCAGGGATGGGAAATACTTAATGTCCTGTCGTTCTAATTGTATGCGCAGCATATTAGCCACATCGCACCAGTTAAGCGCTTTTACCAGGTTATGTTCCACTTGTACACCCAACGAACCGATATATTTGGGGATAAGCGTTGTTGGCCCGCAAACCATCACTTCGGCGCCAAGTTGTTTAAGGCATAAAATGTTTGAAAGCGCAACGCGCGAGTGCAGGATGTCTCCTACGATTACCACTTTTTTACCGGCAACATCGCCATATTTTTCGCGGATAGAAAAAGCATCCAGCAATGCCTGTGTGGGGTGTTCGTGTGCGCCATCACCCGCGTTTACTATTTGCGCTTTTACATGCTTAGATAGAAATGTAGCTGCACCCGCATACGGATGGCGCATTACCACCATATCCACTTTCATGGCCAGGATGTTATTAACTGTATCTATTAGTGTTTCGCCTTTGCTTACTGATGAGGACGATGCAGCAAAGTTCACCACATCGGCAGACAGTCGTTTTTCGGCCAGTTCAAATGACAGGCGGGTGCGGGTTGAGTTTTCAAAGAAGATATTAGCAATGGTAACGTCACGCAGCGAAGGAACTTTTTTTATCGGGCGATTTAAAACAGTTTTAAAATTATCGGCAGTTTCAAATATCAGTTCGATATCCTGCCGGTTTAAGTCTTTTATTCCTAATAAATGTCTCGTGCTTAGTCCTGCCATTATCTTTTTGAATATCGAATATCGAATGCTGAATATCGAATAATGAAGTATTTAAAGGTTGAATTAAGAAAGCACATACTATTCATATTTTGTATTCAATATTATTTTATATTATTCTTTTTAGCTGTTTCAATGCTTTTTACGAAAATCGAAACCAATTGATTACACTCATCTTTTGCTTTCAACACTTCCTCCACATTAAAAAGCTTTTTTCGTTCAATTATTTTTATGGAAATAAGTGATTCTCTTAACTCCTTTAAAATGATCTTCATTTTATGAATAAAATCATTTCTCGATTCAGCCGACTGTGCTTCTCCGTAATTTAAAGCCGGTGAACATCCTGAGCGAACCAATTGTCCCGCTATATAGTTACCAAGTCTTGTATTAGGCAATCCATCAACAACATCAGATACAATAATTGAAAAATCTATCAATCTTTCTTCTAAATCGTACTTAGTATCTTTCATCATTAATATTTCACTTCATCATTCGATATTCAACATTCATTATTCGATATTACTTTCTACTTTTCCGATATCAACAAGATCCTATCTTCTCCATCCGTTTCTTTCCAGCTCACCACTACTTTTTGCGATGCGATGGAATCTACTTCAATGCCTACATAATCGGCTGCTACGGGGATATGACGTGAATATCTTCTGTCAACCAATGCAAGTAACTCCACCTTTTCCGGCCTCCCAAATGCAAGCATGGCATCCATAGCCGCGCGTATGGTACGGCCCGTCCAAAGCACATCATCCATCATGATCACTTTCTTGCCTTCGATTATAAAATCTATTTTGGTTTGATTGGGTACCAGTTGCGATTCGCGCCTGCGGAAATCGTCACGGTAAAAGGTGATGTCCAGGTCGCCCTGTTCAATTTTATGTTCCGGTAGTATCTTTCTTAATTCTTCGGCTACGCGTTTGGCTAAATAAATGCCCCGCGGCTGTATCCCTATTAAAACCGAGTCTGAAAAATCATTATGATTTTCAATTAACTGACGACATAAACGCTGAATAGTGATCTGAAATTTTTGTCCGTCGAGCAGCGTAAGATTTTGCATCGTTTGGGTGGATTTGGGCAAAAATAGTAAATAGTTTCGAGTTTTGAGTGATGAGTTTAAAATGTCAAACCTAATTCAAACAAAAAAAGCCCCCGATATTAAATCGGGGGCTTTGAGAGAATAATTATTTAGAGCTTATTTTGCTTCTTCTTCCGGAGAAGTGGTAGCTGCTTCTGCTTTTTTAGCTGCTGCTTTTTTTACAGCTGCTTTAGTTTCTGCACCTTCCATTTGCTCTTTTAATTGAGCAAGAACGCTTAGATCACCTAAAGTTGATTTTTCAACCGAATCTTTCACTTTCTTCACCGCGTTGTTAGCAGATTTTGCTTCCTTCTTACGGTTCTCAAATTCCTGCACACGGGCATCAGCGCGGGCTTCTTCCCATATACGTGCATGTGAAATAACGATACGTTTGTTTTCCTTGTTAAATTCAATGATCTTGAATTCAGCAACTTCATCGGCTTTTAAGCTTTTGCCATCTTCCTTAACCAGGTGTTTGGTTGGCACAAAGCCTTCCACACCATAAGGTAATGCTACAATAGCGCCTTTATCAGTCACCTTTAAAACGGTACCTTCATGTATTGAATCAATAGTGAAGATGGTTTCAAAAGTATCCCAAGGGTTTTCTTCCAGTTGTTTGTGGCCCAGGCTTAATTTACGGTTCTCTACATCAAGATCTAAAACAGACACATTCAATTTTTCACCAACTTTAGTGAATTCATTAGGATGGTTTATTTTTTTAGACCATGAAAGATCAGAGATGTGTATTAATCCGTCAATGCCGTCTTCCAGTTCAACAAACACACCAAAGTTGGTCATGTTTTTAACTGTAGCTACGTGTTGTGTACCAACAGCGTATTTTTCGGCAGCATTTTGCCATGGATCAGGCGTTAATTGCTTAATGCCTAATGACATTTTGCGCTCGTCGCGATCTAAGGTTAATACCTGTGCTTCAACTTCGTCACCAACTTTCAGGAATTCCTGTGGATTGCGCAGGTTTTGAGACCATGACATTTCTGACACGTGGATCAAACCTTCAACACCCGGGATAATTTCTAAGAAAGCGCCGTAATCTGCAACAGTTACGATGCGGCCCTTAACTTTAGAACCGATAACGATTCCTTCGTCAAGTGATTGCCAAGGGTGCGGGGTTAATTGTTTTAAACCTAAAGCGATACGTTTTTTCTCGTCATCAAAGTCAAGCACAACCACATTGATCTTCTGATCTAATGCAAGCACTTCTCTTGGATGCTCAATGCGTCCCCATGAAATATCGGTAATGTGCAATAAACCGTCAACACCACCTAAATCGATGAATACACCGAAATCTGTGATATTTTTAACAGTTCCTTCCAACACCTGACCTTTTTCAAGTTTGGCAACAATTTCTGTTTTTTGGTTTTCCAAATCGTCTTCGATCAGCACTTTATGCGATACCACTACGTTCTTAAACTCGTGGTTGATCTTAACAACTTTGAACTCCATTGTTTTGCCCACATAAACGTCATAATCCCTGATAGGTTTAATGTCGATCTGCGAACCTGGTAAAAAGGCTTCTACGCCCATTATATCTACAATCAAACCACCTTTAGTCCTGCTCTTCACAAAACCGGTGATGATCTCATCATTATCCAATGCTGAATTAATACGCTCCCATGATTTTTGAGTTTTTGCGCGTTTACGTGAAAGTACTAACTGTCCGTTAGCGTCTTCTTGTGATTCTACAAATACATCAACGGTATCACCTATTTTCAGATCAGGTGTGTCACGGAATTCGGACACAGATACTAAACCGTCAGACTTAAAGCCTACGTTTAATACTACGTCCTTGCTGTTAACATTAACAACAGTACCGGTGATAATTTCGCCCTTGGTGATTGAACTGAAAGTCCCATCATACAATTTCTCCATTTTTTCACGCTCGCTGTCGGTATAGTTACCAAATTTTTTGTCATCAGCGTCCCAATCGAAATCTTCGCGTGGTGCTGTTGCAATTTGAGATTTGATCTCTTCTATCGAGATTGAGTCAGCCTCTGACTCGATAGTTTCTTTTTCAATGATAGCTGTGACTGTTTCCAATTCAGCTTCCTTTGCTTTTAGTTCTTTTTCTGCTTCCTGTTTTTTTGCCATTAAATAATTTTTCTCCTTTTCCCAATTTTCTAATTGGGACTGCAAAGGTATGGATATAATTTTATTTGAAAAAAAATAATTTACTGTTAAATGCTGATTTTAAGACGTTTTTAATCGCTAATAGTAGATTTACAGTAACTTTTATGTGATTTGACAGCGTTAATGGGGCAATTATGTGCTAAGCCGCGTTTAACTTTTGTTCTATTTCTTCAAAAATGGACATGAAATCGCCTAAAATCACTTCTCTATAATCACTTAAAATGCGGTTCATTGCCATTTCTTGTTGTGGTGTGAAGGGCTCGTGCCATACACGCATGCAAATCCTTTTTAGTGCATAAGCTATCTGGTGCGTTTCGGAATAGGTGTGCAAATACCCGTCTTTTTTAAAGCCTTCAAAAAACCTAAAGAAGCGGGTAGTATCCTTTAAGCCGGCAAAAGTTAAAAACTCCTGTATCACTTCACTATTACATCCAACCATGTGTTCGTAAAACCCGTCAGCGGTTATTTTTCCTGTTGTTAACAATAAATTATCCAATATCAGCTCTAAAGCAATATGGCCTAAAAAGAAAGGTTTAACAGGTGACCCTTCAATAGCAGGGGTAAGCAATTTCTTTAATTGATGGGAATGGGCAAGAAAGAAATCAGAGGAATGAAAGTATCTGTCTACAGCCAAATGTTTATTCCAGCCATTAATAATTAAATTGACAGAGGCATTGGTATGGTGCAATTTTTCGGGGTGAAGCGTAATGGTTTTATCGGCATTTTTTAACAGGTCGGGCAATACGGTTCCCAATGTATGGTAACAGTTGGTGCCATCCCGGTCAAAATAATAATGCGATAGAAAATTCATAAAGCAGCTGGTCTATGCCCAAAATACAGCTTTTTTATGATTCCGCTGATTTAAAAATATGATTTCACCGATTATTGCGGGGTTTTATTGCAATTTGATTACATCGAAAGATTAACAAATTGATGTTTAATCAGTGAAATCATATAACAATCGATGAGATCATATCATTATCTTTGCCGTTTTTGAAACACACATATAATGAATTTTGTTGAAGAATTACGCTGGCGGGGCATGCTGCATGATATTATGCCCGGAACTGAAGACCTACTGAATAAAGGCATGGCCTCGGGCTATATTGGTTTTGACCCCACAGCCGATTCGCTGCACGTAGGCAGCCTGGCGCAGATCATGACCATGATACATTTTCAACGGGCTGGGCATAAGCCATTCGCATTGGTTGGCGGCGCTACAGGCATGGTAGGCGATCCATCGGGTAAATCGGCAGAGCGAAATTTATTGTCGGAAGATGTTTTACAGCATAACCTTGATGGCATAAAAAAACAATTAGAGAAATTCCTGGATTTTAACAGCGGTGCCAACAGCGCCCAAATGGTTAATAACTACGATTGGTTCAAGGAGTTTACCTTTCTGAATTTTATTCGTGATGTAGGTAAGCATATCACCGTGAATTATATGATGGCTAAAGATTCGGTAAAGAACCGCATCAATGGCGATACAGGGATGTCGTTTACCGAATTTACCTACCAGTTGGTGCAGGGCTATGATTTTTACTATTTATGGAAAAACCATAACTGCGTTTTGCAAATGGGCGGCTCGGACCAATGGGGAAATATTGTTACCGGTACAGAGCTGATACGCCGTAAAGATGCAGGCGAAGCTTATGCATTAACTACCCAGCTTATTAAAAAAGCTGATGGCAGTAAATTTGGTAAAACCGAGGGCGGTAATATCTGGCTTGACCCGGAGAAAACATCGCCTTACCAGTTTTACCAGTTTTGGCTAAATACCAGCGATGCAGATGCAAAAACCTACATACGCATATTCACTTTGTTTGACCAACAAACCATTGAAAGCTTAGAAACTGAACAGGATGCCGCACCCCATTTACGTGTATTGCAAAAGGCTTTGGCAAAAGATATTACCATTCGCGTACATGGTGAACCTGAATATGAAAAAGCTATCAAGTCCTCCGAGTTTCTTTTCGGGAATACCGGCATTGAATTCCTGAATGAGTTAAATAATGCTGAAGTAATTGGGTTATTTGAAGGCCTGCCCAATTATACAATTGCTTTGAATGACCTGCAGCAAGGTATAAATGCTTCTGACCTGCTTGCAGCACATACAGCGGTATTCCCATCAAAAGGAGAAGCTAAAAAGATGATACAAGGCGGTGGTGTGGCTGTCAACAAAGTTAAAATAAACACACCCGAAGATATTTATACTACCGATGCCCTTGTCAACAATAAATTCCTGGTGGTGCAAAAAGGAAAGAAAAATTATTTTTTAATTGTTGTGGAATAATTTGCGGATGCGACAAAAAGTATTTATATTTGGATAAATGTCGGGTAAAAAATATCAGCATATCGAAACCATAAATGAATTAAATGAGCCTATGGCCATTTATAATACAATGCCTGCAAGCAATTTATTTGCAGTTGTACTTGGCACCACGGCCAGGCAATTTATGGGTAATAGTTTCGATATGTTAACCATAAGCCGTAATGGCTTGCCTAAAAGCGGTTTGATGGCCTTAGCTAAAAAGATATCATTAACCCTGCAAGAGTTTGCCAATATCATGCATATTTCAGAGCGCACTTTACAGCGTTATGAGGATGATACCATTATTAAAACAGAGTATACAGAAAAAGCAATTGAGTTAGCCCGTTTGTATACCCGCGGCGAGGAAGTATTTGGCACATTAGATAAATTTAAAACGTGGATGAAAACCCCGCTTTATGTTTTTAAGGGCGAAACACCTGTTTCACTTTTAGATACTTCTATCGGCTTTGATATGATTTTCAAAGAGCTGGGCCGTATTGAATACGGTATTTTTGCCTGATGATCCTTTATCGTTTAATTAGGTGCAACTATGCCGATCTTAGCGGAACCGGCTCGCGGTTATTTGGCGGCCGGTGGAACAGCGAGGGCCGATCATTAGTTTATTTAACTTCTTCCCGATCATTAGGTGTGCTGGAAGCTTTGGCACACTTAAATCCTACCAACTTACCCATTGACTATTGCATGATGACCATTGAGGCACCGGATAACATTTTAGCTATCGACTTAAAAGCCTTACCAAAAAACTGGCATGAGTTTCCCGAACCAAATAGTTTAAAGCAATTCGGAAATGATTTTTTGCGGGAAAATAAACACCTGCTTTTAAAAGTACCATCGGCGATAGTGCAGGAAGAGTTTAACTATTTGATGAACCCCTTACACCAGAAGGCTACGGAAGTAAAGGTATTGAGTGTACAACCGTTTCATTTCGACCCGCGCCTGGCTACACCTTAAGTAAGTTTTGAGATTTCTTGTGTTAAGTTATTTAACACCGATGGCGTAACATTCCCAAAAAACGACACTCCAGAAGCGCCATTTGTTAATGCCAGGTGTATACCCTGGCTAATTTCTTCATCGCTCTTAAAATCCGACAAATAAAGGCCGGCATATAGTGGGAATGACCCATTCAAAAAATGTATGCCTTCGGTAACGGCATTACCTATCCAGCCGACTTTTTCTTTATAAAACCCGTGATATATCATGGGGCAAACCCCGTCAAGCTTCCAGTTTGTCCAATCCTGCCGCACATTACGACGCGCAATCTCGGGGGTTGGGAATACCGCTGCGGTAATTACTTTTTTATGCTGATGTGCTATGGCCGATAAACTATTTACTACCCTCGTGATATTGTTATACCTGAATAACCGCCATGAGAGGTTCGCATCAGGATATTGAATATCCGAAATATCGGTGCCGTATTCCTCTTTAAATTTTGCCCTGCAAACATCGCAATAGCAATAATCATATTGGGGCAATTCTTTTGTTTGTTCAATATTGTATTTACTCCATAGGTTTACGGGCAATATCACATCGCAATAACGCACATAATCCAGGTGGATGCCGTCAATATAGTCTTTAGTTAAAATATCATTTACCTGCTGTTCCAAATACTGCTGCACTTCCGGACGCGAGGGGCATAACCATCGGTAATAATCTACATACGGCGGTTTATCGGCGCATGATTCGCCATTACGGTTTTTGCTATACCAATCAGGGTTGGTTTTTATTAATTCGGCACGGTTAAAGGTCCATATCCAGCGGTGCGCTTCGAGGCCGTTGGCTTTTGCCGCACGGAAATGCCTTTCGCTATCGTTTTCAAAAAATATCCCGGTTATCCCTGCTGCTTTATAGGAAATATAACGGGCCTTCAGATCATCATCCGTATCTTTTTGATTAGGGTTTATCCAAACCCAGTTTTTCAGCTTTTGCTTTTTCTTAACTGCCGCACCACTTTTTAAAGGCAATTGCGCCGCGGCACCCATTATTAAACCTGCTTTTAAAAACTCGCGCTTATTCATTTGGTTTAGTATTTAATTGGCCAATCAGTCCGTCCTGGTTTATGGTGTAAGTAATATTACTTTTTTTATCAGTAATAAATGCCATAAACTGGTGATCGGTTGCTTCAATCTGCAAGATATTTATTTGATCGTTTATTTTTACTTCGTTTGCCAGATCCAATTTATTTAATGATGGTTCATATACTTTATGTAGACCGTACCATTGCTTTTCCTTATAATAGATCAGCCACAAATATTGCTTTTGCTGTTCGGGATAAGGCACGACAAAAGTAGGATTATTGGTAATGGCTTTATTGAACTGCAAATATCCCCACCGCTCTGGATAATGCATATTGATAACGCCCTGTGGCGACCATACCCAATTATGCTCCGTCAAATTATTCCCTTTTTCGTCCTTTAATTTAACATATTGGCCATTCAATACTTTTGTATCCCACTCCACGCGCGAGAAGTTGATGCGCCAAAGTGTTCCATCCTTTGGTATTTGGATATCGTTGCCTAAGCTTATCGCTTTGAAAGGTATTGCAATCTCTATTGTCCAACCTGTGTCTTTATCGGCCGGGTTGTTTACTGTACCCTGTACTTTTACTGCCGACCGTAACCCTTCCGCGTTCCAGTTTATCATCGCATTGCCGCCATTGCGGTAAGGTTTGTTTAAAAACAAATCGAAAACGGTGTTTAAGGCATTAAACTCCAGTTCAAAATATTGATGCGTAGTATTGTTTGGATTGATAAAAATCTCGAAATCATTATCATGAAAAACAACTTCATCATGTTGTTTTAAGTTAGCCCATACATTGGGGTCGATAATTTTAGCGGCGATGTAAATACAACTATCGTCCCAAAGCATTTTTACATTGGTTTGTAATGCTGGATTTGCCTTTAGGTCACCTTCAATATCCCGAAAATCATCCGACCATCGGGCTTGCTGCCAGATAGGGTCGTTGATCTCGCCATCAATCAATGGCGGCACCTTTACATAATTAACAATATAGCTTTTGGGCGTAGTAAATAAGTTTTCAAAGCCCTTAAATGGCGATTGTGCCTTTATAGTTGCGGGAAAAATGAACGAACTAATTACAACCATCCTTACAAAATAGTTGAGTGTAAGAGATTGGTTGAAATTCATTTTGCCGGATGATTAGCTGCCTAATTCAACGATATGATCGAACTCCTCACGCTTCAAGCCCATAACGGATAGTCGGCCCTGCTTTACCAGGTGGATATTCTTAAGCTGCTCGTCTGCCTTTATTTTTTCGAGGGTAACCGGGTTCTTTAAGGATTCTACCGGCGAAAGGTCAACCACTACCCAGTTCTTATCATCCGTTGTTGGGTCCTGGTAAAACTCTTTTACTACTTTGGCTATGCCTACCACTTCCTTGCCCTCGTTGCTATGATAAAACAGCACCAGGTCGCCGGTTTTCATTTCGCGCAGGTTATTGCGCGCCTGGTAATTGCGCACGCCATCCCAAAAGGTGCGGCCCTCTTTATTAAATTTTTCCCAACTGTATTTTTCCGGTTCAGATTTTACAAGCCAATATTGCATAGACGAGGTTTTGGGGTAAAGTTAATGAATCAATGCAATATCTTAAACATCAATTCCTTCATCAGCCCACCATGGTCGGTGTTTGATTCTACGCCTTTGCTTTTTACGTCATACTCGCGCAGGTAATGGATTATCTGCATGGTTTTTGGATAATTATAGCTTCGTGCTGCCTGCTCGTAATCTTTCAAAAAATAGGGGCTTACGCTTAATTCACGGGCCAGGTTTTGGGGAGATTTGTCCTTTACATAATGATAGATCAACACCTTGCTAAAAAAATTATTGAGGTTGCCGAGTACCAATACAATGGGATTCGCTTTAGGATTGGCCTCAAAATAGTTAATGATCTGGTTAACTTTAAGCGCGTCCTTTTTTCCTAACGCGGCTTGTAACTCAAACACATTATATTCTTTGCTGATGCCGATATTGTCATGAATATGCTTCAGCGTTATCTCCTGCCCTGCCGCTACATTAAGCATCAGCTTATCCAGCTCATTGGCGATCTTTGAAAGATCATTACCTAAATATTCGGCAAGCATTAATGAGGCTTGCTGGTTTACCTTGTATCCTTTTTCGGTCAAATAACCTTCTACCCATGCGGGTATTTTACTGTCATATAGCGCGGCAGATTCAAATACCAATCCCGATTTCTCAATGGCTTTATATGTCTTCTTTCGCTTATCAAATTTGCCGTATTTATAACAAAAAACCAGTATGGTGCTGGGCAACGGGTTTTCGAGATAGCTTAATAGCGGATTGATGCTTTTCTTATCATCGCTTTCAGTACCCCATTTCATATCCTGCGCTTCTTTTACCAGTACCACCTGGTAATCGGCCATCATAGGGTAGCGTTTTGAAGCGTTTAGAACCGTCATTACGTCCGTATCCTTGCCATAAAGCACGGTTTGGTTAAAACCCTTTTCGGCATCCGGTAATAAATGATGCTCAACGTAGTTGCTTACCTGGTCAATAAAATAAGGTTCATCACCGTGTAAAAGGTATATGGGTTTGTATTTTCGGTTCTTAAGGTCTTTTATTATTTCGGCCGGACTCATCAGGTCAAAAATAGCAAAAAAACGATGTCATTTCGAACGAGGGACGAGAGAGAAATCTATACATCATATATAGTCCGCTTTGCTTGTGTATAGATTTCTCTCCGCCAAGAGGCGGTTCGAAATGACATTCGTTTATTGGTTTTGATTTTTTACTTTTGATTTTTGACTTCACTCGCAAATGGATCTGTTACAGCCCCTCCATCTTCCACCCTACCCATTTAAAATAACCGATGAGCACGGGCAGTTAACGCTGTTTGATGAGATAAGGAAAAAAACCATCATTATTACGCCCGAAGAATGGGTACGAC
>Ga0193702_1000388_pt1 | contig 15646 bp, 6 predicted proteins | sample U3a1metaG_FD_143060 | JGI IMG/M metagenome (GOLD analysis project Ga0193702, IMG submission 143060) | Soil microbial communities from a riparian zone of the East river system, Colorado, United States - U3a1 | ecosystem: Environmental > Terrestrial > Soil > Riparian zone | place: USA: East River... | reverse complement strand
ATAGGCAATGGTGGCAAAGGTGACATCATATAATGCGGGCCTGGAAATTGCTTTAAAATAACTGGCCTTTAGCTGCTGATCGTCACTAAGTGAATATTTCCAGTGCAAATCAGGCAGCCAGTCTTTGTAATTGATGCTGACTGTTTGCCCGTAGCTTACAGCAGGGTCTAACGCGGACACGAAATGCTGGGCGGTTTGTTCTACCCTGATCCCGCCGGTAAATTCTGAGCGCCCGGCAAACAGGCTGGCCATGAAATAATAGGCATTAATTTGCTCAGTGGCGGTATAAGTATTGGGGTTATTTACGTTACCGAGCGGGTTTTGCGGCCCGTTGTTATTTACCCAAACGGCATCATAAATATTTGTAAAAGGTTCGTTGATCCGCGGAGAAAACACATAACTATTATAAAAATTATCCCTGGTTTTATGGCGGATCAGGGCCCCGGCGCTCAGCGTAAGCTTTTGCTTAAACAGGGCGGGCCTATCATGCAAGTCCAGGTAGGCGTCCTCGTCTTTTTCCTGGTTGTGCAGCCATGTACGGGTGAGCGGGGCCAGAAGCAGCGGCGTTTGGGTTACCGTTCCATTTGGTGATAACAGCCTGCCGGTATTGGCGGTCAATTCGGCCCAATCGGGATAGCTGCCGTCGGCAACCGAATAAACGCCTGCCCAGTCTATCTCCAGGTTAGCGTAGCTATGGTGTCCGTTTAGGTTAAGGTTGTTGAGTTGCTGCTCGTGAACGCGCGAGCGGTCGCTAAGGTAGATCCGTCCTGTGCCTGCCCCTGCGCGTCCTAAAGCTAAACTGGTGTCAACCGTGCTACGGGTTTCCGCATCTGTTTGATGCAGGTAAAAATGAGATAGCGTAAACCTGTTTGAACTGTCGGGTCGGTACACCATTTGTGTGCTGATGCTCAAGGCTATTTTATTGTTGCTAAAGCTTTGCAGATGATAATCGGAAAAGGCCGGCACATTGTTCAGATTAGGTTGCGTGTTTAAAGGGATAAAAAAGCCGTCGGAGCGTGTTTTGATATTCTTATAATCTACTGCCGAAATAAAGCCCATTTTATCGCCGAAAAACCTGCGTCCAGCTACTATTGACGCCGTAACGTCTGGCAATGGCCGACTGTTGTAAAAGGAAAGGTTATCCTTCGTAAAATCAGCACCGGTTGCATAATAAGCCAGCCCGAAACGTTCATAGGGAGAGCGGTCCAATACGGCATGTCTGTCAAATGTCCGGTATGTATTGTCGAGGTAACGTGCGCTGTAACCGGTATTCAGATTTACCTGCAGTAAAAGGCTGTCGGGCGGTTCCCGCATCACCAGGTTGATGGCGCCGCCTATCGCATCGCCTTCCATATCTGCGGTTAGTGATTTATACACCTGTACGCTTTGCAATAAAGCCGCAGAAAAAATATCCAGGGAGATGTAACGGCTCTTATCGTCGGGGCTGGGGATCTTAAAGCCATTGATCAGCGAATAGCTGTATTTGGCTTCCATGCCCCGGATGATGGCCTTATCGCCGTTGCCGGTACTTGTACGGGTAACCGAAAGACCCGGAATATGCTGAACTACATCCGCCGCGCTGATACTCCCCGAATGTTCGATCAGGTTCCCGGAAACAATATCTATTGTTGGGATAGTATTTTTTTCAGTAAGCCTGGATTGCAGGTCGGACCGTGGGTTGATTTTAGCGAAAATCAGCACCTCACTTAAATTGACTTGCAGATTTTCCAGTTCAACGTCTAAGTGCATAACAGATGTTCCCGTTAAGGCAACGGTTATCGTTTGTTGCCGGTAATTTACTGCAGAAAACACCAAGGTAATATTCCCTGCAGGCAATTGACCTATCCGGTAAAACCCGTTGCTGTCGGTCAAGGAGACAGGGCCGGGATGACCCTTAATCTCCACGATTACGCCTGCTATTGGTTTTGCTGTTGCCTTGTCACTTACCCGGCCTTCAATGGGGGCCGCCATGGCGGCCTCATTGAAACCCAATAAAATAAGTGCTAACCAAAAGCAGGTGGTTAGCTTTAATAAGCTGAACTTTTTAATGCTGGTTGCCTGATCCATTCGTTTGATATGCGCCGATGTCACTACCAGGAGGTGTAATTTCTGTAACTCCAAATACTTTATCCACTTTAACTACAGCATAAGGCGCAAAATTGATGTACCCCTTGCCTATGGCCGGCGAATTTGGCTGGAGCCTGAAATTATAAGAGCCTATATAGTCTGCGCTGATCCATGCCGTGTTTGCAGGCAGCGGCAAAGGGTAATTGACAAACATCGGGTTGTTAGCTTCCGGTGTTGTATTGTTGCCGGTATTTATATCACCCTGCTGCACTTTTGAAATAAAGCCTGCTGGCAGGAACTGGGTGGTTATGGTGGTATTGTCACCATAATTGTAGGTGTAACCGTATTTGATATTGGCCGTATCCGCAGCCGGAGTGGTGCCCGAACCACCGAGTACGCTTAAACCATAAGCGCAATCAACAATGAAATTATTGTATGCCAGGCCGCGGCCACCGTTTTCAAAATCCAGTGAACCACCTTCTCCTGCCTTTTGCTGGCGATAGCCGCCAGTAATCATCGTATTGTTATAGCAAACCATGCTGGCCTGGGGCGACAGGCCGCCGGCATTGGCCGATTTGAAACAGTTCCCTGTGCCCCCGATTGCTAGGTTATAAGCGATATCGCCCACGCTGCCGCTTTTTACATTAACACACTCGCCTGCGCTGAAACCAACCTTTTCAAAGGTGTTGCGCATAAGTTCAAACTTGCCGCCGGCGATCCTGAGCATATCGTCATGCGAACCATAGAGCCAGCAATCTTCCACCACAAAGTTGGCATTGGGATTGGTAAAATATATACCGTAGCTATCTAGTGTTGCGCGGGTTGGGGAGCTTGCCGGCGTCAGTCCGCCGAGGTATTCAAACCGTGTCCATTTTAAAATAATATCGCCCGAGCCCGAACCACCTTGAATACCACCCCAGTAACCTTTAAAAGCAGGGTCGGTATTAGGGTTTTGCGGGTCTTTGGCCGGGTCGGATTTTAAGGCCGTATTCTGCACCGTAAACAGATTAGGTTTGGTCTTGGTACCCAATGAATATAAATAACCGTTTACAACAATCCTGGGGCAATGTTCCTGGGTACCAATAGCTGTAGGTCCGGTTGCCGGTCCAACAATGTAAACAGTAACCCCGCTTTGGATCACCAGCGTATCGCCTGCGTTAATTGTTGCATCGCCATAATCGCTGGCCAAGTAATAGGCCTGCCCCGCTTTAAGAGTCCCTTTGATCACCCTGCCGTTTGATTTGTTTTTGGAGTTTAAAGTATCTCCGTTCTGGATATAGCTCCCGGCATGAAATTCCTGGGGGGATATTTGTATTTGCTGATCGTTGGATGATTTGCTGCAAGAATATAAGCAGATTACAGGTAAAAGAATTGCAAACAATAGTTTCGAATGTTTCATAAGGATTTTGTGAGCTAATAAAGGGTATTTTTATGAGTTGTAGGTTATCAATGTGTTAGGGAAACAATTTGAATAAACATTGAAATTCAAACGTGAGCCCGATATATCGGGCTTACGTTATCTTAAAAAATGATGTATATCAATTAATCGTTGTCTTTTTTATTTTCTTTAAAAAATGCTGCTCTAACCGGGCTGGGCAACTGTGATTTTTCACCTTTAACAGCCTTCCAGATAATTTCATTTAACACTTGATCGGGGGCAAGATCCTCTTTCGAAAAATCAAGTTTGTTCGATATGGCGCTGAATTTATTTTGCGCCACATTTTTGTCATTCAGATTCACTTTGTTTGGCCTTATAATAAAAGTACTGCTATCAGCCTTATTGGTAAAACAACGCCACATAGGTGTTGCGGCAGCATCATATTGGGTTAAGGGCCGCATGCCTAGAATAAGCTCAATCGTACGCAGTACTGACGAAGTTGAATACATCGTATGATCAACAAACCCTTTTTTTACAAAACCTCCGGCAACAAAAGCAGGGCTGCGGTGTGCATCAACATGGTCCGGACCGTTTTGGGCATCGTCTTCAAGTATAAATACTGCGCTTTCGTTCCAGATAGGGCTTTTGCTCAAATGGTTTATGAACATGCCAACAGCCAGGTCATTATCTGCAACATGAGCAAATGGGGTTGGCCTGCCGGTTGCAGTTCCTTCCGTATGATTGTTACTTAGCCTTACAGTGTTTAAATGAGGTACGGCATGTACAGCAAGCAATGAATCAAATTCCTTTATCCAGAAATTCACCCTTGTAGTATCCCGTATATGAAAATCAAGAGTAGGATAATAGGTACAAAAATGGTTTTTTAATACCGGTATGTTAGCTTTGCCATTATTAGCAAATTCACCATAAGTCCTGTAGCTCACTCCTGCCCTGCTAGCCTGATCCCAGATAAAACCGTCTCTGTTGTTTGCCGTGGCATTATTTCCTGAAGATGCCTCTGTTCCGCCTCTTCTGCCATACATGGTCGGCCAGGTTTTATCCAGGAAATCTGTTGCATAAGCACCCATGCTCCAGTTATGCCCGTCAGAACTAACCTCTCCATCCACATAAAAGTTATCAAGGGTAACAAATTCATGGGCCAAAGCATGTTGATTGGGGGTCACATTTTCACCAAATAATACCAGGCTGGTATCTCCGTTGGCTTCTTTTATATCACCCAAAACCTGGTCATAAGTACGGTTTTCCTTGATGATATAAAACACGTATTTAATAGGAGAAGGCGCACCAACTTTATCGGGTATTGGATTCCCGGCTTCTCCATCTGATACCACAAGCTCTTTTGTTTTGCTATAGGGCGTATTGTGATATACAGCCTGCGAGTAAGTTGACAATAATTGTGTTGAAGGAACGTCAATAATACTTAGTGTGCCCTTAAATAAACCGGCTATGTACTGCACTGGTACTGTGCTTTCCGTGCCCCGGTGCAATTCAACTATTTGCTTTCTGCTAACGGGATTAGGCCCATGTGGGTTAGCCATTGAAGAAAATCCTCTCCCGTTTGCGACATAAATTTTCTTATTAATTACCCTTACACAGGTAGGATACCATCCGGTAGGGATAAAACCCATAGACTTACTGAAACCCGGTTTGCTAATATCAAATACGGCCAGGCAATTATTATCAGCATTGGCAATATATAATTGCTTTTCATTTGAGGATAAGGCTAAACCATTGGTAGTTGATCCGCTGAGTAAGCTGGAATATAAAGCTGCATTCAACGTTTCCAGTACTTTTCTCTTTTTTATGTTAATTACAGAAACCGTATTATCATTGGCATTGGCAACAAACAAGTATTTTCCATTACGGGTTAGGCAAATATCATTGGGATTATCTCCCACTTTAATGCTTTCAATAAAATTGTTTTGATTGGTATCATAAACTAATATTTTATCCCCTCCCCAAACGCTTACATAAAGCTCATTTCTATCGGGCGAAAGCATACAGGTGTATCCTTCCCCTCCTAATGGCAATTGCTGCAGCACTTTTTTGGTTTTCAGATCAACAGCGTAAAGCGAATTATTTTCCTTAGTTACGATATATAATATTTGTTTTTTGTCATCAAGCGCTATGCCCGTTGGCGAAATTTTAATGGGCCAGGGTTTTCCTAATTTCAGTGTATCTGCAGTTACGAGCTTATTATCTTTTATAGTATATTTTAATATCCAGTTGTCGTTTCCGCCTGATGCATAAAGACTTTTTTCGTCTGCGCTGAATACGATTCCGCCCCACGATTTGGGAATGGTAACTTCATCTGCAAGTTTTCCCGAAGCAACATCTATTAACTGGATAGACTGTTTACTTTGCCCGTTGTTGGTTACCGCCATATATTTTTTTGTCTTGCTGACAGCAATATTTAAAGGCAGATCGCCCAGAGGTAAGCTTTCGCCAACTTTTGTTATACCCCATCCATTTGGCAACATGATTCTATGCTTCTCTATGTCAGCCAGGCTTTGTGCGCCCGCGTTAAAAGAAACAACCATAGCGAATGCAATAAAAAGTTTTTTTTTCATGGTCGTGTTAATTTATTTGAATTTGGTAAATGCATCACACGAAAATTCGTATGATGCATTGTTGTTTAAAGGATTTTTAAATTGAAGTTGCATTTACCAACCCGGGTTTTGCTTCAATTTTGGGTTTAATACCAACTCCGGAGCTGGAATTGGGTAGTAATAATATTTATCATTCCATGCTCTCTGTACGTCATAGTTTGGCAGCCAATGAATGTTTCCGGATGAGCCTTTTGTAAGAGTTGCCGCAGTAACCGGAACCAGGTAATAAAACACTCCTTTAACTGTGGGCGCAGGGACTGTTGAAACAAAATCAACATTCAATACCCCGTCTCCGTTAGTAGCATAATAGGTGTTCGTTTGAGGAACATACATACCCAGGTAAGGCAAAGACATCATCGGTCCTTCTTTCCATCTTTTGACGTCATCAAATCTCATTCCCTCATCAAATAATTCTACTCCGCGTTCCCTTCTGATCTCTAATAATACAGGGTCGGATATATCCTTAAAATAAGTGGAAGTTAAATAAGGATCTGCTGTTACCGGGAAAGGGGCAGCAATTCCGGCTCTTTGCCTGATAGGCTGGATTGTGGCAGCCCAGTCTGAACTGGTAAACTGGCCCAACTCTGCCTTTGCTTCCGCATAATTTAAAAGAATTTCTGCATAACGGTAGATAGGAATAGAGTTATTATTCAATGAACTATAATCCAGCGTTTTATCGTCGAGGGTGAATTTTAAGATATCATAACCTGTGTAAGTATAGGAAAAGTCCGGCGGGGCCGCCGACCCGTCTGATCTTTTATAACCGTTGCAACGGATGGTCTGTTGTAACCTGGCATCCCGGTTCTTCACTTCATTTACAAACGAAATTGTATCATATCCACTTTTATCGGTGAACCTGGTACCGTCAGCATTTAAATAGCAATTAACAAACGACTTGGTTAAACTGCTTCTAAAACCCAGCGTTGGACTTGTAAAAAGCGAGTTTAATGAGCTGTATAACTTTAATGTACTGCTATAGACAGAAGCCAGCAAAACTTCGTCACTCCAGGGGGCCTGTGTTGTAAACAGCGCTCTGTAATCTGAATTAGGGTTACCGGTATTGTGCAGCTTGTAATTGCCTGAACTTATAATTTGAGTCGAAGCATCTAATGATGCGTTTAAAAAAACAGATGCTGTCTGGGTTAAACTCAATTCGGTATGATACTTTCTAAATGTACCTTCAAACAAACAAAATCTTGATTTGAGGGCCAAAGCTACCCACTTGGTAATGGTGGAGCTACCCGGATCTTTTGTTTCTGTCAGGTTGTTAATGGCGAAATTTAAATCAGCCGTAATGGAATCTGCTATTAAAGTTCTTGGATCCCTTGGTTTATACAGGCTACTGTCGCCGGGAGCAACAGCATGATTGTACCAGGGTACATCTCCATATTGCTTCAGCATCCTAAAATAAAACAAGGCCCTAAAATATTTAGCAATACCGTTGTAATTGTTTCTAACAGCCACGGGTATTTTACTGCTATTGTCGTTGTCCAGAAAATAATTAATGTTTCTCAGAACTGACCATGACCAACCTCCGGCAGGATCTGCTACCGGATTATTTGCATTAGTAGAAGCGGACATCAATGGCGGAATGGTGTTGCCGGTAATATAATCAGAGGTGTTATCTGTACCTGTAATAGTAGCGGCGCTGGGAGTTTGGTCTACGTAAAAAGAATTTACGTATAGCGCCAAATCGCCGCTATTTTGAAATACCTGGCTGGGCGTAAGGCTCGAGAACGGCTCCTGGTCTAAGAATTTTTTACAACTCGTAAACCCGGCGATAGAAAGAATGATGAAAAACAAAACGAACTTTTTCATATATATTTTTTTTAAAAGGCCTAAAAAGTTAAATTAACACCTAAGGAATAAGACTTTAACATAGGATAAGAATATCCGTTACCGATATTAACGCCGGGATTAACCTCGGGATCGGAACCATTGATCACCTCCGGATCGTAATTCGGGGCGTATTTATGCAATGGAGTAAAGGTTAACAGGTTTTGACCAGTGAAGAAAATCTTTGCGCTGCTCATTTTTAGTTTTGCTGCCAGGGCCTGAGGAAGCGTGTAGGTAAGGTTAACATTCTTCAATCTTGTGTAAGCGGCATTTTGCAAATACCTGGTTTGTACTACTGCCAGCTCCCTTGTACCACTTAAAGCAACATATCCCCTGTATCTCGGAAAATAGGCATTCGGATTAGTTGGCGACCAAACATTGGCCAGCATACTGGTAGGTATCGATCCATAAGGACGGTTATATTGTCCCCAAAACAGGCCTGCATCTGTTCCCGGCCACCAGTCAAGATGACCAACTCCCTGGATAAAAGCACTAAATGAGAAATTCTTAACAGATAAACCAAGATTAACCCCATAAGGCAGTTTTGGCGTTGAATTTCCAATAACGCTTAGATCCCCGTAATCTGCTAAAGTACCCTTCCCTATATTAATCGCGTTATCTCCATTTATATCCTTGAACTTAACATCGCCCGGCAATGGGATATTAGAGTTAGAGACGACGATATAGTTTGTTTGATTGGGATGAGGGCCTGCAAGGTCCTCTGCGGTATATAACCCCTGGGTGGTAAATCCCCAAATTTCTCCAACTTTTTCGCCTTTGTAGTAGGTATTCACGCCATAAGGCAGAATCCCGTTTGGATTATTGTATTTGGTGATCGTTGCAGTATAATTAGACAGAACAACCCCCACCGAGTACCTTACTGATTGAGAAATATGATCGTTCCAGGTTAGCGAGAGATCCCATCCGTTCGTTCTGAGATTAGAATAATTGCCGTTAGGAACCGCCGCACCAAAAGTTGCCGGTAAAGGCTGGCTGGGCGTAAACATACCTGTCGTAGCTCTTGAATAATAATCAAAAGAGCCCGATAACCTATTATTAAACATTGAAAAATCTACCCCGGCATCAATAGTGGTTGAAGTTTCCCAGGTTAGGTTTGTTGGTAAAACATTCGGATTTTTTGTGTAGGTTGGATAAGCCCCGTTGATACTTGTTGTGGTTGACTGGGCTACAGCCATCTGAGGAATAAACTGGTAGGGATTAATGTTACCATTGCCTAAACTGCCATAGGAAGCCCTGAACTTAAACATGTCTAACCAGTTTGATGCAAACGACATAAACTTTTCTTTAGACATGACCCAACCTGCGGAAACAGAAGGAAAAAATCCGAATTGCGAATAGGACGGAAACTTTGATGAACCGTCATACCTTCCATTTATTTCCAATAAATATTTTTCGTCATAGTCATAGTTTAACCTCGCAAAAAAACCGGCGATGCTCCATTCGTTACCGCCCCCGGCAATGGTATAATTTGTTCCATTTAATAAATTAAAATCAGGTAATGAAGGATCGATCAGCCCGTCTCTCTGGTAACTACTCGTATTTATTACGTTGTCTTCAATATTTGTTCCGGCAAGAAGTTTAAATGAATGTTTTCCAAAACTCTTTTTCCCCTCTGCGTAAACATTTGTAGCCCAATAGTTAGTAATTGAACCGGAATTGTTCAAATAGTTATTAACGCTCTGTCCGGTAAGGCCCGGTCCGGCACTGTAGCTCACCGGATAAAATTGTGACAATACGTTATAATTTGTACGTGCATATGAAAAATCGGCTTTAAGGTTTAAATAATTTTTAATCAAATCCGCATTTAACGAAACCGTATTTCGAATATACATTTGCGTAGTATTTGAATGATCGTTTCCTGAAGCTAAATCACCAACTGCGTTATAAGATGAAGGTGTTAACGATCCATCTGGATTGCGCAATATCCCCATTGGCGTTGCAGTAACATCCAGGTACCGTGTAACCGGGGCATTGCCATTTGTAAGCGGATAGAAATACTTATAAGAATTAAAATCCAGGTTATCTGCCACTGTCAGCCAGGGCGTAATATTTACGGTACCTTTCATACGAAGATTATACCGGCTAAAGTCATCGGGATTATAGGTATAGATCCCCTTTTGATTATAATAACGGCCTGATATATAAAAGCTGCTATTTTTAGTGCTGCTTGCAATATTTAATGCATAGTCTGAAGCAGGCATCGATTGTCTGTATAATTCTTTATACCAATCGGTGTTGCCATAATAAAGATACTTTCCGGTAGCGGGGTCAACTGTTACCTGCGGGAGGGAGGGATTTGTGACCCTTGCTTTTAAAGAGTCCAGGTATGAAGGACTGTAAGGTAAAACCCCGTTAATTGTAGTCGGCTGCGAACGATAGTCGTACCAGGCTGTATAAGAGTCTACGAAGTTTTGGGTCCATTGATATCCATTGCTTACAACAGAAGGATCTACTGTTTTTTGGTTAATGGTATAACTGGCACTAAAATTAACCATCGTTTTTTCCTTCTTCGGGTTTTTTGTGTTAATCAGCACCACTCCATAAGCACCTCTTGCTCCATAAATAGCACTTGATGCGGCATCTTTTAAAACAGATATGTTATCAATGTCATTAGGGTTTAACAAACTTGGATCTCCGGGAACGCCATCAATTAATACCAACGCCGATCCTCCGCCTCCGATAGAAGTAGTTCCCCTGATGTTAAATGTTGGTGACCGAATAGGCTTACCGTCAGTCATCACAATATTTAAATTGGGCACTACCCCTTCTAATCCCCTTGCTACGTTTGGCGTGGGCTTGTCAGCCAGCACATCCCCGCTAATGGTTGATATAGCACCCGTAAGGTCTACTTTTTTTTGAGTACCATATCCTACCACCACAACTTCTTTAAGCCCGTTGCTGACGGTTTTCATCGTTACATTCATGGTCACTGCGTTTCCTTCTTTCATCAACACGGTTTGATCCTGCGTAGTGTAACCTATAAAGCGAAAAATAAGAATTGTATGATCAGGCACACTGATACTATAATTCCCATTGTTGTCTGTCACTGTGGAGTTTTTACCGCCTTTTTCTAATATTGACACGCCTGGCAGCGGCAACCCTGTATCGTCAATTACGCGCCCGGTTACATTAACTACCGCGGCGTTTTCATGTTCGATAAAATCTTTATGGGGTTCACTGCGTGTCACTTTCAGAAAGATATTCCGCTCATTCACCTGGCTGATCTCCCCTTTATAACCTTTAAGAAGTTTTTTCAGGATGACCACCACAGGTTCGTTCACAGCAGAAATATTCACCTTTTGGTCGGTGTTAATATCCTTTGTGTTATAACCCAGCGAAAACGCGGTTTCTTTCTCTATGACAGAAAAAGCCGCCTTTAATGAAATATTCTGCCCATTTAAGGTTATCCTGGTATTATTCATGGTTTGGCCTTTTAGGGTGCCGGCCATACACACGGTTTGAAATAGCAGGACAATAATAAGTTGGATACGCATAAACTTAAAAAGAAAATTGATGGTACAGGGTATGGCTATATTTTTGTAAATATTTATTCGCATTTTTGTTAATATTTAATGATTCTCTAATTGTTGAATTACTGCGGCTGCTACAGCGGCAGTTTATTGTACAGGAAGTGTTGGCGCATTTCCTGTACTTTTTTATCTGTTTCTTTCTACATATTTTTATTTCTTAAAAGTCATGACTGCTGCATTATTTACAATTTTGAATGTTGATGATCAGTTGCTGATTGTTTTGTGCATAAGTTATCCCGGACAAGTTTGCCAGTAAGGATAATACCTTTTGCAACGGATAATTATCAAATGTTACGGTGTAAAGACCTGCCTTTCGGGGTTTGCCGGTAAGAACAACGGGAATATTATAGGTTCTTTCAAGCACGCGGGCTATCTGTGCTATTGAAGCCTGGCTAAATACAAGCTTGTTTGTTTTCCATGCGCTAAACGCGTCGGCATCTGCCAGTATTTGGCGGTAAGTATCTTTCTTCAGATCATATACCAGCAGATGGTTATGTATGAGGTCCTTCCCAATCACTGTTTTTCCTCCGGCGTCTTCCTTTTCCACCTGAACCTTCCCGGTGGCTACTGCTATGCTAACCAGATTTTCATTGGCATAAGCGTTAATATTAAAAGAGGTTCCTACAACACGGGTATCTATTTTCCCCGTTTTAATAATAAAGGGGCGGGTTTTATCTTTGCTTACCTGAAAAAAAGCCTCCCCCTGCAGCAGGACGTCACGTTTTTTAACGCCAAAATCTGACGCGATTTGAATAACTGAGGCTGCATTAAGCGTAACTATAGACCCATCTGAGAGCTGGATTTTTTTCCGCTCACCTTTTCGTGTACTATACTTGCTATAAGTAATTAAAGAGGGGTGTGCGCTTTTAAATTTTCCAACCAAAGCATACAGCGTACCCCCAACTAAAAAACAGGCAGCGATCCGTAATAAGTAATAAACAAGGCCCGCTTTTTTATCGCCCGGCTGTTGTATATTATTTTCACCAAAAAGTTTAACCAGTGCTTGTTCAGCAGCTTCGTCTGCAGCCAATTGTGCGTCTTCTGCATTCAGACTATCTGATAAATCCTCAAAAGAATCATACCACTGCTTTATTCGGGCAATTTCTTCCCGGGTGCATAAACCGGCCTTGTATTTTTGAAGAAGCGCTATGGCCTTTTCCTTTTCTGATGATGTATCCATTCATCTGTATAGTCTGAAAAAGGACCAGGGTGTACCGTTACTAAATTACTATGTTTACATTAAGCCTATATTAACGATGTAAACATGCGGAGAATATCAGTAAAACTTAAAGAATGCCTTTTATCAGGATAAAGAAAAGCAACAGGGAGAGGTTATTGCTGACCACTCGCTTACGAAGCTGTTTAAGCGCAATGGAGATATTGTTTTTCACCGTTTGTTCAGATAATTGCAGTGTTATTGCTATTTCCTTTACTGATTTTTGTTCAATCCGGCTCATGTGAAAAACTGTTTTGGTAGTGCCAGGCATTTTTTCTATTTCCTCCATCATTTCCTGCCTGAGTTCATTTGCAATTACCTGATTTTCTACCGGAAATACAGACGGTTCGTCTTTTTCAAGCAATAATTGGTGCCTGGAGATATTTTTTTTATGAAGCAATTGCCAGTCAATAACGGCGTAGAATACAGATTTGGACAGATATGGGTATAAAGTAGCTCCCGACTGAATTTGGTGCCGGTTGTTCCAAAGAGAGACAAATATTTCCTGAATGATATCCTTTGCATCATTTTCCATCCGCACCCGGCTAAATACAATTTTGTAAAGCCTTACATTATAGCGGTGAACAATTACCGAAAAGGCTTTCTGATCATCCATTTGAATCCTCCTCAGCAACTCATCATCTGTCAAATTTGTAATCATTGCATGTCAAAGATAGGTGCGCAATGTAAAGCCGATGTTAAACACAATGTAACAGTACTGTTATACTTATTTCTACCGGAGTTTGGTTGACCAGTACACATCCGTTTGATTGTATTTGGTCATAGCACGACAAATAAACAAATAGAAAATGCCTTTTCTATTAATAACAAATGACCTTTCGGCATCACCACCCCAATTAACCACGTAAGGTTGTATGTGCACCACTTTAGGCCCGCTCCAAACTAACTTTTTTTAAAAACTCGTAATTTTTTCATGATTCCGCACAATAAATCATTAACAAATAATAAATAGGAGAAAAAGTAAAATAAAAATGAGTTTTAATTAATAAATCTGATTTATTTCTAATTTATTCGATTTATCAAACAGTAATTTTGGTAAAAATTAAATTTTGTGACAAATTACATCGTTAAAATTCATATAAAATTATACTTTATTTATTTTTTATAAATTATTATAAAGTATATTCAAATTATTTGTTTGAAATTTTAAAAAACAATTAAATACAATACAGTTTTATAACATTTTACGTAACATTTTTATTATAATGCCAATTATTAAGCCTTTCGCATTGGTTAATTTCAAATAAAGCGAGAAAATTTTATCATTTTGTAAGCAATTAATTTATTAACTGACTTAATTCCTTACGAATGAAAAAACTATTACTTAAAAGTATGGTGGTTTTATTGCTTTTAGCATCCCATGCTTATGCACAAACCCGAACAATCTCCGGAACAGTATCCGACAAAGAGGGCCTCCCAATGCCCGGCGTCACTGTAGTTGTGAAAGGCACTAAAACAGGCACACAAACCAGCGCAACAGGAAGATTTTCAATTGAGGTGAACACAGCTAAACCCACCCTGATTTTTACCTTTATTGGCTATTCTACAAAAACCGTCGAAGCATCCGGTAATGAAATGCACATTGTTATTGAACCTAATCCAAGCCTGCTTTCAGAAGTTATGGTTGTTGGTTATGGCACACAATCAAAAAGAGCGAATGTTGGAAGCATTTCTCACGTAAAAGGCTCGGAACTTACTGAACAACCCGTACAAAGTTTTGAACAGGCACTTGCCGGGAAAGCAACAGGCGCGCAGATAACTATACCGAGCGGTGTTTTAAATGCCGCACCTGTTTTTCATATCCGCGGCACAAATTCCATTTCGTTAGGTTCTCAACCACTCATCATAGTAGATGGCGTACCAAGTTTTGATGGTAACGTTGGCGGAGGCGAATCAGGCAGTAACGCATTGGCCAATATCAATCCTAATGACATTGAAAGCATTGACATTGCCAAAGATGCATCTGCGACTGCCATCTATGGAAGCCGAGCAGCAAACGGGGTTGTATTTATAACCACCAAAAAAGGAAAGAAAGGAACCGCTGTTGTAGGCCTGGATAGCTGGATGGGCGTGACAAAAGTATACAGGCTACCCAAGTTATTAGATGCGTCGCAATATGTTGCAGAAAAAAACGAAGCGCTGGTAAATGCAGGCTTGTATAACCCCACGAGTTATTTTACAACTTTAACCCCGGGACCTGACGGCACCCCGATTAATACCAATTGGGAAGATCGTATATACAGAACTGGCACTTCTTATAATACCACCGCCAGTATCTCCGGCGGGACAGACAAAACCACCTATTATGCTTCCGCAAACTGGAGTAAACAGCAAGGCATTATTGTTAAAAACGAATTTGCCAATAAAGGGATGCTCTTCAATGTCGATCATAAAGCAAATAAATATATTACCATTGGAGCAAAACTGGCTTATACAGATCAGCAGAACCTTGCTGCCACCTCGTCCGGCTCTTTAAACGGCGAAGCATATGCTACTGCTGGCCTGGGAAGGCTGGCTTTACTGCTTCCGCCAAACGTGTCTCCTTATAACAACGATGGATCTTATAATTTAAATCCATCAAATGGAACACTTGGCTTAATGAACAATAAAGGATTTACAAACAGCTACCCAAACCCGCAGCCCGCGATAGATCTTGACCGCGCAAATAATGAGCTGCAGCATACAACAGCCAATTTTTATGTACAGGTAAAGCCACTGTCATGGATAACGTTAAAAACAAATTACGGGATCGACTATATCAACTCAACCAATGATACTTTTTTTGACCCGATTGATAACTTCTCCATCGTTAACGGCGTTACCACCAACAATGCTTCAGCTACTGACAACTATACGATAAGCAAAAGATATGTATGGGATAATACGGCTCAGTTTGATTACACGATTGCAGGAAAACACAACCTGTCTTTATTATTGGGTAATGAGT
>Ga0193702_1000387_pt1 | contig 15667 bp, 16 predicted proteins | sample U3a1metaG_FD_143060 | JGI IMG/M metagenome (GOLD analysis project Ga0193702, IMG submission 143060) | Soil microbial communities from a riparian zone of the East river system, Colorado, United States - U3a1 | ecosystem: Environmental > Terrestrial > Soil > Riparian zone | place: USA: East River... | reverse complement strand
AAGAGTCCATAGTCGATGGACCATGGTCCATAATAGAATTTGCTTGAATATATTTTACATCAATGAACCATGGACTATCGACCATGGTCCATCGACTAATTAATAATCATCCCCATGCGCCTTACTTTCGTCATCAAAGCCTTCATCATCATGGAACTCGGCACCAAATTCATCTTCTTCTTCCTCATCATCAACCTTTGCTACCACATCATCTTCTTCGCCTGTTTCTGAAATTTCAGAAAAGTCTTCAGCATCTTCTTCGCCAATGGCCATTTCATTCAAAAAATCAAAGTCGTCACCTTCAGGTGCTGCAATTGGCACATTCAGCACATTGCCAAATTGTTTTGGCGCTTCGCCGGTTGATTTTATAACTGCCGGATAAACAACTCCAGGTGCTTCATCCAAAATGATCTTCATCAGTTCAACGTGGAAATCAAACGGGCGGTCGAAATTAAAGGTGTAGTAAAATTTCTGATGCGGATCATCAATATAGCTCAATAGCTTTACTTTGTCCATAAGGGCAACACCACGGTCAATTCTTTTTTGATTTGGTAAATAGGTAATCTCTTCCCCTTTCGTCCATTGATCATTGCTGATATAAAACGATGAGGGGTATTCTGAATTGTAACCAGTTGATTGATGGATTGCCCTGTGAAGGTCTTCAAATGTTTGATTGGATTTCACATCGATCTCCCTTACCACATCATCATAATCTTCAAAAGTAATCCTGAACCTGTATAAAGCCATTTTTTAGTATAGTATAGTTTTTACAAAAATAGTAATGTTTTAGTTATTTCGGAATTTTTCACGGCGGGTAGTTCTTCAATTGTGTTCAAGAGCGCTACGCCGTTCGGATGTTTGATTTCGGATTTATGGAAATCTGATTCCTGTTATTCCTTCCCTACAACTTTTAAGCCAATTTCTGCACCCTTGGCAATTGTGTACTTAATTGCTTCCTCCCGCGAGTTTGGGATCTCGCCTTCAAGTATGGCTTCACGGATCTGATTCTTAATAATTCCTACTTCGCGTCCTTCTTTTATGCCAAATAGTTCCATAATGTCAATGCCTGTAACCGGCGGCTGCCAGTTTCGCATATTATCGCGTTCTTCAACATCTTTTAGTTTCTGCTGAACAAGCTCAAAATTATTGCGGTATTTTTTTACTTTATATTCGTTTTTTGTAGTGATGTCTGCTTTACACAGCAACATCAGGCTCTCAATGTCTTCGCCTGCCTCAAATAGCAAACGCCTCACTGCCGAATCAGTAACAATTGACTGTGCCAAAACAATGGGCCTTAAGTGCAGCTGTACCATTTTTTGTACAAACTTCATTTTTTCATTTAACGGTAGCTTAAGCTGGGTAAATATTTTAGGCACCATGCGTGCACCGCGGTCTTCGTGGCCATGAAAAGTCCAGCCGTGCCCGGGTTCAAAGCGTTTGGTGGCAGGCTTGGCAATATCATGCAATATAGCTGCCCAGCGAAGCCAAAGGTCATCGGTTGTTTCACAAATGTTATCCAATACCTGCAGGGTATGGTAAAAATTGTCTTTATGCCCTTTACCATCTATGTATTCAACGCCGTAAAGCGTGGTCATTAGCGGAAATATTTTATGCAGCAAACCTGTATCAAACAAATAATTAAAACCGATAGATGGTTTTGCTGATAAAATGATCTTATTCATTTCATCAGTGATCCGTTCCTGTGATATAATGCTGATCCTGTCCACATTGCTTTTTATGGCTGCAACAGCTATTTCGTCAATCTTAAAATTAAGCTGCGATGCAAAACGGATGGCCCTCATCATTCTTAACGGATCATCAGAAAAGGTTTCAACAGGATTTAGTGGTGTTCGGATCAGCTTTTGTTCCAGGTCTGCCAACCCGTTAAAAGGGTCTAAAAGCTCACCAAATGTATCAGGGTGTAAGGAGATAGCTAAAGCATTGATGGTAAAGTCCCGGCGTTTTTGGTCGTCATCAAGTGTTCCGTTCTCCACAATAGGTTTCCTTGAATCCAGGCGATACGATTCCTTGCGGGCGCCAACAAACTCAATCTCCAGGTCATGGTATTTAAGTGATGCGGTGCCAAAGTTTTTAAACACAGATACCTTTACCCTTAATTTTTGTGCAACGCTTTCGGCAAAAGCTATTCCATTGCCTATCACTACAATATCAATGTCTTTTGACGGGCGGTTTAGGAAAATATCGCGCACAAAACCACCGATGGCATAAGCTTGCACATTATGCTCAGCAGTAAGCTTTGATATCACAGAAAATATAGGATGTTGCAAATGCTTTATCATCAAACTAACTTTAATACGGAGTAAAATTGAGAAAACATTATATCATAACAGAAAACATTTCAATAAATGTATCTGCTGTTTATGATAAATGTTTTCATCATAAAGCTTAAACGGGGAAATTAATAATATTTACTTGAATCTATTAAAGCCCTGGTTAGTGGTACTGAGCCCTTATAATTAGTATGTATCCTGTCTGCAAACATATAATCAGGGAGTTTTATATTATTCAAATTGACGAAATTAAATTTAGTCTTATTTACGTTCATAAACTGAATTGTACTGTTATAATCAGTTATTTTACTTAAATATTCAGGATAAAACGGAGTCAAAAAGAATATCAATTTATTCCCGTGATCATCACATATTTTTTGTAGTGTAGTGAGCCGGTTCAAATAAATTCCTTCATTGTCATTAATTCTAAAGCTGGAATCTATTTTTATATGGTCGATCATGTTTTTAGTTATGGTATTTTTATTAATCCCATCGTTATCTGATTTTTTTAAATAATAGATATTTCTTAAAAACAGCTCATTGTTTAACCGTAATAGGTGAAGCCAATTATAAGTTTTACCAGCATATGCTTTTCGTAAAATTTTTGAATCAGAAATATAATAGGAGTAGCTATGGTCAAAATAATTTTTATTCAAACATGTTATTTCCAGGAAAATAACAGAGTTTTTATTTCTTTCATTAATATCATCAAGAATATTCAATGCATTCTTATAGGGTTCACCATTAACAGATAAGTTTATTAAATCTATTTTTAAAGTTTCATTTGCATATTTTTCATTAATAGAATTAAGGCCCCTTGAATTTCCAATAACAAAATACTTGTGCTTAGGAGCTCTGAAATACCTTGTGAGCCGGAATTGTGACTTTTTATCAAGCGCTTTTTTAATTGCAAAATAGGTTATGTATTGCGCCGCAAATGTTAAAATGCAAAAAACACTTAAGCGAAACAGGAATTTTTTCATTACTAAAATTTAAAATAAATGAAAGCATTATTTGAAAACGTGCCAAATAATATAATGTTCAGGATCAGGAAAATATTAATGGCCAGCGTGGCATAAGAATTCTTATCAAAATAATTAAAAAAGAAAATATCCATCACTAATAATAGGATGGTTAAATAAATTAATTTGATGAAAGTAAATATGCTGAGGATTTGAAAGCTACCCATTGTAAATATTCTTTCAATTATAAATAATGAATCATTAAATGATTGGGACCTGAAAAATACCCATGTTAATGTTGTTAAAAAAAATGTAATTAAAATACCGATAAATGAAGGTAGTTTAAACTTTATTTGCCTTTGAATTACCAAATAGAGGCCATGCAACCCACCCCAAACAATAAAATTATAACTGGCGCCATGCCATAAGCCCCCTAATAGCATGGTGATCATCAGGTTTCTATAAGTAAACAGTTTGCCTTTTCTATTTCCGCCAAGCGGGATATATAAATAATCCCGAAGCCAGCTCGATAATGATATATGCCAGCGTTCCCAAAATTCGCTGAAATTCCTTGAAAAGTAAGGACGGTTAAAGTTGACCCTAAATTCAATGCCAAAAATTTTCCCAAGCCCAAGGGCTATATCTGAGTATCCTGAAAAATCACAATAGATTTGAAAGGAATAGAGAATTGCTGAGATAAAAATTTGGAAATCGGATACAAAGTGCAAGTTTTTATATGTACTATCAACCATTACTCCTATAGAATCTGCAACAGCTATTTTCTTAAAAAAGCCTAACGTCATCTGCGATATACCGCTTGTCATTTTTTCGCTATTGATAGTTCTTTTATGCAAAAGTTTCGGTAGCATATCCCTGGCCCTTGAGATAGGGCCCGCAACCAGCTGCGGAAAGAAACAAACAAATGAAGCATAGGCCACATAATTTTTTGTAGGCCTTAGTTTATTATGATAAATATCAATTGTATAAGATAAAGAGTGAAAAGTATAAAAGGAAATGCCTATTGGGAGAACAATATTAAGCGTGTTTATATTAGGATGCATGCCAATTGAAACACATAAAGCATTAAACGTTCCGATAAAAAAATTAAAATATTTAAAGAAGAATAAAATGCCAAGATTCATGATTATGGCTAAAACCAGGATTTTAGATTTTTTGCTTTGAACCTTCTCTTTAAATAAGGCCAACCCAAAATAATAATCCATTACCGTATTTAATAACAATAAAGACACAAACCGGTAATCCCAAAAACCGTAGAAAATAAGACTCGAAATAAATATCAGGTAATTTTGGTATTTTAAATTTTTATGAAGCAAAAAATATAAAACAAAAAAAATGGGCAGGAAGATTAGAAAATTGATAGAATTAAAGACCATATATTAAGCTTTAAACATTATAGGCAGAATGTTTTTTATTTTAATTTCTTTGTTAAAAAGTTTTATAAAATTCACATCATAAACCCCTTTAAGCAGTTAATGTTTTTTTTTAAAAATACAATAAAAAATAATTTAACGCCTGATAAACTCAAATTTCCCATCCGGGGCTAAACGCATTATGGTTGATGGTGTTTTTATCTCCATATCATGCTGGTCAATATCAACCACATAATCAACCCCGCTGATTATTGCGTCTTCAATTTGTGAAAAATATTGAGGCGAGGGGCTTCCGCTAATGTTTGCCGATGTGGATACCAATGGTTTGCGTAAGCGCTGGATCAGTTGCTGGCAAAATGGATGTTTAGAAATCCGGATCCCAATGCTGCCGTCATTTGCGATAAGGGCAGGGGAAACGTTTTTGGCGCCTGGCATAACCAGGGTTAAAGGGTTTTCGGCATATTCTATCAAATCATAAGCCAGTGGGTTTACGTCTCTTATATAGCTTTCCAGTTTGTTTTCGGTATCCAGCAAAATGATCATGCTTTTGGCCTCGTCACGCTGTTTTAGCTTGAAAATTTTATTTACGGCTTCAGTATTAGTGGCATCGCACCCTATTCCCCAAATGGTATCAGTAGGGTACAGGATTATCCCGCCCTCCTGTATTACCTTTAAAGCTTTGGCAACTTCGTCTTTTAGCATTGTTAAATTTTATTATATAATTGCATCAGCTGTGCGCTAAGCCTTCTGTTTTCAAACTTTGCCGCATGCTGCTTTCCTCCGGCTATCATTTTTTGCCTGAGGTTTTCATCTGCAAATATACGATTGATCTTTTGTGCAAGGTCATTTTCATCATCCGGATCAACATATAAACTATCCGGGCCGCCTGCTTCTTCAAGGCATGACCCGGTTGCAGCTATTACAGGTGTACCACTGCTTATAGCTTCAAGCACGGGCAAACCAAAGCCCTCATAGCGCGATGGGTAAATAAAAATAGATGCCAGCTGGTATATTGCCGGTAGCTCAGCAAAAGTTACGCCATGCAAAAAAATCACCCTTTCAGTTAATTTTTTCTCAGCTAAAAACTGCTTAACCTTATCCAAATATTTAGTCGGTTTGCCTATAACAACTAAAGGGACATCATCAATATGAACCAAAGATTTAACTGTTAGCAGCAAGTTTTTACGTGTTTCAATTGTGCCTACGCTTAACAGGAATTTTCCTGGCAGGTTATATTTGGCTATTACGGCTTCTTTTTGTTCAGTGCTTTGCGGACTATTAAACACCGGGTCAATCCCCTGGTATATTACTTCAATTTTGCTGGCGTCAACACTTAAAAGTTCAATAAGGTCATCTTTTGTTTTTTGACTGATGGCTATAATTTTATCGGCTATTTTACAGGCATATTCAACTTTAGCAGTATAAATGCGCCTGTTTATGCTTCCAAAGCTTTTTGGGAGGCGCATAAATATCAGGTCGTGCACGGTTACCACGGTTTTTATACCCCGTTGTTTTATCCCGGCCGGCAATTCATGGCTCAGGCCATGATAAATATCAATCTCATCACGCTGTAAATGGTTAACCACACCTTTGCTGCGCCACCACGAAGTATATAATTTAAACTTAATTTTGGGAGCAACCGTTTTTATGTTGCTACGATCATCCAGAAAGCTGAGCTTATTATTTGCTTTTACTTTAGGAGTATATAAAAAATACTGGTTATCCGGATAATGCTGTACCATGTTTTTAACCAACCATCTGCTGTAATTACCCAGCCCGGTATTGTTTAAAAACAAACGTTTTGCATCGTATCCTATTTTCATGTGGATAGATATGAGATTTGAGATGTTAGATTTGAGACAGAAGACATAATATCAGCTTTGATAATTGTTTGGTGCTGCGTCTCACGTCTCATATCTAACATCTCAAATCTAATTACACCGCCACATTATTTTCGCGCAGGGCATCATTCAGTGATGTTTTCTTATCGGTTGATTCTTTACGCTTGCCAATTATTAATGCACAAGGTACCTGGTACTCGCCAGCCGGAAATTTCTTAGTATATGAGCCGGGGATAACCACCGAGCGTGCCGGTACATGGCCTTTATACTCAATAGGTTTGTCGTGGGTAACATCAATAATTTTGGTTGATGCGGTTAGCACAACATTAGCACCCAATACAACTTCGCTTTCCAGGTGTACGCCTTCAACAACTATGGCCCTTGAGCCTAAAAAGCAATTGTCTTCAATAATAACAGGGGCGGCCTGAACAGGTTCTAAAACACCACCGATGCCAACGCCACCGCTTAGGTGTACGTGTTTGCCAATTTGAGCGCATGAGCCAACAGTTGCCCAGGTGTCAACCATAGTGCCTTCATCAACATATGCACCTATGTTTATGTACGATGGCATCATAATAACCCCCTTTGCAATATGAGCGCCATAACGGGCTATAGCATGTGGCACCACGCGAACGCCGGTTTTGGCATAGTCGGTTTTCAGTTTCATTTTATCATGAAAAACAAAAGGGCCAACTGAAATTTCTTCCATCTGCCGGGTGGGAAAGTACAGTATTACCGCTTTTTTCATCCACTCGTGCGTATGCCAGCGCGTGCCTATTAATTCGGCAACGCGGATCTCGCCTTTGTCTAAACGTTCAATAACGGTATCAATGGCATTAACATATTCAGTATAACGCAGCAGATTCCTGTCTTCCCAGGCTTCTTCAATAAGTTTTTTAAGGTCTTGCATCAGTAAATTTAACTTTCAGCAAATTAAAGGATTTTTACGGAATTTGTTTTACTATGTGTTAACACGAAGTTCATAATTAGAAAATTATTATGAACTTAAACCTGCAAGTGTATAAAACTTTGTAATTTTGACCTCCAGCCATGCCAGTAAAAGAAAAACTAAGGATAGACAAGTATTTGTGGTCGATACGATTATTCAAAACCCGTACACTGGCATCTGATGCCTGTAAAGCCGGAAGAGTAAAGCTGGAAGGGCAGAATATAAAGCCATCGCACGAGGTTAAATTAGGAGAAGTGTACCAGGTTTCGAAAGGGCCGGATAAAAAGATAGTGAAAGTTACCGGCTTGCTCGAAAGCCGCGTAGATGCTAAAACTGCAATCAATTATTATGAAGATATAACCCCGGTTGAACAAACCCCGGCTTTTAAATCAATGTTCCAGGCGCCGTTGTTAAAACGCGACAGAGGAACCGGCAGGCCGACCAAAAGAGACAGAAGAGAAATTGACGAGCTAAAAGATGACTTTTTTAAAAAAGATGCTTAAAGCTTTATCTATATCATTTATCTTACAGAGTCCTATCGAATTTAATCTGCAAAATTTGAATGATAAACAGACATACCACTTTTTTTAAAGCGTTAAATCTTATAATTGACTACCTGGTATTAAACTTAAGTTTAATAGCTACTTACTATATTGAAAATAAAGCAAATATTTTTTCGGAAGGGAATAGGAAATACCTGCCCATCGTTTTGATCTTTAACCTGATCTGGCTAATGTCGGCCAACATATCGGGCCTTTATTTAAAAGTACTTAACAAGGATTCAATCCTAACCTTTCGCAATGTATTCCGTACTTATTTTCTTTTTGTAAGTTTTATTTGTTTTACCATACTCATATTAATTGGCTCAGAGGCTTATTTTGTGACCAGGGAGTACCTGTTTTATTCATTGGGCCTTTTTGGGTTTTTGCTTGGTTTTTGGAAAGTTATCTTCCTGCTGATAAGGAAAAGTGAACGTGCCTCACTTATGGATACCCGAAATGCGGTTATTGTTGGGGCCGGGCGTACCGGGTATGATCTGCATGAGTATTTATTGAAAAATTGGGACACCGGGTACAGGGTTGTAGGGTTTTTTGATGATAACCCAGCCAACGTTAGTGATAGCAAAATGTACCTTGGCAATACAAATCAATGTATTACGTGGGTTAAAAAAAATAAAATAACCGAGATATTTTGCACCTTACCGGTTTCTGAATCGAAGAAGATTGAAAAACTAATGCTTGATGCTGATAAAAATATGGTCCGTTTTAAATCAGTACCTGAATATTATGACTACGGGAATAAACCAACGTATATTCAAAGTTTTGGGCAAATTCCGGTAATTTCAGCAAGGGCCGAGCCGCTCGAACATTTGCTTAACCGTTTAATAAAGCGCTGCTTCGACGTCGTTTTCTCCTTGTTTGTTATAGTTTTTGTTTTTAGCTGGCTGTTCCCCATCCTGGCTGTTTTAATAAAAGCCGGATCAAAAGGGCCGGTATTTTTTGTTCAAACACGCTCGGGGCACAATAACGATCCATTTAAATGTTATAAGTTCAGGAGCATGTACGTTAACAACAATGCCGACAAGGTCCAGGCAACCCGCAATGATAGCCGGGTAACTAAACTCGGTGCATTTATGCGCAGGACCAGCATGGATGAGTTGCCCCAGTTTTTTAATGTACTGATAGGCAATATGTCTGTAGTTGGCCCAAGGCCGCATATGTTGAACCATACGGAAGAATATTCTGAGCTGATTGATATGTTTATGGTGAGGCATTTTTTGAAGCCGGGAATAACCGGATGGGCGCAGATAAAAGGCTTCAGGGGTGAAACCAAAACTGTAGAGGCTATGAACCAGCGGGTTGAAGCCGATTTATGGTACCTTGAAAACTGGTCGTTTTTGCTGGACCTTAAAATTATTTTCCTGACGGTAAGAGATACTTTGGTGGGGGATGAGAACGCCTTTTAAATACTTTAATAATGGATATTATTAAATCCTTCGGTTTGCCATTGTTTAAAAACCGTTAAAGCCTCCTCATGCAAAAGCTGCATAAAAGGAAGCTTGCGATCTTCCATTCTGCATTCTATTTCATTATAAATAAAGTGATCATCAAAGCCAATATCAGCAGCATCAGCTTTGGTATTTGCATAATAAATTTTATCAATGCGAGCCCAATAAATGGCGCCAAGGCACATGGGGCAAGGCTCACAGCTGGTATAAATTTCGCAGCCTGATAAATTATAGGTACCTAATTGTTTACAGGCAAGCCTTATTGCTGAAACCTCGGCATGGGCAGTAGGATCATTCTCAGGGATTACCTTATTGGCACTGCTGGCTACAACAATCCCGTCTTTAACTATCACTGCGCCAAATGGTCCGCCAAGGCCCTGTTTAATGTTATATTCAGACAGCTCAATAGCCATCCGCATAAATTTTTCATGTAGCTGATCTTCCATCAGCCCAAAATTAAAAAACCCCGGCCATAAGCCGAGGTTTTTCTTTAATTATTCGAAGTGAGCAGCAATTGCACTCGCGCACATTTGCAAATCAGCACATCATATTATTTTTTCTCTTTCGCGTATGCGTCATTCAATTTCTTTAGGAAATCTGCAGTAACGTCAAGGCTTTTATCAGCATATAATAAATTGGTGTTGCCATTGGTAAACGTAAAAACCATTTTGTAACCATTGTCCTTAGCATATTGCTTGCTGAAATTGTAAACTTTCTCGTATAATTTTTGACTTTCGCTTGCCTGGTCGTTCTGGAACTGGGCGCTTGCATTTTGCTCATAAGTTTGCAGTTCCTGCCCTTCGCGCTGTAAACGTTGCTCAGTAGTAGCGCGCTGATCGGCGCTTAAGCTATTGGCTCCTTTTTGATATTCAGCAACTTCCCTTTGGAAAGCCTGTTTACGGCCGCCAACATCACTTTGTGCACTTTTACCTTTGTCTTCCAGGCGTTTGCGCATGTCTTTGGAGTAATCGTATTTAAGTGATAGGGTGTCCTGGTTAACGTATACTATCTCAGGTTTATCGGCAGGAGTAGTTGTAGCAGCAGCTGTTTTATCAGCAGGTTTGTTCTGGTTACATGCCGCTAAGCTTCCGGCAAGTAATACACCTAAAGTTATTTTTGTAAAAATTGAAGCCGTAGTTTTCATTCGTTTAAATTGTTTTTTAATGGATAATGAGCTATCATGAGCTATTTTATTTTATTGGCTGCTCATGATGGTTCATCCGTTTAAATTGGTTTTTATTGCGCATTTACGCAAGAAATTTTGATCGTTTTAATTTATGTAAATTTTGACAAAGATAAACTTTCAGCACAAGTATCCTAATTTAATGTGCAGATGTGCGGATGCGTGAATTTGCGGATGAAAAAAAGATGTGGGGATGTGCAGATATGCAAATACCGGATGGTAAAAATGAAAATTTTGTGCTCATTTTCAAATTTTCAAATCAACTCATCTCCAAATCATTTCCTCATCCGCACATTTGCATATCTGCACATTCGCACATCAAATCCACATCAATATTACTTATCCACAAATGCGGTAATATGGGGTAATTTTCGTACTTTTGAAGGTTATTGTTTTAACCATATATGAGCGAAGAAAATCAAGACAAATCAAATTATTCAGCAGATAATATACAGGTTTTAGAAGGTTTAGAGGCGGTGCGAAAACGCCCATCCATGTACATTGGTGATACAGGCGTTAAAGGCCTGCACCATTTAGTATATGAGGTAGTTGACAACTCAATAGACGAGGCGCTGGCCGGCTATTGCGATACTATAAATGTTACTATTCACAAAGGTAATTCAATTACGGTTGTTGATAACGGCCGCGGGATCCCAACCGGGATCACCACAAAAGAAAAGGTATCTGCGTTGCAAATTGTAATGACCGTTTTACACGCGGGTGGTAAATTTGATAAAGATACTTACAAGGTGTCCGGAGGTTTGCATGGTGTGGGTGTAAGTTGCGTTAACGCATTGTCAACCCATATGAAAACCGTTGTTGAGCGCGAGGGCAAAATGTTTACCCAGGAATATGCACAGGGTAAGCCTTTGTTTGAGGTGAAGGAAATAGGTACATCAACCCGTACCGGTACCACACAAACTTTTCAGCCGGACCCGGAAATATTTACCCTCACTACTGAGTATAAATATGATACGCTGGCAGCCCGCTTACGCGAACTGGCTTATTTAAATAAAGGCATCCGCCTTACTTTAACTGACGAACGCGATGCTAACGAAGATGGCTCTTTTAACACCGAAGAGTTTTACTCAATTGGCGGCTTAAGCGAGTTTGTAAAATATCTTGACGGTACCCGTACGGCTATTATACCTGAGCCAATTTATGTTGATGGTATAAAGAACGGCATCCCGGTTGAGCTTGCTTTACAATACAATGATACCTACACAGAGAATGTACACTCGTACGTTAATAACATCAATACGATTGAAGGCGGTACACACGTTGCCGGTTTCCGCCGTGGTTTAACCCGTACTTTAAAGGCTTATGCCGATAAAGAAGGTCTGTTAAAAAACATGAAGGTTGAAATTACCGGTGATGACTTCCGCGAAGGGATGACCGCTGTAATTTCTGTTAAAGTACAGGAGCCGCAGTTTGAAGGGCAAACAAAATCAAAGTTGGGTAACAACGAGGTGATGGGCGCTGTGGATATGGCGGTAGGGGAGATTTTGGGTAATTACCTGGAAGAACACCCGAAAGAAGCCAGGATGATTGTAAACAAGGTAATACTTGCAGCTACTGCCCGTGCGGCTGCCCGTAAGGCGCGCGAAATGGTGCAGCGTAAAAGTGTAATGGGAGGATCTGGTTTGCCGGGTAAGCTCTCCGATTGTGCAAACAGTGATCCTGCATTGTGTGAGCTATACCTTGTGGAAGGTGACTCGGCAGGTGGAACTGCCAAACAGGGCCGTAACCGCGAATACCAGGCTATTTTACCTTTAAGGGGTAAGATCCTGAACGTGGAAAAGGCAATGGAGCACAAGATTTACGAAAACGAAGAAATAAAGAACATGTTTACCGGTCTTGGCGTAAGCCGCGGTACACCTGAGGATGATAAAGCGCTTAACATGACTAAACTCCGTTACCACAAGATTGTGATCATGACGGATGCGGACGTGGACGGATCGCACATTACTACCCTGATATTAACTTTCTTCTTCCGTTACATGAAGGAGCTGATTGAAAATGGATATGTATACGTGGCATCTCCGCCACTATACCAGGTTAAAAAAGGAAAAGAATTTGAATATTGCTGGACCGAAGAGCAGCGTGATGCTGCGGTACAACGCTTGAAAGGTGCAGGTAAAGAAGATAGCGTACACATACAACGTTATAAAGGTTTGGGTGAGATGAATGCCGAGCAGCTCTGGGATACAACCATGAACCCTGCAACCCGGACCCTGAAACGTGCCAGCATTGAAAACGCCGCCGAATGCGATCATACCTTCTCTATGCTGATGGGCGACGAAGTTGCCCCACGCCGTGAGTTTATTGAGAAAAATGCGAAATACGCAAGAATAGATACCTAGGATTTTAGATATTCAGATTTACGAAGTTTTCAAAACTTCGTAAATCTTTATTAAGCCCCGCTTAGTTAGCGGGGCTTTTTTTATTTTCCAGGTGTAAGCTTTTAAATTTATATATATAATTTTCTTATGTATATAAAATAATAATATATTTGCCGTATGAGTTCAAACCCCATGCTAAAAGGCACTTTGCAAACCATCATTCTAAAGCTACTGGAGGATAATAGCCAGATGTATGGTTATGAGATCACACAAAAAGTTAAGGAAGTAACTGCCGGTGAGTTTATTCTTACTGAAGGGGCATTGTACCCTGCACTTCATAAACTGGAAGCTGATGGCATGCTTGAAACTTTTACAGAAGTTGTTGACAACCGGGTGCGTAAGTATTATCGCCTTACAGAACAGGGTGGTAAGGAAGTAACCAGCAAATTAAATGAAGCACAGGTTTTTATTGATCAGCTTCAGCTTTTATTAAACCTTAAACCTGCAATAAAATGAAACCTGATCATCAACAAAAACAGATGCTGCAAGAGTACTTGCAAAAAGGGTTAAGCTATCGTGAAACTTATGAGGAGGTTTATGATCACATACTTGCGTCTTTGGAAAGTAAACCGACAGGCATTCCATTTGCAGGCACAGTTAACGCAATTATCCGGGAGGACTTTGGAGGCAGTAAAGATTTATGGGTAATGGAAAACAATTGCAGAAAGCAAGTTGAAAAAGAAGTGCTAAGAAAATATCTGAGGTACTGTTTGTCCTTCTTTAGGCTTAGCTCAGTAATTTATATTATACCTGCTTTATTAATTTATTATATAAGCAGTTATATCGGGTTTTCGTCTTTTTCGCTGGCGTCAATACTTTTTGCTATTGCCAGCTTGCCAATGCTATTTGTTTATGTAAGATATTTTAGAATAGGTTTTGTTTTGGGAGATATCAGGCCATCATTAAGGGATGATGTTTTCAGGAAAGTTTCATACTTGCCGTTTCGATTATTTGTTTGTTGCTTATTTCTTTTTACAATAAGCAATAATGCCGGAATTGTTTTGCGGAGGAATGGGGCTGATCCTTTTATTTTAACAATAGGATTCCTATTGGTTTTAATTCACTCATTATCGGTGATTAAATTGAATAAGGATGAATTTAAAATGAGTTTAATCCAATAAATATTGATAATGACATTAACTAACAGGGAATTAGAATGGATTAATAAGCGAATGGACTGGTATGGTATCAAATTCCAGGAAATTTTTGATGAGATAGCGGACCATATCATATCAGCCATTGAGGTTGAACGGGCAGCAGGTGATCAGCAAACTATTGATATTGTTTTTGATAAAGTAACGGAACGCGATTTTGGTGGCTACCTTGGAGTAGATAAAATTTTAACGGCGTATGAGCGTGCCTACAGGAGCAGAATAAAAAAAGGCTTGCTTGAGAACCTTAAATTTTATCTGAAAAAACCGGGCCTGGTTGCTGTAATGCTATCTACCTTAGTAGGTTTTTATTTGCCGCGAACCAAAGTGACTGTCCTGGTAATGCTTATTGGGTTGTTATTAACTGCAATAATCCCTTTAGTTTATGCTTACAGAAATTCCCCCCGGATAAAACTTGATCAGGGTAAACAATCAATTATTCAAAGCTATATGAAAAGCCGGGCGTTATTTTTACTGACGCTGATAAATTTAATACTCTGCGTATTTGGCGGAGCTGCACGTACCTGGGATATTGTTTTTCTAAATCCAATAAATTATCATCCGGTAATTTATATGCTGCTTTTTGCATTTTTTATTATTTATGGACTAAGTATAATAAGGCTATGCAGACAGGAGTTTAAAATAGCGAAATGATCAGACTTAGTTTCAAAATTTCTATTTAACCCGCAACAAAAGCTTTTCCTTCCCGTAATCAACCACCGCTTTGTACTTCATCAATATATCACCCCCTAAAACACCTAAAACTTCGGGGTGGCCCAGCTGACTGTAGGCAATATTGATAGTTGACAGATCAAGTACGGCAACTTCAAACTCATCAATTAAGAGCTTGCCAATGTACATGTCGGTAATTATAGCAGTTGATGATTCCATGTTGTTGGTGCCAAGGCCGGTTGAAAGCCTGTCGCTCATGGTTATAATGGCATGCTCATACGCCTGGAATAGCATGGTTTTATCAAAGGCGGTTTTTGAGGCGCCGGTATCTAAAACTACGGTAAAGGGTTTTCCAAAAACTCTGATGCTGAGTAAAGGATGAAATCCATCCTCATGCAGATCAATAATTTGCAAAGGAACAGTAACTCTTTTCTTGTTGGAGGGCTTTTTAATCATGATCTGATGCATCCTCCGCCATTTCAATAATAATAGTATCCATCCGGTTCAGCTCGTTCTGAATATGGTTAAATATTTCAGTGTCTGCCGGAGTATCTTTGAGCAGCGCTACTAACCCTTTTAAATTTGCCAATGGGCTCCTGATCAGGTGCGATTGTTTCCAGGCCATATCTTTTATACTGTTAATATGGTTTTGAATTCTTTCATAAGCGCTTTTTAAATCGTTTTCTGCATGAAGCTTTTCTGTAATATCGTTTGTCATCGAAAGCCTTACCGGCCGGCCTTCAAATATAATATCATACGAGATGATATGAACAAACATAATGGTTCCGTCCTTTTTAAGATGCCTTACAATGCGCAC
>Ga0193702_1000386_pt1 | contig 15715 bp, 18 predicted proteins | sample U3a1metaG_FD_143060 | JGI IMG/M metagenome (GOLD analysis project Ga0193702, IMG submission 143060) | Soil microbial communities from a riparian zone of the East river system, Colorado, United States - U3a1 | ecosystem: Environmental > Terrestrial > Soil > Riparian zone | place: USA: East River... | reverse complement strand
AGACCAGCTAAATCCTCAAATCAGCCTAAATTCACGACCCGCGCAAAAAAAGAAATCAGTGAAATCACAACAATCACAAAAAATCAGCGGTTATACGTTCCCCCAGCCCATTGCCAATACATCAACAATATGGTAGGTTTTTAAGGGCAGGTTATTTTTGTCGATATAGCTTTGCAGGTGCATCAGGCACGAAGAATCTGTTGATATGATATAATCCGCTTCGGCAGCCAGGGCATGATCAACCTTTTGCTGGGCCATGGCGGTAGATATGGCGTCGAATTTAACAGCAAAGGTACCGCCGAAACCACAGCAGGTCTCACCGTCTTTAAGTTCTACCAGGTCGAGGCCCAGCACTTTTGATAACAGCTGACGGGGTTCTGCCTTGATCTTACACTCGCGCAGGCCGCTGCAACTGTCGTGATATACCGCGCGGCCTTCCAGCTCGGCGCCGAAATAATCAAATTGCAGGATATTTACCAAGAAATCAGACAGTTCATAGATGTTTGCCTGGATAGCCCTGCACTTGTTGTGCTGGGTAGTATTGGTAAAAAGATCATTATAATAATTTTTCACCATCCCGGTACAGGACGCCGATGGCGACACAATTACACTATCTGCAGAAAAATCATTTAAAAACTTGCTGCCTACTGTTTTGGCATCATCCCAAAAACCGGCGTTAAAAGCAGGTTGACCACAGCAGGTTTGTGCCGGGTTATAGATTACAGCACACCCGGCCTTTTCAAGCACCTTAATGGTGTTAAAAGCGGTTTCGGGAAATAACTGATCAATAAAACATGGAATAAATAACTCAACCTTCATCTGCAGATATTATAAAGTTGCTAATTTGAGAAAAAGTTTGAGTTATGTATCTAACAAATTGTTTAAAAGTGATTTTCATGATGCGGGAACCTTGAAATTACTTATCGCCCAAAGCTTGTTACATTTCTATAAATAATGCTTAAGGATTAAACCTTACGGTCAAAGTTATATCTCATTTAATATTACCAATCTTTATACTTATCAACATGAAACGATTTCTTTTACTGTTTTTTTTAACATGTTCCATAGCCGCCAATGCTCAAACCTATAACATCTTAAAAACTGTAAATATTTTTGGAGATACTGTTGAGACGTGTAAAGATCTGAGCGGAAAAACCATTGCTGTAATTACACATTCAAAAGATATTTTTGGGAACAAAACGGAGCGTATTACCGGTGAGAACGGCGACGAAATACAGTCCCGTAAAAAATCAATCGACATTTTTGGGAACGAAACCACTGTGATTAATGGGGCCGACGGACAGAGAATTGGTACCATAAAAACATCAACAGATATATTTGGCAACCAAACGAAAAACGTTACCGGCTCCAATGGAGAGACGCTCGGTTCGGTCAGGAAAGTCAAAGATATCTTCGGCAATGAGACCATAACAATTAGTAACAGCAATGGGGAGCCTACTGTCACTAAAAAATCTTCAATTGATATTTTTGGGAACAGAAGAATCTCAGTTAATGGCGATAAAAATTCTGAGTCGATAACATTAATGAATTTGCTGTGGTGACCGGAAAAAAATCAATATTGGAGCAAATGCTGTTTGTACTTCAACAGTATCAGCCTTTCTTCTCTGTCCTCAACAACGAAAACAACAAAACCAACCCAATTATAAAGAAAACGCACAAGGCCAGTGCCGAGTTGCGCATGCTGCCTGTTAATTCCTCAATAAATGCGAAGCTGGTCATCCCGCCTACAATTGCCAGCTTTTCGGTAACATCATAAAAACTAAAGAAGGATGCTGTATCAGGGATATCCTGCGGCAAATATTTGGAATAGGTAGACCGGGAAAGCGATTGGATGCCACCCATAATCAGCCCTACAACAATGGCCAGACCGTAAAATTGGGGGATAGTAGTAGTAAAATAAGCGGCTATGCACGCCCCAATCCATATTACTACCACGCCTGCTAAAACTCTTACGTTACCATAAATACCTGACAACCGCGACATTAATGTTGCGCCGCCTATAGCTACCAACTGGATAATTAAAATGATCATGATCAGCCCACTGGTTTCCATGTGCAGCACTTTAGCACCAAAGCCTGCGGCCACCAGCATAATGGTTTGTACCCCCATGGAGTAAAAGAAGAAAGCGGGCAAAAAGCGTTTCAGCAATGGCATAGCTTTTACCTTGTTCCAAACGTGCCCCAGTTCAATAAAACCGCCTTTTATAATATTGTTATGACGAGGCTCGGCATTGGGGCTGCCTTTTGGCAATACACTGAAAGGGATCTGGGCAAAACCTATCCACCACAAACCAACCAGCAAAAACGACAGTTGTGCAGCGCCGCCTGAAGTTAAATGAAATGTTTTGGGCGACAGCACAAATACCAAACAGATTATCTGCAAAATAACGCTGCCTATATAGCCGTAAGTAAAACCTTTAGCGCTCACATTGTCCTGCATGTCAAGCGTGGCAATTTCAGGCAGGTAAGAGTTATAAAACACAAAACCACCGCTATAACCAATTGCAGCAAGGGCAAAGCAAATGATGCCAAACTCCAGGTTATCTTTAGTAAAAATAAATAAAGCACAGCAGGCAAGGGATCCCAGCCAGGTAAAAAACTTCATGAAGATCCTTTTATTCCCTCTGTAATCAGCAATTGAAGATAATATAGGCAACAGCAAAACCATAATAAGATAAGCAACCGCCAATGCATAATTGGACAACGCTGTGTTTATAAAACTATGACCGAAAAAAGTAACACGGTCGCCATTTTGCGGGTTTGCTGTTATAGCCACATAGTAGGCCGGGAAAATAGTTGAAGTGATAACCAGGTTATAAGCCGAGTTGGCCCAGTCAAAAAAGGCCCAGGCCCGGATGGTTTTTTTATTGTTTTTAGGTTGCATTGTGTGCTAAAAATATGGAAAAATATGTCAGGTTCTTAACTGATGTGAAAACTTATACTTTTTTAGGAGATCATTTAAAAAGAGTCGAAAAACTTTACTTGGCCCGTCAGCCATATAATAGGCATCTTCCCCTTCACCAATCCTTCCTTGTTTCTGAGCATCAAGAGGGATACTTGAAACCAATATGTTACAATCAAGACAAATGGTTATATATGCCACAATTTTATCTTTTAGATAATATACAAAGCCCAAATGCGGAGTAAAACATGCAGCCTCTCCACCGCCAAAAGAACTTTTGCTTCCTAAACGCTGATTCAGACTTGAAATAGTTTCCTTGTCCAATTGAATGTACTTCGTAATCGATGTAGCCAGTTGTCCTTTATTACCAACAATATATTGATTGAAATCCTTTCCGCCGGAAAAATCGTACATTATAACTTTATCGAATCTTAGTTTTAAATATGGGTTCTTCACTTTTCCTTGCACGGAAATTATAAGGGAAGAGAAAACAAAGATCATTAAGGTTTTCATCGCTAAAAGATATCCTACTAAATTATAAAGATTTATTAGCTTTTTAAATTTGCGCAATCTAACCTATCTAAAACATTGTACCCCCAATTATGTAGTACTAAGTATATCCGCAACGCTATGAAATACAAAGGCCTCATTATAATAGGCTTATTACTGGCCGTTATAATTATCATCAGCTGTAAAACCCATTTTGAAACTACCAAAAGCGACTATAAAGCGGTTGCATCCAATGCAAATTTCGAACATGGCAAAAACCTGGTATTCAGCATTTGTGCGGGCTGCCATTATAACCAGGGTGTTAAAAAGTTCATCGGCAATCCTATTCATGACGTACCCGGCATTGCGGGCAAAGTATATTCAGCAAACATTACACATTCAAAGACAAATAGCATTGCCCCTAAATATTCAGATGCTCAGATAAAATACTTACTTAAAACAGGGATCTCAAAAGACGGCCGGTTTATGGCATATATGCTGCGCCCAAACATGGCCGATGAGGATATAAATGATATTATTGTTTATCTAAGATCGGATGATCCGGCAGTTAGCGCTGCTGATACTACCGTCGGACTTACACATTACAGCCTGGTTGGTAAAGCGTACCTTGGTTTTAAGGCTGACCCGGCTCCCTATAAAGATGGGATAAAAAGGCCGTCAGAAAATGCCCCGGTAGCATTGGGAAGATATTTGGTTGATAATGTGGGCTGCTATCATTGCCACTCAAAAAGCCTTAAATCATTAAACTCTGTAAACCCCGAACAAACAAAAGGGTACCTTGCCGGCGGCGCAAAGTTTAAAGGCGCAGAAGGTGTGGAAATTGCTGCATCAAACATCACTCCCGATAAAAATAGCGGGATAGGTAATTACAGCAAAAACGATTTTCGTAAAGCTGTTAAAGATGGCCAAAGCCCAACCCGTAAACTAAAACCGCCAATGGAAAAGTTTGAATATTTAAGCGATAAGGAAGTGAATGCGATTTATGCCTATTTAATGACCGTTCCTGCCAGTTACCATGTGGTGAAGCATCTGTAATAACCTGAGCTCAATTAATCAGAAAGCCATACAACATGAAAAAAGCAATAATTTTCGGTGCAAGCGGATTTATCGGATCGTGCCTGTTGCGTGATCTTCTGGACAATGAGGATTACGAACAGGTAAGCGTTGTAGTTAGAAAGACACTTGGTCTTAATCATCCGAAATTAAAAGAGCTAATTGGTGATTATCATACTCTGCACCTGTTAAAAAAGGAGATCGACGCAGATGAAATTTTCATCACGCTCGGCACTACCAGGAAAAAGACGCCCGATAGGGATCAATATTATCAGATTGATCATGATTACCCGGTCGGGGCTGCTAAAGTCGCCAGGGAAGCAGGTGCAAAATCAGTGTTTGTGGTCACAGCAGTTGGTGCCGATGCAAATTCCGGTATTTTTTATATCAGAACCAAAGGGGAGATAGAACGGGACATTATTTTGCTGAATTTTGAGCACACCTGCATTTTTCGTCCGTCAATGATTATGGGTGATCGGAAGGAAAACCGAAGTTTTGAAAAAATACTTATTAAAGTTTGGGCTTTTATTAATCCGCTTTTAATAGGAAAATCACTAAAAAAATACCGTGGTATAACTGGCCAGGACATTGCAATAGCAATGATGAATGCCGCAAAAAATCAAAAAGGAAAAGTAGAAATATTTCACTGGCAGGAAATGACCGATCTGCTGAAGTAATTATTAATTTAACGTGAGTTCGATATAATGGCTGGCAGTATAGTGGTTGATTATCAGCTACTTTTATTTTGATAAAAATGCAATTAACTGACAATGAGCGTGTTTCACATCGTTCCGGGTGTTCCACGTGCAAAAATGGAACGCTTTGCCGGCGTGGATACACAAATTTGCGCTTCGCCTCAACGTGGTCGGAGAAGGGCTTGGGCTGAGGTGACCGTTTCGTTTATTTATGCCGCCACCGTTAAATTTGAAGATTATAATTCAATTAAACTTCACCACCTCAAAATCAGATGCCTTTACCCCGCTGAATTTTTGCAGCTCATCATTATTCCACCTGGAATCAGGTGCGCCACTAAAATACATATTACTGCCAATATCGGCGAGGATCAATCCGTATTTTTTCATGGCTTTCAGGATCACCTGCAAATGCGGCGGATATGCCGTTATATTAAAACTTGCCTTAAGCCTGATCTTAGCGCCAAAAGGAAGCGAATATTGGCCGCCTTTACTATTTACGCTATGCCGTGCCGGGGCAATATATCCCGGTTTTACATTTAGCGATTGCAGGGTAAAACGGATAGCATGATCAATAGTGCCTTTAAAACCTCGTCGTATCGTACCAGTCCCGGAAAAATTGGGAGGCCTGCAGCATCGGCAGATGTCCAGCCGGCCGGCCTCAGCTTGTTTGATTTCAAATCATAAATAGCCCCGCTTGATGCGCTCCATTTACCATTTGCAACGCTGGCATTGTACAATTCATAAAGCATGCTGTTGTCCTTGTCAACCACCAGTACATGTGAGTCTCCCTGGCCGTTACCTTCAATATGTGCGTTTGAGGGGATTGGATATGGCCCCGCATCGCTTTCACTTCCATAATTACCATCATATACATTGGCACGAAACGTTACTTTAACTTTCGGCTGACTTCCGCAAACAACATCAAAAGGGATCCCGATTGGTACGCCATCATAAAGACCGCTCCCAAAATCGGCTTTCAAATGGGATGCACCTATTCCGGAAATGATCTGACTGCTGTAAGGATCAACAGCGGCAGCCGAAACATCCTGGTTCCATGAGTTATCTGCCGGAAAAATGGACATGTTTTCTACATCAGCAATTGCTGCGTTACAGGTGCCAGCGGTATTACCAGTGCCGTTTATTGATGTTTTACTGCCCGTGGTACTTTGTATACCATTTTCCTTTTTACTGCAGCTATTGATAAATAAAAAAGCAATGATAAATAAAGTAAGCGTTCCCTTTTTCATAGGTATAATTTGAAGGTTTTTTGCAGGGGAATTATTATAGAACGTTTTACTATCGAATAGATTGTAGAACTGGAGTTCGACTGAGCAGCTTTGACAACTTTTAAAAGTTGTCAAAGCTAAACTCTTCAAAACGCCTTAAACACCGTTTCATCATGTCCTTTAAGCTCAATATTTTTAACTGCCCCAGTTCCCTGGAAACCAAACCAAATTCCCACAATTTTTACATTATTGGCAGGCAACTGAAATTCAAACACCTGTTTATCATTTACATAATACCTGATTGTTTTTGCCGCACTTCTACAGGAAACCTTAACCCAATTGGAAAGATCAATCCCAAAGCCGGATAAATTTGCCGTTTTGCCCGAGATGATCCAATCAACACTAAACAACGTAAGCTCGGATACGCAGCCTTTTATAGAAAGGGGAATAATGATTGGCCCACTATCAGTAATAAGTGCTACAGCAGCAAACTGGCATGCTGCCTCTCCCTCTTTATAGCCATTTTTTATTTCAGCGCTGTAGTTAAAATCATTTACCGGCACAGGCTTAAAATTGCCGACGTTATAATATTTTACAGAGGTTGGTTTGGGCTGCATGCTCATGTTTTTTTGCCGAATTATGGCAACCGGCAGATTAAGCATATCTTTTTGAATAAAATCCTGCGGATTGAGATAAACCGGTACAGGATTGTCTTCAATAAGTCCCAGCCAGCCTTCAGTAGGGATCATCAGCTTATGCTCTCTTACAACTTTTTTGCCAACAAGTAATTTTGCCTGGTAAAAGCCAGGCTCGTAATAAACAGAGGTGTGCTGGTGCATTTTCTTATCTACCAGCGTTTTTGTATGAGGATCCCATGATTGCTGAACGTAAACAGAATCGCCGGGGGCATTTTCAGCATCATAGTCAAATATTACAGAATTAGGGATGGCATTGGTAAGCCGCTGGCTGCTGAATTTATAATCCGCAGCGTTTATCCCCGGATCAGCCCTTTTTATAATAAAAAAAGATACCGCCCCCGTTGCAATCAGGACAACGGTCAATACGATATAGGTTACATTAATGCCGATCTTTTCACTTCGCTTAACCGGCAATATGTTTGTCTTTATTCCTGGTGCTTTATCGATGTTTTGCTTAATAAATGTACGCCAGCTTTCAAAACCGGCAAACTGTGCCAGCGTATCTAATGTGGTAGCGCTTGGCAGGTGTTTATATTCAACCCTCCCCCATATTCTTCTGAGCGTGCTCTCACTTAATGAAACTTTGGTTTTGTCATAGATCAGCTGGTTCAAAATTTCAAAATCCCGGCTTTGCCAGGTTGACGGGTCTCCCCAGTCGAGCTGTTGTTCAATAATTGCAATAAGTTTTAGAATATCTGAAGTCATTGAATATCAAAATGATAAAACTTGAAAAAACTTGAACTTTAATTGAATTGCTATAAATAACCACCTCTTGTAAGTTTATATCGCAAAGCAAAAATCACATATGATTAATTATGGCAAATTAAAACTAAAGAAATGAACAACCTAAAATTTTTATCGATAATCGCCCTGCTGGCAGTAAGCCTGCACCTTAATGCCCAAACCCTGTACGTTGACGCTTTAAAAGGCAAAGACGTTGCAAAAGGAACCCAAACCGATCCGCTATTAAGCATTGAAAAGGCCGTTACTATGGCCAACACCTTTAGCGGCAACGAACCAGTTACCATTAAGCTGGCACCAGGTTTATATGTAGTTGCACATGAAATGGTGGTAAAGACCGCAAAGCAGGAAAACGATGCATCAAAATTTACCATTGAAGCCATTCATATGCCCGATGATACCGATTGGCAACCTGAGAAAATGCCGGTAATTCAATCTGTAGCGCCCAATAACTCAAATTATCAATTTACGCATTGCGTAAGCTTTTTGGCAACTAAAAACAATGTGACCTTTAAGGGGCTGAAGTTTGTTGGGAATGCCCACCCGGATGTACCTTACTATTATCCTATTACCCGCGAAAATGAAAATTTAAACGGCCTTGAGGTTTCCCAATGTTATTTTATTGGCGAAAAGAACTCAAACCGCCTGCAAAGCGGACTTTGGACACATGGCGCCGGAATTCACGTTGATCATTGTATCTTTTACAATTGCCGCAATGCCATGGTGTTGATCAAAGGAATAAAAGACCTCTCCATTACCAATTCAATTATTTATGGCGCTTATGAATCGGCCGTTTGGTTTGGCGACTCCAATGCGCCATTTGCGTTTAAAAATAACATAGTTACCCATTGCAATTTCTTTTGGGTTAGGCCAAATAATATCCAGCCTGCTTATACTTTCAGCAATTCACTCATTACCGAAAATGATAATTATATGGGTTATATCGCTAATGACCTTATCCCGGCGTCAAAAAGCAACCTGACAGAAAATAACATTCGAAAAACAGGCAAAGTGGTTTTAGTTGAAATAAAAACCGAAAGGTTACAACCGCATAATTACCTGAACCTTGCTTCGGGGTCAGCAGGGAATGATCTTCATGCAGGGATCTTTAAAAAAGGAAAAAAACTAACAAAACCAGGAAAATGAAACTAATTAAGCTCGCAACAATCATTTTTTTTGTTACAGTAAACCTGCAATTAAAAGCTCAAACCTTATATGTTGACGCCATTAAAGGAAATGATGCGAACAGCGGAACTATTGCCACTCCGCTTGCTAGCCTGCAAAAGGCGGTAAACATAGCAAACGGATTCATAGACAATCAGCCTATTACTATAAAGCTTGCTCCAGGTTTGTACCAGCTTACTGATAAATTACACATTGAATCGCCTAAAGGGACGGCCGACACCTCAATATTCACAATTGAAGCAACTGTAATGCCCGATGATACTGCCTGGCAACCGGGTAAAATGCCTGTGATCCAATCTGTAGCCGATACCAACAGCGGTAAAAAGTTCAAATATTGTGTGGGCTTTCAAATCGCCAGGAATAATGTGAGTATTAAAGGAGTAAAGTTTCTGGGTAACCCAAACCCGGGCATTGAATATTATTACTGTATCGAGCGTCAGAATGAAAAATTAAAAGGCCTTGAAATTTCCCAATGCTACTTTATAGGCGACAGAAATTCAGCAGCTATCCAGGGCGCCCTTTTCGCGCAGGGTGCTGATATAAATATAGACCACTGCATATTTTATGGCTGTAAGAATGCGGTTTTAGTTTTTCTCGGTTTAAAAAACTTTTCGCTTACCCATTCGATTATCTACGGCGCCTATGAAGCCGCAATATGGTACGGCTATGGCGAAAACTCAAATGCACCGTTTACCTTCAGCAATAATATAATTACAAACGGCAACTATTTCTGGATAAGCGACAAAGAGCATACTCATCATTACACCTTCAATAATTCCCTTATCACCAACAATAAGTACTATATGGGCCTGAATGGAATGGAGATTGAAGGTCCGGATGTAAAGAACACGCCTATTGAAGTAAACATTATCAAAACCGGAAATGTGCTGTTAAACGAGGTTACCGCCCAAGGCGTTCCACACAACTATTTAAATCTTTCGCCCGGATCAGCTGGTAATGGACTGCATGCCGGCATCTTTAAAAATAAATAAACCTGCAAGATCATGAATAAATTAACTGTTATACTGCTCATCATATTATCTGCATTTTTCGCCTGCAAACAGGAGCCAGCTAAACTGTGGGATACCCCCGACGCATATTTAGGGCAAACTCCACCCTCTGACACGCCGAAGGTCTTCGCTCCGGGCATGCTGGCCGAAAAAGGCGCCTGGGCAGGCGACAGGGTCGCTTTCTCAGACGATGGAAAGGAGTTCTACTACAGCCACAATACCACATGGTTTGACGGAAAAAACCTGAAGGTAAAATACTTAAAATATGCCAACGGTAAATGGAACGGCCCTTATGTGCTAACTGAAAAGTACTACGCGCCCACTTTTTCGCCGGATGGGAAAACAATGTATTTTATTGGCGGACCTAATAAAGTACCGGGGAAAGAGTTTGTTTGGCAGGCACACAGAACAGATACAGGCTGGACAGCCCCTGTTGAATACATGCATAAACCTTACCGGCTTTACGATTTTATGCCGACCATTAGCGGTAATATGTACGCGGGCAGCAATGGCAACTGGGGTACCAGAGACTGGCAAAACTGTAAATTTTCAAGAATTGATGCTTCAAAAGGCGATACTGCTATTAGAAGCCTGGGCGTGCCATTAAATTCACCCGGCTTTAATGGTGATTTCTTTGTGGCAAAAGATGAATCGTACATGATTGTCAGCGCAAAAGAACATCCTGATTTTGAATGCGAACTCTACATTAGCTATCATAAGCCGGATGACACCTGGACAAATCCCAAAAGCCTGGGCCCGCTCATCAATAACGGCCTGGCCCACCGCTGGGGCGAATATGTTAGTCCGGATGGTAAATACCTCTTTTATACGCATGGACACAGCGAAAAAGATTGTTTTATTTTTTGGGTGAGGTTTGATACGCTGTTTGAAAAATTAAAGCATACCAATTTTGAGCCATATGTTAAAAATCTGCTAAAAGATCAGGTTGCGAAAGCAGGCCGTTCTTTTTCATTTCAAATCCCCGGTGATACCTTTTTTGATGACGACGGGAGTAATACGTTAACCTTTTCTGTTGGTCAATTGCCTGCCGGGTTAAAGTTTGATACCGCAACCAAAACAATAACCGGCAAACCTGTAAAACCCGGAAAGTATGAAGTTGAGATTACAGCAAACGATACAGCGAGGGCCACTGTAATTGCTAAATTGAAGATGTATGTTAGTAAATAAATCTATTTCAGCCTTGCCGGTTCAAAATGCCGGCAGGGCTGTTAACCGGCTTTTTCCAACACAAAATGATAAAAAGTTCTTATCCCCTCTTCTGTTAAAACTAAATGGAACCCCAGCTTTTCCAGTACCCTTACAGATGCATTATTACCGGCCTGCACCATGGTTACGATGCGATTAAGCCCGAGCTTATTAAAGCCCAGATCTGTAAAACCTTTCCCGGCTTCGGTTGCAAAACCCCTGCCCCAGTACGGTGTTGCAATGTATAATCCAAGAGATGCTTCACCTTCAATGGGATTACCTACGGCATCAAAATGCGGATAAATACCACAGCGGCCAATATATTGCTGTTCATCCTTTAAAATAGCTGCCCACATCCCAAGGCTGTTATCCGAGGGTTTTATGGCGCCTTCAAATCTCTTTTCAGCATCTTCACGCGTCCGCGGATAGCCGCCAACAAACCGGCGGACATCCGCATCCATTTCCATTGCACAAAAGGCTTCCTTGTCAGCTAAGATATGTTTGCGGAATAATAATCTTTCAGTCTCAAGGATGTTCATTGCTCAAACTTATGGTTTTGATGAAAAATCAATCGTTTCATTTATAAACTTATACAGGTAAGGCGCTTTGTGTGCTCCGCCTGTCCATTTTTTTGCAACTCTTTCAAGTATGCCCAGAGCAAGCATTTTACGCTGAAAAGCAGGGCGCAACAGCTTTTTCCCTAAAATAGTTTCATAAAGCTTTTGCAGATCGCCCATAGTAAAATCCTGGGGAAGCAGGTTCAAACCAACAACCTTGTGGTCAAGGTTTGAACGCAGGGAGTTCAGCGCTTTTTTTACAATGAAAGTATGGTCCTGTATTAATGGGGGCATGTTGTTAAGGTCATACCAATCACAACTGTCAAATATAGCGGCCGGTGTTGGTTTGGCCCTGGTGAAATCAACCAAAGCATAATAGCCGATCGAAATAAATCTTTTTAAAAGCCAGTGATCATCAGCAGGCACAGCCCCGTTAGCGCTCATAATAATTTTAAATTGCGCCGGGTTGTACCGGGAATAATCACCAAATACGTAAAATTGCTCAAGGAAAATATCCTCCAGTCCAATTCGCTCGCTAACAACTCTTAAAGCAGCATTATTTAAATCTTCTTCCGTTTTTATAAACCCTCCGGGCAAGGCAAACAACCCGGTTCCCTTATACTCAATCAGCAAAACTTTTAGCTGATTATCATGAAAGCCAAATATTACCGCATCAATGGCAATACTTTTTAAAAAGCCCTCCCCTTTTTCATCGGTTTCCCCGGCTGTTTGAACTTTGGTCATCTACAAAAGAATTTCTCCTAAAAAACAAAAAAATATTGATAATCTCAACATAAGCAATTATTATTGTAACATAATGATACAATAGAAAATTCATTTTCCAATCCCTAAATTAAAATCATTCACCAGTTAACCCGTTTATTATGAAAACTCCTTTTTCACTGTTATGTGCTTTGTTATTTTTCACATCGACTTTTTCGCAGTCGATTACAAACCAGCTTAAAATAAGCAATGGCACGCTCGACGGTACTTTTAACCAGGCAACCAGGATCCGGAGCTTTAAAGGCATTCCTTATGCCCTGCCGCCGGTTGGCGATCTGCGCTGGAAAGAGCCACAACCACCGGCGAACTGGGATGGTGTGCGAAAAGCTGATCATTTTAGCCATATGCCGATGCAAAAAAGAGTATTTGCTGATATGATATTTCGTGCGGATACCATGAGCGAGGATTGCCTGTACCTAAATGTATGGACACCTGCAAAATCGATAAATGAAAAACTGCCTGTGCTAGTATATTTTTACGGAGGGGGATTTGTTGGCGGTGATGGATCAGAATCACGCTATGATGGTGAAAGCATGGCTCAAAAGGGGATTGTTACACTAACCATTAACTACAGGCTGGGAATCTTCGGCTTTTTTTCACATCCCGAGCTTACTGCTGAATCAGCTCACCACGCTTCCGGAAATTATGGATTACTTGATCAAACCGCGGCATTAAAATGGGTGCAGGCGAATATTGAAGCATTTGGCGGCGATCCGAAAAGGGTAACGATTGCCGGCGAATCAGCCGGGTCTATTGCAGTTTGTGCGCAAATGGTATCGCCATTATCAAAAAACCTTATTGCAGGCGCCATTGGCGAGAGCGGCGCTATGATAAAACCAACGCTGCCTGCCATCCCGCTTGCCGAGGGTGAAAAGAACGGTGTAAGCTTTGCTGAAAAGAATGGGACAAAAACACTGGCCGAACTCCGTGCCATTCCTGCCGCTCAACTACTTGATGCTGCCTCAAAACCCTGGGTATGGAAATTAGCTGCAACAGTTGATGGTTATTTTTTACCAAAAACACCTGTAGAAATTTTTGAAGCGGGTGAACAGGCGCATGTGCCGCTGCTGGTTGGATGGAATTCTGCCGAGGTCCCTTACCGGTCGTTTACCGGCAGCGATATGCCAACGCCCGAAAATTATGCAAAAAAGGTAAAGGAGCAATTTCCGGATAATGCCGACGAAGTTTTAAAGCTATATCCGGGCACAACACAGGAGGAAGTGATCAAATCTGCAACGGCATTGGCTAGCGACAGGTTTATCGCGTACAGCACCTGGAAATGGGCCGACCTCCAAAGCAAAACCGGTAAAAACCTTGTTTACCGTTATGTATTCTCGACCCCTCGTCCACCCGAAGTAAAACCAACCAATAATGCAAATGCCGATAAATTGCCAAAAGCATTGGTCGGTGCCTCACATGCATCAGAAATTGAGTTTGCCATGGGCAACCTTGAATCAAATAAAGTTTATGCCTGGACACCCGACAACTACAAGGTATCAGCATTAATGGAAAACTACTTTGCCAATTTTATAAAAACAGGTAACCCCAATGGCAAGGGCTTGCCAAAATGGGAACCAAATACCAATGGCAGTAAAGTTAAGTTCATGAACATTGATGTAAACGCCAAACTGGAAACCGAAAGTGACCGCGGAAGGTATTTATTTTTGGATAAGATATACGTGAAATAAATAAAAGTCAGATAAATGGATAGCATTAAGCTATCCATTTTTATACTTGACAACTTGACAAATAAAAATTATATTTGTTTTATTATGAAATCAATGTCAGTGGGAGAGTTTAAAACTCATTTTTCAGAAGTGCTTGAGCAAGTAAAAGCCGGTGAAAAATTTGCCGTAACATTTGGGAAGAAAAAAGAGATTGTTGGCTATTTTTTACCCGAAATCCCTAATCAGGATAAACGTAAATTAGGAATTTTGGAAGGCAAAGCAAAATTTACCTTTGGTGATGATTTTGAAATGAGCACAGAAGAATTCCTGGGGCTATGAACTATCTTCTTGATACCCATACATTTATCTGGACAATAGCAGAAAAAGAAAAATTATCAGCAAAAGCAAAGCAAATTATTGACAACCCCAATAATTCAATTTTCGTAAGTGCAGTTACATTTTGGGAAATTGCCTTGAAATTTTCAATAAATAAACTCGGCATTCAAGGCACACTCCCTGATGAATTGCCGGAATTATCAGCAAGCATGGGCTTTCAAACAATGCAACTTTCAGCAGATGAAAGTTCTTCTTTTTATAGACTTCCTGTTACTACCCATAAAGATCCGTTTGACAGAATACTTATTTGGCAAGCAATAAACCGGGGCTATACTTTAATTTCTAAAGATGCACGTATGGCTCAATATATTGATGAAGGTCTCAAAATTCTATGGTAAATAGAGATTAATTAACCCCTCCCTGCAATTTTTTGAGTTGTTCCGCCGCATAATCGTTTTTAGGATTTAACTCCACGCATCGTTTATAATTTTCGGCGGCAAGTTTTTTATCTCCTAATTTCAGATAAGCTTCGGCAAGGCTGTCATACAGATCCAATCCTCCCTGTTTATTACTCTTCATCAGTTGCATAACGGATGCCTGCAATGCTCCTGATCTTATCTAAAGTTTCCATCAACAGCAGAGTATCTTTAAACGGAATAATATCGCTTTCAGTAAGCCCTCTTCTTAAACAATCGTTTACATGTCGTGCCTCATACTGGTAACCAAAGCCGGTTTCCTTTTCAACAGGAATAACCTCCCTGCTGTCGGGGTATTTTGGGTAGTACTCAATTGTTGCCGATGGTTCGTAAAAGCGTGAAGTAAGCCTTATCCAGCCTTCTGTTCCGCTGATATCAGCCTCGGTTGCAAGGTTTGAGGAGAAGGTTGAGAACAACTGCGCCATCGCACCATTTTTGTATTTGAACAAGATAGCGCACTGCTCATCAACACCAGTGGAAGCCGGGGTCATACTTGCTTCGATGGTATCCGGTTTACCCAGTACGCTCATCGCCATAAAAACATTATAAATGCCTATGTCCATTAAAGTACCGCCGCCAAGCGCCGGGTCGAAAAGCCTTGCCGGAACAGGCGGTGCAGGCTTAAAACCAAAATTTATTAATACCGACCG
>Ga0193702_1000385_pt1 | contig 15729 bp, 12 predicted proteins | sample U3a1metaG_FD_143060 | JGI IMG/M metagenome (GOLD analysis project Ga0193702, IMG submission 143060) | Soil microbial communities from a riparian zone of the East river system, Colorado, United States - U3a1 | ecosystem: Environmental > Terrestrial > Soil > Riparian zone | place: USA: East River... | reverse complement strand
AAAACCAAATTAGTTTACAAGTTCCCGGTAAAAGCGGTTGATAAATACCTGAACGGCTTGCTGGGAATGACGATAGACCCTGATTTTGCAGCAAATAATTTTATTTATTTCTTTAACACAGCCGAAACCGGTGGAAAGTACAAACAAAATATCTCCAGGTTCACCATTAGCAAAACCAGTGTGCTTAACCTGAAGTCGGAAAAAGTGATCATCGACATCCCGATCGATCTTGAAGTTAGCGCACACACCGGCGGATCGCTGTCATGGGATAAAGACAAAAACCTATATATTTCAACAGGCGATAATACAACGCCATTTGAGTCGGAAGGATATGCACCGATAGATCAGCGCCCGGGCAGGCTGGTGTTTGACGCAGAACGCTCGGCCGGTAATACCAATGACCTGCGTGGTAAAATAATCCGCATCCATCCTGAAGCAAATGGTACCTATACCATACCTGACGGTAACCTTTTCCCAAAAGGCATGGCAAACACCAGGCCCGAGATCTATGTAATGGGTTGCCGCAATCCTTACAGAATGTCAGTCGACCCGGCAACGGGATATGTATATTGGGGTGAAGTTGGGCCTGATGCAGGTACCAATGGGGTGCAGGGGCCTCGCGGCTATGATGAGTTTAACCAGGCCAGGAAAGCCGGAAACTTTGGCTGGCCGTTTGTTGTTGGCAATAACATTCCCTACAAGGAATATGATTTTGCTACAAAAAAAGTAGGGAATGATTTTGACCTTAACGGTCCGAAAAACACATCTCCATATAGTACTGGCTTAAAGGTATTACCTCCCGCACAAAAACCATTGATCTGGTACCCATATGCAATGTCAGACGAATTTCCATTGTTAGGCCAGGGCGGCAGGTGTGCCATAATTGGCCCGGTGTATCATTTTAACCCGCAGCTTAAATCTGCTACAAAGTTCCCGGCGTATTATGATAAGGTACTATTTGTGGCCGACTGGATGCGTAACTGGATCTTTGCCGTTCACCTGGATGATGATCAAAACTTTAAACGAATGGATCCCTTTATGGAAACCAATGGCGATTTCAGGCGCCCGATTGATATAAAGTTTGGGAACGAAGGTTCGCTGTACATGCTGGAATACGGTACAGTTTATGGGATAGATAACGTGGACGCGCGTTTGGTAAAGGTTGATTATAACGGCGGCAACCGTGCCCCCGTAGCAAAAATTGATACCCGCGACACCATCGGGATGGCTCCTTATAAAGTAGCTTTCAACCAAAAAAGCTTTGATTTTGATGAGGCTGATAAGCTCAGCTACGAGTGGCATTTTGAAGGAAAGACCGGAACCTCAAAGGCATTAAACCCAACCTACACTTTTAAACATAATGGCGTGTATAGGGTTACCCTGAAAGTTACTGATGACCATGGTAAAAGCAGCATGGATGCCCTGAAGATTGTGGTAGGCAATACCCTGCCAAGGGTAAGTATCAGTACAACTGATAACAGCAGCTTCTTTACCAACAACACACAATCACTTAAATATAAAGTGGATGTAAAGGACGACCAGGACAAAATTATTGACCGCAACCGGGTTAAAGTGATGCTTAACTACATAGCAAAGGTGGAGAACGGTAAGGCGTTAGTTGGTCACCAGGAAATTGCCCCTACCTATAGCTATGGCAAGGAAATGATTGCCGCCAGCGACTGTAAGGCATGTCACCAAATCAATTCCGTATCTGTAGGCCCGGCTTTTATGCGGATCTCAAAAAGATACGCCGGTAAAAAAGACCAGGTAAACCGTTTGGCCGATAAAATTATAAAAGGCGGCAACGGTGTATGGGGCGAACATGCCATGAGTGCACACCCGCAGATCTCCAAGCAAAATGCAACCGAAATTGTAAAGTATATCCTGTCGTTAAGTACGCCTAAAAATGAAGTATTGCTGCCGCAACAGGGTGCTGTAACGCTTAAAGATCATCTAACTAATAAAGATGAAGGCAGGTATGTACTCTCGGCATCATATACCGATAAGGGCGGAAAGCTAGCGCCTGCCTTAACCTCCGGCGCAAGCCTGGTATTAAGGCCCGCCAAAGTACAGGCAGAAGATGCCGATCAATACAATAACATTGCTGTAAGGGATAAGGATATTGGCAACATCCACAATAAATCATATTTCGTATTAAAAAATATCGACCTTAAAGGTATCAACCAACTTACTTACCGCTATGCTTCCGCAAATATGAACGGAACTGCAGAGGTGCATGTGGATTCGCCGACCGGGAACATCATCAGTACACTTGACTTTACACCTACCGGCAAACGGACTGACTTTGCAGAGTTAAATACTGCTATTAATGATCCGGGTGCAAAACACGATCTGTACTTCGTGTTTGTAAACAAAAGCAAGCCAAGGCAATCGTTATTAAATGTTGATTGGGTGAATTTTGGGATAAGCAAGTAAATGTGTAAGCTCTTTTAAGAGATCTTGAAATCCATAGTCTTTCAGGCAGGGGTAGGTATAAATAGTCAATCATACCCCTGCCTGTATTGCAACTAAACGGTTACTACAAGCGGGATTTTATTGTTTAACAGTCGCCGCTTTTTTAATAACGAAATTAAATTTCTTATTATCAAGGCTTTTGATTTGTGTGGAATCTGTTGCTGCCGTTTTGTACTTTCCGGCTTCAATATTTTTTTTTACCTCCTGGCTTTCCTGCGATTGCGGATTGGCTTCCAATACCTTATTTACCACCTGCATTGACTGTTCTTTTTTATTTACCAGGGCAAGCGCTTTGGCAATTACCAGGCTTGATTTTTCATCCGTATAAACCGGCTGTTTCATGGTTTTTAAAACCCCCACAATTTTTTGTGTAGCCTCAGGTGTTAAAGCAGCTTTGCCGCTATCTGCAGCTGCAATGCTATTATCCAGTTGTTTGATACTTTGAGTGAAATTGTTTTTTACGGCAACCTGGTTTTCTATCCCGGTTTTTAAATTAACGGCCTGTGGCAAACCAGGGTTTATTGACAACGCCTTTTGGTTATAAATACTTGCATCGTTATATTTCCCCAGGGCGTAATAGGCTTTAGAAATATTATTGAGTGCAACAGGATCATTTGCTGCCCTTATGGTATCAAAGGTTGCCACAGATTTTTCCAACTTTTTCTGCAAAGCGGTATCAGCAGGGTTTTGAATCAGCTCATTCGCAGTTTTTTCGATATCTATTTTTCCATTATCATAACTAACGGATTTTATGGCTGTCCACCCGATCATTACAATCGGCAGAAAAAAGAACGGGAGCAAAGAAACAATGTTTTTGCCCTTAATAACATTCCAGATCAATGCAAAAACTAAAGCAAGAAATAAGATCCCGCCGGTAATCATCAGAATGATTTCGTATAAATAAAGACCCTGCAACATGATAATGATGTTTGAAATTAACTGTTCGCGATAAAAGGTTTTATTAGTTTGGGGACTATGAGCAAAAAATATTGCTTTACGGATTGTATATAACTCTAAGTAACAAAAAAAAATTGAAAATCAAGCATTTATTGCAATAATACTACCGGGCTTAAAATGATAAAGAACAGACGCTTAAGCCCGTTCTTTATCATAATTAAGTAACAAGCGAACAACTTATAAAAAGGCACGCACTTTATTATTTATGGCGCATAAATTGTGGCTTTTCCGTAAAGGGCATTAGATACGCTGGTTAAATAAGTATGTGTATCAGCGTTAGATAAATTATAACATAAATAAATACCATAGGCATTATTTACAGTTTGAGTTGCTAAAGAAGCCGCTGTAGACGCGCTGGTGCTTTGAATATCAATAGCAGCAGGCCCTAAGCTGCTTTTAGCTAAACCCGGCACGTTAGGTACAGAATAGGTTCCATATATGGCATTCCAGCTATAGTTTACTTTTGAGCCTACGGTTACACCGTTAAAGGACAAACGCGATGCTGCAGGACCGTAATCGTAAAATGAAATGATTTTTGTTGGCATTAGCGAGCGCAAAGCAGTCACCAGATAAACAAAGGAGCTTGAATTTGGCTGACCGGTTCCATTGGTTCCATAATCCGCATACTCGTCATCAAAATCAATCCCGTCAAGCCCGTAAGTGGTAACGGCATTGCTTAACAATTGGGCAAATGCCGTTGCTGCCGCCTGGGTTGGGAAATTACAGATCCCTGCACCCTGGTGGTTTCCTAAGATTGACAATAATACCTTGATCCCCTTAGCCTGGAGTGATTGGATATAAGTAGTGTGCCCGGTAAGCACAGCTTGTGTTTGGGTATTGAAAAAAAGAACAGCCGTGTGTGTGGTTGTATTATAATTGATATTGGCTGCAAAAATTATACCTATATCAAACAGTTGCTGGCCGGTTGACAATTTGTATTTACCCACATCTCTTATATCATAATTATTTACTTCAACATAGCAAACGGCCTTAGGTCCGCTAACGCCAATAGCGTCAGTCTTTAGTTTATCCGTTGTTGACGGAACAGAAGTATCAGGAGCCTGCATGGCGTCCTTTTTACAAGCTGAAACAAAGATCAGCACAAAACAAGCTGCAGCTACTGCAGCCTTTTTTTGGAATAAAGTTCTCTTTCTCATTTTTGTTTTTTTGGTTTATGTAATAAATTGATTGTAGAAGTATTGTTTTGCTTTCCGTTTATCCATAGGCAATTGTTTTAAGCTGATATTTATTGACTTCGATTATTAAGGTTATATTATTTGTTTTTTGATCCGGTTTTTTAAAAATACTTGCGATACCGGGTTAATGTGGAATGGCATAATGCAGGAAAACAGGAAGGCCGGGAACGAAAAAAAGGAGGCGCCCGATTCTATGAAATAACAACCCGGATTTTTGAAGTTGATTTTGTTTTTGGTTAGGTCCATTTTTAAGTTTAGGTTAAGTTTTCTTTACAAACATTATTATAGCTGCGCTGGTAAATAGCGCCGGCAATAAAAATTCAAGACCCTTTATACCTGCATGGTTATAGGGCTTTTGTCTAATATACCAGTATTAATTAAAAAAAGGGAATTTTCCTGCTTATTAGTTAAACATCTGACCGGGAGCCTGGGCCTGTAAGCCGAAATGTATTTAACTGCCTTTAGTCGACCGGGTTAATTGTTCAATATTATCCCACATTTCATTGGTAACCATTTCGAGGCCGTTAAACTGACCGGCGCCCTGCAGCCATTCGCCGCCGTCGATTGTAATAACATCGCCGTTGATATACCCGGAAAAGTCTGAGATAAGGTAAGCGGCAAGGTTTGCAATTTCCTGGTGTTCACCCACTCTTTTAAGCGGAACACGGTTTTTAAAATCAAATTTTTCGGCCATTTCTCCGGGTAACAAACGTTCCCACGCGCCTTTGGTAGGGAAGGGGCCTGGCGCAATTGCATTGGTCCTGATCTTATGCCGCCCCCATTCTGCAGCCAATGAGCGGGTCATAGCCAGCACACCACCCTTTGCACATGCCGATGGCACTACATAAGCCGAGCCCGTAAATGCGTAAGTTGTAATGATGTTCAGGATATTTCCCGGCATCTTTTCTTTTATCCAGTATTTACCCAAAGCAAGCGAGCAGTTAACCGAACCCTTAAGCACAATATCAATTATAGTCGAAAATGCATTGGCTGATAGCCTTTCCGTTGGCGAAATAAAGTTACCTGCTGCATTGTTTAGCAACGCGTTTACACTTCCAAAACGTTCAATCGCTTTCTGAAGCACGGTTTCTACCTCATTGTAGTCGCGTACATCGCAGGCTAATGCCAATACTTTGCCACCTGTTTCAGCCTCCATTTCGGTGGCTGTTTTTTGCAATACTTCAAGCTTGCGGCTTGTTATTACCAAATTGGCCCCTAGTTTTAAAAAGTAAGTCCCCATAGCTTTGCCAAGTCCGGTACCGCCACCCGTAACAATAATGGTTTTACCTTTTAATGCATTTTCTTTAAGCATTCCGCTTTGTTCAGGAGTTGGCATATTGTTACTTTTTAACAGGGTTTGTTAACTTATCAATCATTTTTTGCAATGTTGAGCGGGTTTCAGGCGACCACCATTGTTGCAGCATTTTATCCAGGGTCTCACTGTTTTCCTTTTGCATTTGGCTGTGGAGTTCGCTACGCAAGTTTAGCTTGCTCCGGCTCCATGTTGCAGGGTTCAGCTTCATGTATTGCCTAACCTTTTTTTCTGCGGCAGCTAATACATCTTCCGGATCACACACCTCGTCAATTAATCCGTCTTTTAGCGCTTCTTCAACATTTAACAGCTTGCCTTCAAGCAAATATTGGTAAGCTTTGCGGGTACCCAGCCAAAAGGCATATAAGTGAAATACAGCCCCAGGTACAATTATGCCAACCGGAACTTCATTTAACCCGATTATAAATTGGCCATTGGCCATTACGCGGTAATCGCTGCACATGGCTATTATACAACCACCGGCTGGGCTGTGGCCTGTTATAGCCGTAACAAATGGTTTTTTAAATGCCGATAAAGTTGATTGCATTAACAAAAAGCTGGTCCAAAATTCCTTGCTTTGGTCTCTATCATAACCATACGCCTCTATTAAATCTATTCCGGCAGAAAAAAAGCCTTCTTTCCCTGTAATAATCAATCCGCCTATATTGTCGTCCGCTTCAAGATCTTTTACTGTGGTAATCAATTCATTGATCATTTCTAAATTGATAGGGTTGGAGCGCCCCCTGTTTAGGGTAACAGTTGCAAGTCTATCATTAACGCTGAGCTGAAGTGTATTCATAGAATAGGTTATAAAAGGAGTATGAAATTTAATGGGCAAGTACGGCGCTGCCATTGCCGTCGGCATACATTTTTTCTATTTCCGGGTTGTATTTTTCAAGGATTGCGCGGCGCTTCATCTTGCCGGTAGGGGTTAGTTCACCGCCATCAATGGTCCACTCGTGTTGAAGCAGTTTGAATTTTTTAACCTGCTCAACATGGTTAAATTCCGAGTTGTACGATTCTATAGCTGCATGAAACAATGCATTTACCGCAGCATCCTTCACAATTTCATCATTTGAAGAAAAATTGAGCTTGTTTTGACTGCACCATACCTTAAGATTTGGATAAGAGGGCACGATTAATGCCGATGTGAATTTCCTGTCGGCGCCAATCACCATCATTTGCTCAATAAAAGGGCTTTCTTTCATCCGGTTTTCGATGGGGCCGGGTGCAACATATTTGCCGCCTGAAGTTTTAAAGATCTCTTTCTTTCTGTCGGTTATTTTAAGGAAACCGTCCTTATCCAACTGGCCGATATCCCCGGTATGGAACCAGCCATCTTCCAGCACCTCGGCAGTAAGCTCCGGGTTTTTGTAATACCCAGCCATAACGCTCGGGCCTTTGGTTAATATTTCGCCATCGGCAGCAATCTTAACTTGCACATCTTTTATTAGCTGCCCAACTGTGCCAAATTTTCTGTATCGCGGGTCGTACTGGTTAACAGAAATTACGGGCGAAGTTTCTGTCAGCCCATAGCCTTCCAGCACCACCATGCCTGCAGCTGTAAAGATGCGCTCTAACCTAACCGGGCATGCCGAACTGCCTACCACTATTGCTTTTACATTGCCACCAATGGCATTCCGCCATTTGCTGTAAACCAGTTTGTCGGCTATAGAAAGTTGTAGATTATACCAGGTGCTGTTACCTGTGTTTTCAAATTTTTCGGCAACTGCAATTGACCATAAAAAGATCTTTCTTTTTATACCGGTAAGCTTTTGCCCTTCAATCATGATCTTTTCAAATACCTTTTCCAATAGCCGCGGAACAGCTGTAAAAATATAAGGCTTTGCTTCTTTCATGTTAAAGCCAATGGTTTCCATGCTTTCGGCATAGTAAATTGAGAACCCGTTGAACAGGTAGATGTAAGTGCACATCTTTTCGAAAATGTGGTTGAGGGGTAAAAAGCTCAGCGCACGCTTATCTGCTATCGGGATTTGAGTTAACACTTCGGCAGAGCCAACTACATTGCTTACAATATTTTTGTGTGTGAGCATAACCCCTTTGGGGCGGCCTGTAGTGCCCGAAGTAAAAATGATGGTGGTAACATCATCTTCTTTAATTTCGGCGCTTATTATTTTTATTTTATTTCTGTTGATATCAGAAACAGGTTTAAATAGCTGTTGCCAGTTTTTACAGCTTTCAAGTTCATTAAAAGAATAAACAGCTTTTAGCGATGGCACATGAGCAATAACAGCGTTTACTTTAGCGCACAAATCGGCATCGCTTACAAAAATGCACTTAACCTCAGCCTCAATTAAAATCAGTTCAATTTCCTTTAAGCTCGAGTTTGGATAAAGCGGAACCAATACTGCACCAATAAGCTGAACAGCAAGATCAACTATCACCCATTCAGGCCTGCCATTGCTGATCAGGCCTACCTTGTCCCGCCCGAGGGTAGTACCGTCGCCGGCAGAGATCCCCATTTCAAGAAGAGCTGCAGCTAACTGATAAATTTTTTCATGTACCCCCGCCGTACTATACGGTACCCATTCACCATTTACCTTAGCACTTAACAGATCCGTCTTAGGGTTTTGGGCCTGGATGTCTATACAATCAAATAATCTTACTGCATTCTTCATATCACTTGTTTTTATACCTTAATGAAGCCTGGTTAGAAGCAATATTTATTTTGTTCGATCAATTTTGCTGCAACCCTTCTGCGCGCTGCTGTGGTGTTAATGTCTTCCGTTTTGGTATATCTTTTTAAACCGGTCATCATCATTCTGCGCTCATCTCCTTCAGCAAAAGCGTTCAACGCTTCTTTACCCGACTTTAAAATTTTGTCGGCAGCATCCCTGATATAAACCTGCATCATGTCAATTTGATCCTTAACAGCCTCGTCACCACGTTGCCCCGCCAGTTTTTCAACCCTTAATTGGATAGATTCACTTGCATAGGTCTCAATTACCATATCTGCCAGGTACATTAAAACTTCCTGCTCTTTAGCCAGGTTGGTCATTAATTTTTGTACCGCAGCGCCTGCTACCAATAAAATGGCTTTTTTAAAGTTAGCTATATACTTTCTCTCTTTAGCGAAAAAGTCTTCCTCAACGGTATTAAAATCGGGGATACTCATTAACTCGTTAGCTACCGCTTGTGCGGGGCCCATCAGGTCGAGTTCGCCTTTCATGGCGCGTTTCAAAATCATATCCACCGTTAAAATGCGGTTGATCTCGTTGGTGCCTTCGAAGATCCTGTTGATCCTGCTATCGCGATAGGCTCTGTCCATCGGCGCTTCGGCGCTGTAGCCCATTCCGCCATAGATCTGTACGCCCTCATCCACAATATAATCCAGCGCTTCTGATGCATGTACTTTTATAATGGCCGCCTCTATTGCAAACAGCTCAGTGCCTTTCAATTTAGCCTTAGATGCATCCATGCCGCCCTCAATTAAATTATGGATGGCATCCTCAATATTCTGACTTGCCCGGTACATGGCCGATTCAGCTGCATAAGCACGGATAGCCTGCTCGCCAAGCTTGTAACGGATAGCACCATATTTTGAAATAACGCGGCCAAACTGTTCGCGCTCATTGGCATATCTTATTGAATTGGTAATAACAGCCTTTGAGCCCCCTAATGCTGCGCCACCCAATTTGATCCGGCCCAGGTTAAGGATATTTACAGCTATTTTGAACCCATTACCACGTTCTGATAGCAGATTTTCTACCGGTACTTTACAATCATTAAAAAATACCTGGCGGGTTGAGCTGCCTTTGATGCCCATTTTATGCTCTTCGGGATTCAGGGATATGCCCCCAAAAGCCTTTTCAACTATAAATGCACTCAGGTTCTCATCATTATCAATTTTGGCAAAAACGGTGAATATATCTGCAAAGCCCGCATTGGTGATCCACATTTTTTGCCCGTTAAGGATGTAATGTTTACCGTCTTTAGATAGCGTTGCGCGGGTTTTGCCTGAGTTTGCGTCAGACCCTGCACCGGGTTCAGTAAGGCAATAAGCGCCTTTCCATTCGCCGCTGCCCAGCTTGGGGATGTATTTGTTTTTTTGCTCTTCGGTGCCATAATACAGTATGGGCAGCGTACCAATCCCGGTGTGCGCCATTACTGCCACAGAAAATGATGCCCCCGGACCAGTTTTTTCGCTGATAAGCATAGCCGTTGGGAAATCTTTTCCAAAACCACCATATTCTTCCGGCAGGGAAACACCTAATATGCCCAGCTCACCGGCCTGATTAATCAGGCTCACCATCAGGCCTTCTTCCTGTGCATCAATACGGTCAAGAATCGGGACAACTTTTTGCTCCACAAAGTCCTGGCAGGTTTGAGCGATCATCAGTTGTTCTTCGTCCCAGTTTTCAGGGATAAACACATCTTCAGCATTTGTTTCCCTTACCAGGAACTCGCCACCTTTCAAATGCTTGTCTTCTGTTGCAGTGCTCATAATAATATGTCTTAAATGTTTTTTACTTTTAATTTAATGTCATTAGTTAAGGAAATCCTAATAATTAAGCCCCCTCTAAATCTCCCCCGGTAGGGGAGACTTTAGCTTCGCCCGCGTTTGTTTTTTAAGTCCTCCCTACCGGGGAGGATTTAGGTGGGGCTAAAATGCTTTGTGAGAAGTACTATTTTGTATATTCCTTTAACTAAACAATTACTTTTAATTTAATAACTCAAATATTCCTGCGGCGCCTTGCCCGGTGCCAACACACATGGTAACCATACCGTACTTTTTATCCCTTTGCTTCAACTCGTCAAAAAGCTGTACAGAAAGCTTTGCGCCGCTGCACCCCAGCGGATGGCCCAATGCAATGGCGCCACCATTAACGTTTACAACGTCGGGGTTCAATCCAAGGCCTTTTATAACCGCTAATGACTGTGATGCAAATGCTTCATTCAGTTCAAAAAGGTCTATATCCTGCTGTTTTAGCCCGGCCTTTTTCAGTACCTGCGGGATAGCATACAGCGGGCCTATTCCCATAATGCGCGGAGGCACGCCAACAACTGAATAGTTAACCAAACGGGCAATAGGCGTAAGTTTATTTGCTTTCATAAACCGCTCGCTCACTACCATTACAAAGGCAGCGCCATCGCTCGTTTGCGACGAATTACCGGCGGTAACCATTCCTTTGGCATCAAACACAGGTTTAAGTTTGGTCAATGCCTCGATAGATGTATCCGCCCGGGGGCCTTCATCGGTATCTATTGTGAAGTCCCTTACCTTTCTTTTCCCGCTTTCATCAACATAGGTTTCGGACACGTTAACCGGAACTATCTGGTTTTTAAAACGCCCGCCCGCAATGGCGCTAATGGCCCTTTGGTGCGATTGATAGGCAAACTGATCCTGTTCTTCCCGGCCAATTTTATATTCTTTTGCAACAGCTTCAGCGGTTAAACCCATGCCCCAGTAATAATCTGGGTGTGCTATGGCAACATCAGCATTTGGCACAATCCGCCAGCCGCCCATAGGCAGCAGGCTCATGCTTTCAACACCTCCGGCTATAATACAATCTGCAATCCCGCTATGGATCTTTGCCGATGCTATTGCAATAGTTTCCAAACCTGATGCACAGTACCGGTTCACCGTCATTCCGGGGACCTTGTCGGTATCCAGCGACATGAGCGAGATCAGCCGGGCCACGTTTAAGCCCTGCTCTGCTTCCGGTGTAGCATTGCCCACAATTACATCTTCAATCTGCTCCTTATCAACATTTGGTACTGATGCTACCAGGTGTTTTATTACTTCAGCAGCCAGTGTATCAGGCCGTGTAAACCTGAAACCGCCACGGGTTGCTTTTCCAACTGCACTGCGGCTTGCCGCTACTATGTATGCATTCATTTTGTTCTCAGTTTTATTAGTTTCTTAATACTTTGCCACCCGTTAAAATGGATTGGATCCGCTCTAACGTCTTTCGCTCTGCACATAATGATACAAAGGCCTCGCGCTCCAGGTTTAGCAAATAGTCTTCACTTACTAATGTTGGTTGCGACAGATCAGCACCGGCAAGCACATAGGCCAGTTTTTGTGAGATCTTAACATCATGCTCGCTGATGTAGTTGCCGCTGAACATCGCATTTGCGCCAACATAGCCCAAGCCAAGTGCCTGTTTACCTAAAACCCTGATGTCTTTACGGGGCACGGGTTGTACATAGCCTTCATTGGCCATTAGCAGGCATTGCTTTTTTGCTTCGGAGAGCACCCTGTTGCGGGATACAACCACCAGATCCCGCCCTTTTTTAAGGTAGCCGAGTTCAAAAGCTTCATGAGCTGAGGTTGATACTTTGGCCTGGCCGATGGTCAGGAACCTGTCGCGGAAATTATTCAGTTCTATGTCGCCTTCCTGCAGCTCATCGCTTAAACGGAGGGCAAACTCTTTAGTACCGCCACCGCCGGGAATCAGCCCGACGCCAAATTCAACAAGGCCCATATAAAGCTCGGCATGTGCCACTACTTTATCGGCATGTAAACATAACTCGCACCCTCCGCCCAGCGCCATTTGGTGCGGCGCTGCAACAACAGGAATTGAAGAATACCTAATGCGCATCATTGTGTTTTGAAAGGCCTTGATCACCATGTTCAGCTCATCAAATTCCTGTTCAACGGCCATCATAAATATCATCCCTACATTAGCGCCCGCACTAAAATTAGCCCCCTCGTTCGAGATCACCAACCCTTTGTAACTTTGCTCGGCAAGCGTAATGGCTTTGTTAATGCCTTCAATTACCTCGCCGCCAATGGTGTTCATTTTAGTGTGGAATTCCAGGTTAATGATGCCATCACCAAGATCGGTAATAGTGGTGCCGTTGTTTTTCCAGATGGTGTTTGCTGCGCGGATAGTATCCAATAATATAAAGTCTTCCGTCCCCGGAATTACCAGGTATGTTTTTGATTTTATATCATAGTAAAGGCGTTTGCCATCCTGTATTTTATAAAAGCTTACCGCCCCGCTTTTCAGCATCTCATAAACCCAGGCCGCCGGCTTATGGCCTTCGGCCTCCATGGCCTTAACAGTAGTTTCTACTCCCAGTGCATCCCATTTTTCAAAGGGCCCCATTTCCCAGCCAAAACCTGCATTTACGGCAGCATCAATTTTATAAAGCTCGTCAGAGATCTCGGGAATCCGGTTGCTTGAATAGGCAAACAGCTGGTAAAATATAGCGCGATAAAAATCGCCCGCTTTATCTTTCGCAGCAAAAAGGATCTTCATCCTGTCCTTTAAATTATCAACCGTTTTGGTTGTTTCAAGCGAAGGGAATTTTACCTTTTTCGAAGGCTGGTATTCAAGTGTTTTTAAATCAAGCGTGTAAAACTGGTTAGCCCCGTCAACTTTTTCTTTTTTATAAAAACCCTGGTTAGTTTTGCTGCCCAGCCAGTTATTGCTTACCATTTTGGTTACAAATTCAGGGATTTTAAACAGATCTTTCGCCTCATCATTTGGTACACCCTGGCTTAACCCGTTTGCAACATGTACCATAGTATCCAGCCCAACCACATCGCTGGTACGGAATGTGGCTGATTTTGGGTGCCCGATTACAGGCCCTGTCAGCTTATCAACCTCTTCAATGCTTATCCCGGTTTTCTCGGCATAATGAAGTATGCTCATGATACTAAACACGCCTATCCGGTTGCCAATAAAGGCAGGGGTATCTTTAGCCAGCACAGTTGTTTTACCCAGGTATTTTTCGCCATAGCCCAATAAAAAGTCAACAACTTCGGGCAAGGTATCCGCCGTAGGTATAATCTCTAACAGTTTCAAATACCTGGGCGGGTTAAAAAAATGGCTGCCACAAAAGTGCTTTCTGAAATCTTCACTGCGGCCTTCGGCCATTAAGTGAATAGGAATGCCTGAAGTGTTTGAAGTGATAAGGGTACCCTGCTTGCGATATTTCTCTACATTTTCAAATACCTTTTGCTTAATATCAAGGCGCTCAACTACTACCTCAATTACCCAGTCGCAACCGGCAATTTTTGGCATATCATCATCAAAGTTCCCGGTTGTAATGTTTTTTGCCAGTCCTTTTGAATAAATAGGCGATGGGTTTGATTTTAATGCGGAAGCGAGCGCATCATTTACCAGTTTATTTCTTGATTTAGCGTCAGCGTCTTTCGGTATAATATCAAGCAGCAGCACCTGCAGCCCAATATTTGCGAAATGGCAGGCTATCCGGCTGCCCATCACACCTGAACCCAGTACAGCTACTTTTTTTATAATTCGTTTAGCATCCATTGTTTATGCTTGTGTTTTATGTAGATAGATTTTTTACTTTATTCTGCTCTCTCCCAGGTAGTGGTGCGGCCAAAAAGGGAGATGCCCACATAACCTCTTATATCAAGGGTTTTGCCTTTGTAAGTCATTTTGCAGCTATAGGTTTTGCCATTGTTGGGGTCGTAAATTGTACCGTTTGTATATTTGTTTTCACCATCTTTTTCAAAGCCGTCCAGTACCGGCAAACCGAGCCTTGGCCTGCTGCGGAGTTTTTCGTCGCTGTTCAGCTCATCAACTTTAGGCTTGCCATTTTTTAATGGCTCTTTAAGCCAAACAACCTTGCCATAAAATTTGCCGTCGGCATGTTTGGTTATCTCAACTTTGGCGCTTTTAATATCATTGTACCATAAACCTTCTATTTTATCCGCCTGTTGACGGGTAGTAAAACCGAAAGCGACAATTGTCAGCATAATTAATACCAACCCGGTGAAATACTTTTTGCTTAAGAACATTGATTTAGGGATTATGGTCAAACAATTAAATTACGCTTCAAAAAGAATTTATGTTGAGGCTTCATTTACTATGGAGCAGCAACTTAAATCTTAAAAAAGAAAAATCTAACCGCCTGAACGGTGAATAATTTAGTATTGGTTTACTTATAACAAATATCTTATTTAACAAGGTAATCCAAAGGGCTGTAAGGCGGAAACATTTGTCAAAACATCGGTTATTACAACATTTGTTTATTCATGATGCTTTTAACTGCTCAATTGTTTTGATATAATCCTCCATCGCGGCTTCTGACGTTGTTCCGGTTAAATTTTTCCACGCCTCATATTTGGCTTTATTTACAAAATCAAACATATTGGGTACAGGTGTATTCGGGTCCAGATTCCCCTCTGTAGCCTGCTTATATAAACTGTATAATTTTAGCAGCACATCATTGTCCGGCCTTTTTGTTAACTCTTTACTTTCTTTAACGGCTGTTTCAAAGTTTTCTTTTAGATTCATAGATTATGTATGGAGTTGTTAATTATAGATTTTATCTATTCTTTGGATTTTGGAACATCTTCCGTATAATCATCGCTCCGTGGAGAACTTAAAAACAAGCTGCTTAGTTCCACAGGTAATAAGGTAAGCTTGCGTTTTTCGGTATCTATCCACGCGCCTTCAGCGTTAACTATAGCTGCTTTTGTGCCATCGGCACGATAGATCTCATGCCTGATCGTCCAGCGGGATCCATCACGTCTTGATTTTGTTACTTCACAGGTAACCTTAACAAAATCGCCAAGCACTATTTCGCGCAGATAAAAAAGCTCTTCTTTAAAAAGCACCGGCCCTATTTTGTAATCCAGCAGTTTTGCAAGATCGAGCCCCGCTTTCCGGAGCATGTTTAACCTTGACTGTGCAGCAAGATCGGCATAGGCCGAATGCCTCATGTGCTGGTTAGCATCTATCTGCGCCCATAAAATCTGTCCTTCATAAAATATATTCATGGTACACTTATTTATGTTGCTTAAATTTCTTAACCGCTTCGGTAAGCTTTGGTAAAACCGTCATG
>Ga0193702_1000384_pt1 | contig 15857 bp, 17 predicted proteins | sample U3a1metaG_FD_143060 | JGI IMG/M metagenome (GOLD analysis project Ga0193702, IMG submission 143060) | Soil microbial communities from a riparian zone of the East river system, Colorado, United States - U3a1 | ecosystem: Environmental > Terrestrial > Soil > Riparian zone | place: USA: East River... | reverse complement strand
ATTTGTATGCCAATTTACGAAGACTTATCTCTGTCGACAAATATTCTAATATTAACTGCTGTTTTAATGTTTCGATTTTCACGTGTGATTCCTCCCTTGTGTCAACCCTAATCAGTACGACACACCGTGTGGAAAAATGGAACGCTTGTCCCTGCAAACTCTCCTCATCAAATACTTTTCTCCAATACTACAAGCTCAATCGGCTGGCGTGCAACGCCGAATTTCTTCTCCACATGAAATGGCTGCATCTCGCCGGTAGCATTGTAGCCACGGCGCTCGTACCAGCTTATCAGCTCGTGCCTTACGCTAATAACCGTCATAGTGAGGGTATGGATATTTGCCAGTTTTGCATGCGATTCGGCAGCCAGCAGCAGATCGCGCCCGATGCCTTTGCCCTGTAATAGCGGTGAAACGCTGAACATGCCTACATACAATTTGGGGCCGCGCTGTTCTAAATAAACGCAACCGTTTATGCTGCCGTCTTCATCGGTATTTTTAAGAATGGTTATGGAGGGATCAGCAAAATAGCCATCAAGCGTTTCTTCATCAATCCGCAAACCATCCAGTAAATCGGCTTCAGTGGTCCAGCCTTGTTTTGAAGTTTCGCCACGGTAGGCGCTGTTCACTAAAACATTAAGTTCGGGTATATCTGTTTGGAGAGCTTTGGTTACAGGCATAATTGGTTCTGAAACCGCAAACCTAAAGTTTTTGATTTTTACTTCAAATAATTATAATTAATTAGCCCAACAAAAAACGTGTTGATATGCCTGGGCTCATCAGTAGACACAATGCTATAGTTTTCATATCGATTTTTAATTGATGCTTAAATTACTACGCCGCCTTAATTAAAATATGTAAAGTTATAACCGGACTGATAAATGTGTTGTATTTAAAATTTTCGGTTGCTATGTTCCAGTCACGGCGGTTAATGGCAGCATCGGCAACCGCAACAAATTCCCGGCCTGAACTTTTTTGAATCCCGGTTTTAAAGCTTATTTTTTTGGTGATGCCGTGCATGGTTAAATTGCCGGTAATTAAAACCTTTCTTAAATCTGTAATATCAACATAAGCAACGTTGGTAATATCAAACCTTGCAACCGTATACCTGCCGGTATCAAAAAAATTATCGCCTTTTAAGTTGCTTTCAAGCTTTTCTTTGTCGGGCGACGTAAGGTCAGTAACCTTCAGGCTTTGCATATCAATCAGTATAAAGCCACCCAAAAGTTTACCATCCTGAAAAGTTAATTTGCCAGTATATATGTTTATGCTACCATCATGGGTTCCCGTTGGCTTTTCGGCATGCCAGGTAACTTTACTTTGGGTTTTATCTACTTCAAGGCTGGTAACTTTGCCTGTTTTAATTTCAGTATTCCGGGTAAATACACCACTGTTTACCAACAATAGTGTACATAAGATTAAAGTTTTCATATGACCTCCTTTTAATTTTTAAGACAAGATTAGCGAGCTGGTAAGTCATATTAAATTAAAGTAGACCACAAGTCAAATTAGTAGACGTATATTAATTAAATATTTGAGAGCTATTCGTTTATCTACTAAATTTGATGTTGGTCGATCGGATTATCCGTTCATCTGATTTATGCTCATTTTTGAATAAATCAATTAACAAGCAGAAATATGAAGTGGTCACTATTAAAACGATTATTATACCTGGGTTTCTGGATAATTATCACACTGATATTTTTGTATGACAGGCGGTACCTGATTCAAAAGGCCGGGCTTGGCCATTTTACCGAATGTACGGTAGTAAGGCTCGCATTAATTATTTCGCTGGCTTACCTGCATCTTTACTACCTGATCCCAAGGTATTTTTCGAATAGACAATACCTAAAGTATTTTACTTTTTTGATTTTGTCACTCGCACTATATGTAAGTCTGCAAAGCCTTTATGATATTTACCTGTACGGCTTTGTTATTGGTGCGGTTAGCTATCGCGATTTTTGGTATTCGTTCCCGTTTAATTTTATTACCACGGCCTGGTATTTGTTGCTAACCGTTGCTTTTAAGCTGAGTGTTGACTGGTATGAACAAAGAAATGAAGTGTTGAAATTGCAGGAAGAATTAAGCCGCGTTCCCGCATTTGTGAATACTGAAAAGGATGGGGAGTATTTGTTTTTAAAATCGGGTACCAAAAAATTAAAAACGCCGATAGCAAGTGTCACCTATATCCAGGGTTTAAAAGATTACTCCGTTGTTTATACTGATGAAGGCAAAATAATTGTAAAGGGCACTTTAAAAAGTGTGGAAGAGTTATTCCCTGAGAACCATTTTACCCGGATCCATAAATCATACATGGTTACAAACAGTAAAATAAAGCAGCTTGAAAGCAATAAAGTGGTGCTGACAAACGGAATTAGTGTCCCCATTGGCCGCAGCTATAAACACCTGCTTAATTTTTCATAAATAGCCAAGCCTTATGGCGGTGAGCATAAACACATCATACAGGAGGTGAAAGAAGATAAGGTACCACAAATTACCCCTGAAAATTTTGTAAAGCCAGGTGATGAACGAGGCGAATATGAAAATGCTTATTACAGAAGCCGGCCCTTCCTGGTAATGATACAAGGCAAATAAAACAGCGGTAATAAACCCACTTATAGCAAATGCCCATTTTGATGAACCTACCATGTTTTTTATTTTGGTAAGAATGAATCCCCTGAAAACTATTTCTTCGTATGGGATAACAAGTACGGCGGCCAGTAATAATAGCAGCAGGTAGCTAACTACGTTATGTTTAATAAAATCAAAATCGTGATAGTTTGCCGGTTTAAATTGAAAGATCTTATCAATTAAAGGCCCTATTGCCCAAAACTGTAATCCTGCATAAGCCAGTCCTATTGCTCCCCCAATAAAAAATGCTCTTATTGACAGATCGGAAAAACGAAAACCAATGCTGCTAAAATTCTGATTGTACAGTTTGAGATAAAACCAAAGCAATGCCAGAACCACCAAAGGGTACAAAAACATGGGCAGGAGGCCAAAATGTGGAAATAGTATTAAAAAGAGGATCATTATTATATCCAATGCTGCTATTTTCCATTTTGCCGTGGTCATAACATTCAGACTATCAGGCAGGCAGTAAGTTACAAATTCTTGTAATCCTCTCGTGCGGGGCTAAAAATATCTATCAGCCTGCAATCGGTTATGGCTGTGCCACTGTGCCATGCATTTGAAGGCACTATTGCAAACAAACCTGTATTAAGCACTTGCGGGATGTCATTAACCGTTAGCTCAAATTCCCCTTCAATAATAAAGGAACATTGCTCATGGATATGCCTGTGCCGGGGCACCGAGCAGCCAGCTTTAACCTCAATAAAATTGATGGTATTGGTTTCGGTGTGAATTAACTTAGAGAAAAAACCCGGTGCTATTTCTTTGGTCTCAATATCATTAAAGTAGTGAAAAATGGAGGTGTCCATAGTAGTTTATATTTCAATTGTAAGGTTATAGCAATATTAGAAATTTAAAAACATTTATCTTTAATAATTAAAACTGCGGTGCATAAATTTAGGTTTATCTTTATTATCGGTTTTTACAACCATTTATTATGGCATTTATTGATTATTACCAGGTTTTAGGTGTTGATAAAAAGGCATCGGAAAAAGATATTAAAAGCGCATACCGGAAGCTTGCCCGCAAGTACCATCCCGACCTTAACCCAAATGATGCGGAAGCACACAAAAAATTCCAGCAACTGAACGAAGCAAACGAGGTGCTGAGCGATGCTGAAAAGCGAAAGAAGTACGATCAGTATGGCGAAAACTGGCAGCATGGCGCCGAATATGAACAAGCCCGACAGCAGCAGCAAAGCAGGGGACAGAGCAGCGGCGGCGGTTTTGGCGGCGGCTCATCATACGATTTTGAAGGTTTTGGCAGCGATGATTTCTCGGATTTCTTTCAGTCGATGTTTGGCGGCGCAGGCGGGAGTGGAGCGCGGGGGGGAAGGCAGGTTAAATATCGCGGTCAGGATTTTAATGCGGAATTGCACCTCAGTTTAAAAGAAGCAGCCGAAACGCATAAACAAACTTTAGCAGTAAATGGTAAAAATATCCGGATAACTATACCCGCAGGTGTGGAGAACGGGCAGACGATTAAAATCGCGGGCCATGGCGGAGCCGGTGTTAATGGCGGCCCGGCAGGCGATTTGTATATTACTTTCCTGGTAGCTGATGACCCGCGGTTTAAACGGATTGGCAGCGATCTGTATGCCGGTGTTAAGCTTGATATATATACAGCAGTACTTGGTGGTGAAGTAACTGTTGATACACTGGATAGTAAAGTAAAGATCAAGGTAAAGCCCGAAACCCAAAACGGCACCAAGGTGAAACTGAAAGGCAAAGGCTTGCCGGTTTATAAAAAAGAAGGCCAGTTTGGCGATCTTTATATTACTTATGAGATCCTGATCCCGACAAACCTTACAGAGAAACAGAAAAAGTTATTTGAGGAGATACGAGGAGAGAGCCCCCCGGCCCCCTAAAGGGGAAGCAGAAGTCGGCACCAGAGGTTGATAAACAGTGCACCAATGAACTAATGAACAAGTGAACCATTAAACTAATAAACCAATGGTAAATTTAATAGCAACCACAGAGATCTGCACCTATCATGATGTGGAATATACTTTTATAAATTCGCTGGGCGAGGCGGGGCTGGTAGATTTAAAGGTGGTAAAGAAAAACACTTACATCCCCGAAACCGAGCTGCAAAAACTTGAAAAGATGATCAGGATGCATCATGAGCTTGAGATAAACGTTGCCGGGATTGAAGCCATTATCCATTTACTGGACAGGGTTGAGCAAATGCAAGAGGAATTGCGGGTGCTACGGAATAAGGTGGGGTAGTTCACGAATAAGATTTACGAAGTCTTTAAAACTTCATAAATCTGCTCCTCCTCATATTTATTTTTATTAATAATAAGCGCTGCAACAATAAGGTTTGGCACCCAGCACAGCCATGATACAATGCGATAAGCCGGGATAAAATCTATAAGCAGCGCAGACTGCATCAGCGGCAGCCAGATCCGTAAGGTAACTGCTGCAAAGGTAAGCGCGTAGTTAATGATCATCCATTTTTTGTGTTCCTGTATTTCCAGCCTGCGGATGCTCGTATAAGCCTTTATTGCTGTATAAAACCAAAGCAGGGCCAAAGTACCAAAACCCATTACACAAATTAAACCGCCGCTGGCAAACAAAGCAATATAGATACCTGCACTACTGCTTATTAAAACTGCAACTACATATATTTTGCCGATCCACCGGTGCGTGTTTAAATAACGGTTACGCAGCTTTTTGCTAAACTGTGACCACCCTGTTAACAGGGCAATACCGCCAAATGAAATATGCAGGTAAAATAGCGTGTGCCAAACCGGGTTGTTTTTTATTTCAGCGGGCTTTCCCTGTAAAAGCCCGTTTTTATCCATGTCAACCAAAAAATATACAAGCGGGTAAAGGCCTATTGCTATTGCAAAAAATACAAATGGGATCCAGGGCAGGTTTTTAAGTTTCATTATTTTAATTGCTGATAAATTAAAGGGAAGATTTTATTCAGAAGCAGGTTCGCTGCCCTGATAGCTGTGGCATCGTTAATGTTTTCATTAACGGTGATGACAGCGTTTTTAGCAGGAATAACAAATAAATATTGCCCACCCCAGCCAAGGCCATAAGTTATGGGCGTACCCTGATAATTGTAATGGTAAAAGCACAAAGCATAGGTTGAGCCGTCGAAACCCCAGTCGGTATTATAGAAAACGGTTGGGTGGAGCAGTTGGTTTATCCATTTTTCAGACACCACACTTTTGTTGTTGAAACGGCCTTTATGCAGCAATAGTGACGCAATCCGGTTCACGTCTGCCGTACTTAAATGAACGCTTAGCAAACCGCAACCATCATAATAGCCGTCATTCATTTTACCCCATTCCACGTTTTTAATGTCAAGCGGGCCAAACAGGTATTTGTTGGCAAATTCAAGCGTGCTCATATGGGTGCTTTTAGTAAGGATAACCGATAGAACATGAGTGCCCGCATTGCTGTAGTGAAACACCTTGCCAGGTTCAGATACCAATGGCGCCTTCAATACATAGCCCGACTGATCAGGAAGGGCTAAATATTTACCAATATTGCCGTTAGCGCCAAGGTTCTCGTGCCAAAGTCCGGAGGCCTGATTCATGATCTGCCTGATGGTAATGTTTGGCTTCCTTTTATCGGTGTCCTGTGCCAGTTCAGGGAAGTATTTTACTATTTTATCATCAACAGATGTTATATAACCTTTATCAATAGCGATCCCTATCAGCAACGACATTACACTTTTTGTAAGGGATTGATTGTTGAACAGGTCGTGGTTGTTTTTCCCATTGAAATATTGGTTGTAAATGATCTTATCATTTTGTGAAACGACAATGGCGTACAATTGCCGGTTGTTTTTAATAACAGCAGTAGTATCAATGTTTATTTGGGAATAGCCTGCGGTTATAACAAATGAGCTTATTAAAAATGCAAGGATGTATTTTTTCATATCGGGTGATCTTTGTCTATGACTTTTTACTGTTATTTATGTTACAAATGTGAATATTAAACCTTTGCTTTTTTTATCCGTTGGTCAAAGCAATCCGCCCGGTGGTCAAAATAGTTTCGGGAAGTATTTACGGTGTGGTTCCTTTACATAAAAAACAACAATACAATGGAAACCACACAACGCCAAACCTATCTCGACTGGTTAAGGATCTTATCCATACTGGGTGTATTATTTTTTCATTCGGCTATGCCTTATGTAGCTGAAGATGGCTGGCATATCAAGAACCACGAAACCAGCAACCTCCTGATGGAATCGAACCATTTTTTACACCTTTTTCGCATGCCGCTGCTCTTTTTCATTTCGGGTACTGTAAGCTATTACATGATGCAGCGGCGTTCTACTTTAAGTTTCATCGGCTTACGTTTCCGCAGGCTTTTTATACCCTTGCTGGTGGGCATGTTTATCATTGTTCCACCGCAAATTTATATGGAACGGTTGGCACATGGTTACAAAGGCAGTTTTTGGGACTGGTATCCAAGTGTATTTAACTTTGTTCCATATCCCCAGGGCGGCAGCTTTAGCTGGCACCACCTTTGGTTTATCGCTTATTTGTTTGTTTATGATCTGCTGTTCGCACCCCTGTTTTCATGGATGATCTCACCCAAAAGCGACGCCTTCAAGGAGAAACTGGCTGCATTGGCTAATGGTAAATGGGTTTATCTTTTAATGTTGCCGGGAATAGTTTGGTTTACCTTGCTAAGCGAGAAATTACCGGAAACCAATGATCTGGTGCATGACGGTTGTTACCTTGTTTACTGGTTGTTGTTCCTGCTGGCAGGGTTTATCTGCATCCTTCAGCCAAAATTGATGGACAGCCTTGAACGAAACCGCCGCTTTGCTTTACGCATCGGGTTTGTAAGTTTGATGATATGGGAATATATGCGCTGGAATAAGGTGGAGCCTGGGTACGTGAACTGGCCATTTCAAAGCAATTTATTCAATTATTTGTTTATAGCCTTAAGGCCAACCATTGCCTGGGGATGGGTACTTGCATTGGTGGGTTACGGTAAGCATTACCTCAATCGCAAGCATGCCGTACTTAATTACCTGAATCAGGCAGTCTATCCGTTTTATATCCTGCATCAAACGGTGATCGTTCTGGTGGTTTATTATATTGTGCAAACACAAAACGAAAGCATCCTGTCGAAATATATTTATACTGTTGGAATCACTTTCTTTGTAAGTGTGCTGATCTATCACCTGTTTATCCGTCCGTATGCTTTGACAAGGTTTTTGTTTGGTATGAAACCTAAGGACAAACCGAAGCCGATAATGCAGGCAGCAAAGGAAGATGTTAAACCTGAGGCAGTGTTATCTGCATAAATTTGTAATTTAACAATATGAAATCTTTCCAGAAATACATATTCCCTGCAGTGTATGGCCTGCTGGTATATTTTACTATCAGGCTATTACACGATACCGATGTTGGCGAGCATTTTTGGGAGAGGCGTTTTTATATCAACGCCGTTGAAATGACCTGCACTATAATAGTCGGCTATATAGCCATATACCTGTTTGAGCGGCTTTTTAAGTATTACGATAAACGCTGGCCTATGCAGTTAAGCTATCGTGGCGTAGTGCGGGAACTCGTGATATTGGTAGGCGCTAACCTGGTGTTGGTGAATGTGATATTCGTTCCGATGGATATGGCCCTGCACCTGGGCATCTGGAAACCCTGGTGGATCTCGTGGGCAGATGTAGCAGATATTAACATGATACCCACCTTGTATGCTATTGTTTATTACGGCATTGCACGCAGCAGGACATGGTTAAAGGCTTACGTTGATAATAAAGTTCAACTGGAAAAGGTAACAAATGATCACCTTGAAACGGAGCTTAAATTTCTGAAAGCACAATATCACCCGCATTTTTTATTCAATGCGCTCAATACCATTTATTTCCAGATGGATGAGGACATTGCCGGGGCAAAAAACAGCATTGAGAAGTTTTCGGAGCTGTTAAGGTACCAGTTGTATGACCAGCAACAGCAGGTGCCCGTTTTAAACGAACTGGAATACCTGCAAAGCTTTATCGACCTGCAAAAAATAAGGAGCAGCGATAAGTTGAAAATGGATGTTAAGTTTGATAAAGGATTGAACGGGCAACAGGTGTACCCGCTGTTGTTTTTGCCGCTGGTTGAAAACGCCTTTAAATTTATAGGAGGCAATTACAAGCTGGCTATAGCTGCACAGTTACTGGGTGATGAGATTGTTTTCAGGGTTGAAAATTCTATCCCGCAATTTAAACAACCGATAAATAAAAGCAGCGGGATAGGTTTGGAAAATCTAAGGCGAAGGCTCGACTTGTTGTATCCCGGCAAACACACCTTGCTTACAACTACCGATAATGATAATTTTACTGCCGAACTAAAGCTACATTATGAATAACATAACCTGTATAATAACTGATGACGAGCCTTTTGCACGCAAGGGTTTGCAGGGCTATGTAGAAAAGATCAATTTTTTGGATTTAAAAGGCGTTTGTGAAGATGCGCTGCAGTTAAGCGATCTGCTACAAAAACAACCAGTGGACCTGCTTTTTTTGGATATCCAGATGCCACATATTAGCGGGGTTGATTTTATTAAAGCATTAGCAAGGCCGCCCAAAGTTATATTTACCACCGCGTTTGAGCAATATGCAGTACAAGGCTTTGAGCTTGATATTATGGATTATTTGTTAAAACCCATAAGCTACGAACGATTTTTAAAAGCCGCCTTGAAAGCCCGGGATTACTTTGCTTTAAGAGAAACAACCAGTCAGGCTACTGTTCCCTACATTTTTATAAAAGTGAACGGGAAGCTGGAAAAGATAAATTTTGACGACATCCTTTTTATTGAAGGGATGGAGAATTATGTTGCCATTCATTTGGCCAACAAAAAATTGATCACCCATAGCACCATTAAAGGTCTATTTGAAAAACTGCCGCAAGGTCGATTTATCCAAACCCACAAATCATTTATTGCGGCAATAAATAAAATAGATACCATCGAGGGCAACACGCTGCATATTAAACAGTACCAGGTGCCCGTTAGCAAATACCTGCGCGAAGCCGTTTTAGGACAAATTGTGAGGTGATTTAGTTCATGGTTGATAGTTCATGGTTCATAGTCGAAGGGGGGAGAAGATCGGTTCTGATGCATTAGCGCTAATATCGTGCATATATTCCCCTGCCCTCACTTCGCAGCGCATAATGAGGGCAGGAGAAAGTCTTTAATCGGTACGTACAAAACTACCCCAATGACTCAATGACCAATGACTACCCCACTACAACTTATTAAACACCCCAAGACCGGTACATGGGTCCCAGCCAACGCGCGCGTCATAACCCTTGTTTCCAGTAGCGGTGCGGTTGTTGCCAACGGTAATGTCGCGGCATACAGAGGGATTTGCATATAATATGGGGTTAATAAAACCTGCTGATTTGCCATTTTGCTGGTTAAGGCGGGCAATAAGTCCGGCGTATAAAGGCGCTACTGCACTTGTGCCGCCAATTACATGTTGTTCGCCATCAACCAGTATATTATAACCCGTATTTGGGTCGGCATTGCCGGCAACATCTGGTACGCCACGGCCAACGTTGTTTGTTCCTATTGCTTTGGGCACGTTGGCGTTCTTTTGGTAATCGGGCAGGGCAAATACATTGCTTACGCCCCCGCCCGTTGCCGAATCAGCCGAATTATGCCAAACGGTTTCGGAGGTAATGGCATTGTTGTTCACTTTTAAAGAAGTCCCGCCGCAGGCCAGCACAAAAGGGCTGGAGGCCGGGAAATCAACGTGAACGTCGCCGCCTGTCAATCCATCGCTTGATCCGTTATCACCTGCTGCTGCGCAGACGGTAACACCAAGCACAGCCGCAGCTTTAAAGGCCTCGTTGTAGGTGTTTAATGATTGTTGGGTCCATGCGGCTTCGCCGCCGCCCCAGCTTATTGATATTACCGATGGTTTGTGAGTTTTATCATGCACGGCTTTTGTTATAGCATCAAGGAAGCCTTTATCAGAATTGGGACAAAAATAAACCACAATTTTGGCTCCCGATGCCACTGCGCCGGCCACTTCAATGTCAAGCATCACTTCGCCATCAGCACTGTCGGCAGTTGTGGGGGTGTTTTTGCCTTTATCAACCGAAATGGCTCTTATCGAGGGCTTTTTTATTCCTAATCCTTTAAAGTAAGCGGTAAGGTCCTTGGTACGATATCCTCCGCCCAGCTCTATAATGCCGATGGTTTGTCCCTTGCCGTTAAAGGTTGTCGGGAAGCCATAGATGTCGGCCAGCCGGTTTGGGTTGAAAGATTGGCTGCCGGCGGCCCTCGGACTGATCCCCCCCGCATTTTTTAATTGTTTAAACATGGGCCTGGCCACCTTGCGGTTGTCCAAACCAAAAACACCTTCAATTATATCTTTTAGTGCAACTGGGATAAAAATATCACCCTTCCTCACCCTGATATCATCACCGTGCGAGTCTACAGCGCTGGCCAGGTTCACGCCAAAAGCGGTCTCCATATTGGCAATACTGCCCCGTAAAATAACGCTGCGGCGCGGCAGACTTACTTCAACTGTGCTAAGTTTGTATTGACGGGCAAAATCTTCCACCTGGTCAACATCCTTTTGCGAAGAACCGAACTCTTTTTCGTAATCGTCATGATCTACCCTTTTGCCGGCGCTTAAATGCGACTCAAGGGATTTTTTCCGGCGGATGCGCAAAGTTACTTCTATAAACTTATTGCGGTTAAGTTTAGCAGTGGTTTCGCCAGAGTGCGGTTTTTTGTAGCTGCCTGCTAATGCAACTTGGTTTAATGTTTTCATGCTCAGGTACTTTTGAATAAAATTACAACTATTTTAAATTAACCTACAATTAAATGTGGTTATTTTTTTGAGAGCTAAAGTCAATATTCTTTAGTCCATAGCCCACAGTTAGGCAGGTTTTAGCTGTCGTTACCAACAACGGTGGAGATCAATTGGATATTTAATAAACCTTTGACAAATACGGAACCTGCCTAAGCAGCTTGAACAAATTTTGACACTTAGAAACTCCTTCCGTACCGTTGGTTTTAAAATACCAAAACTCTTCCAGGTCGCCGTCGTTCATAGTCATTTGGGTAAAGCCCTGGCTTTTATGTTCGGCAATTTCCCAATTTGCAATAACCTTATAGTTTACCCGGTTCTTATAGCTGAAACTTGCGGTACGGTCAACCTCAAATAGCTTTGTATCTGCTATCGTTTCCGTTTCCCGGTAATCAGCATACTGGTTAAACCTCACGGCAGGATCAACTTTATTTAGCGTTATGGCGCCTAAAATTACAGGCCTGTCCGCAAGTGGCAGGGCAGCTATAGTGTTTAAGGCTAAAATGGTTGCAGCTTTGTGAGCACCATGGGTCCCGGGTTCGGGTAAAAGCGTGAATACAAAATCATAATGTTTTTTCTTCAGGAGCTGTGTTAAATGTTTTTTAACCAGTGTGGTATCCCAGGTAGAATCCAGTGAGCATTTTTCATCCAAGCCGTAATGTACGTCTTCCTGATCCTGAAAATAATATTGGGAAACTCCCAGGATCTTGCCTGCATTCAATAACTCTTTTTTCCTGATTCGGGGAAGGTTTGTACGGCCTGTTTTTTCATCCGTTAGGTTTACACCATAATACTGCTCTGCAAGTGTGCAGTACTTAAACCCTGCTTCTCCATTTGTAATTACAAAAAGATCAACCTGCCCATGCTGCTCTTTCACAATTTTATACAGCGTAACTGAAAATGTGCTTTCATCGTCCGGGTGCGCTATAACCACCAATACGCGCGGACCCACGCCTGTATTTTGCGCTTTTAAGCAAATACAAGGTAGTAAGAAAATAAGAATAAGAAAGATTAAACCGCGCATTAAAATCAATTTTGCATTTTAAATAAGAGGCGTGAGAGCGGATTCGAACCGCCGTAAAGAGTTTTGCAGACTCCCGCCTAACCACTCGGCCACTCCGCCATCTGTAATCAGTTTGAGCTTGTGGCCGGCCCGTCTGCCAACGATTTTATTACTTTCAGCATCTGGCCAAACTCCTGTTTATCATACAGCCTGGTTAGGTAAACAATTTTACCGGAAGGGTCAATAACCACATTACGGGTAACGCCGCTTTTTTTATTGGCAAACCTGCCAAATATATCAGCACCCGAATCCAGCGCTAAGGGATAGGTAATCTGCATATCATCATGAAACTTCTGAACTTTTTCCAGCGGTTCATCGCGGTCAACGCCAATTAAAACAACATTTTTGTTCTGATACGCTTTCCATACATCACTTTCCAGGTGCGGCATTTCTGCCCTGCAAACACTGCACCAGCCTGCGGTAAATTGCAGGATAACTATTTTACCCCGGAGTTTTTTAAGCGAGGTTTTAGCGCCGTTGTTTAATACCAGCTCAAAATCATCGGGAGCCAGGTCGCCTACTTTTACAATATATCCCCTGTCATCATCTTTTTGTGATGGCTGCGCCTTTGAAGCACTTACTAAAAAGAGCTGCAGCAGGGCCAATGCCCCATATTTAATTATTTTCATATGTAATTGTTTTTATCTTTTAAATTAACCTACGCCGCTACTGTTTGATAAACAGCCGCTATAAGTTCAGCCACATGGTCTATCTCCTGCCTGGTATTAAACTTGCTGAATGAAAAGCGAACGTTATCGGCATTATTGTCGACCCCAAGTGCTTTTAATACATGTGATGATGACCTGTTTCCGCCGGATACTGCCACCTGGTTATCATCAAGATATTGCAAAAGGTTTCGGTTTGTTGCTGGCAGGTTAATATTCAATATAGTATAAATGCTTTTTGCTGCAACTTCCGAATTGCCGTTGAATGCCAATGATGGCAAATGTTCTGACAGCTGTTCAATCAGCCTGTTTTTTAACCCCAGGATATATTGGCTCCGCACCTCCATTTCGCTATATGCAAGAGCCAGTGCTTTGTAAAGGCCAATAATGCCGGGAATATTCTCTGTTCCTGAACCATGCAGTGTGGGGGTGAGCCGTGTCCCTTTACGGCAATACAGAAAGCCAATGCCTTTCGGGCCATGAAATTTATGAGCCGATGCTGTAAGGAAGTTAACTTTTAGCTTACTGAGATCATGACGATAGCGCCCCGCAGTCTGCACGGCGTCTGAATGAAAAAGCGCCTTGTATTTTTCGCAAAGTAATCCAATCCTTTCAATATCGTTCAAATTCCCGATCTCGTTATTAGCATGCATAACCGATACCAGGTTGCGGGTATTGGTACGCAGCAAATATTCCAGGTGGTTCAGATCAAGATTTCCGCGCTCATCATGCCTGATATAGCTGATGCGGATATCGTGTTTCCGTTGCAGCGCGTTCAGAGTTTTGAGCACCGAGGAATGTTCAAACGGGGTAGTAATAATATGGTCAATAACGGCACAGTTTACTGCAGAAATGATGGCTATGTTATTGGCTTCCGTAGCTCCGGAGGTAAAAATGATCTCTTCGGGCAGAGCGTTTAACAGCTTTGCGATATTTGCCCTGCTGGTTTCTATTGCTGCTTTTGCATCCCGGCCATATCCGTGATGGGTGGATGGAATGCCATACTGATCCAATAAATACGGGGTCATGGCATTATATACTTCTTTGTCAAGCGGCGTGCTTGCGGCATTGTCAAGATAGATCTTCATACTGTTCCGTTATTAACTCATTCTGCTGCTGGTACCAAACCGGAAAGATGAATTTTCATCTTTCCGGGATCAGTAAAAACTATAAAATCAACTAAACGGAACAAATGTATATAAAATCTATAGATTTTATATACATTAAATAAAAAATACATTTTTATGAAAGGGTGGGAGTTGTTTTACCTGGATACCAGGGTTTATAACCGGGGCGTTTGAAACAATAAAAGAAGCACTTTTGTCATTCTGAACGAAGTGAAGAATCTTATACCAATGTTAGATCTGCGCCGTGCCTGTCCAGCGTTCATATCCCGCCGCGTATAAGATTTTTCGCTGAAGCTCAAGAGATAGTTCTTCGCTCTCGCTCAGAATGAAAAAATCGCCTTGGATAGCATGTTTCGAACACTCAAAGCTTTTGACCTGCGACTAATTGTTTTGTCCACTGGCCTGTTCTTCTTTTACTTCTATCCTTAGCTGGTGCGTATTAAAAACGTTTGAATAGGGGGCAACGCTTTTGGTTAAAAATACGCTGCCCCCAATAATACTGTCGTGACCTATAACAGTCCGACCTCCAAGAATGGTGCTGCGGGCGTATATAATCACATTGTCTTCTACAGTAGGGTGCCTTTTGATATCAGAAAGGACCTTGCTCACCTGCGATGCCCCTAAAGTCACCCCCTGGTAAATGCACACATTTTTACCAATAATACTTGTTGCGCCAATAACAATACCGGTGCCGTGATCAATAAAAAAAGGTACGCCAATTTGCGCATTGGGATGAATGTCAACCCCTGTTTTACCATGTGCGTGTTCGCTCAGGATGCGGGGTAAAATGGGTACTGATAATTGCGACAGCCGATTAGCGATGCGGTAAACAGCGGTTGCATAAAAGCCCGGATATGAAACTATTACTTCGTGAATACTGATGGCCGCCGGGTCTTCCTCATAAATTTTGGTTGCATCAAGCCTTAAGTTCTGATATATTTCTTCCAGCGAAGCATAAAATTTGTAGATGACCTCATCAATATTTGTATTGGACGGATCAAGGTAGCTCAACAAAATATTCTCCAGGTCGATCTGATTTTTTTTAAGCTGACCTTCATAAATAGACTGCTTATTTAACCTGTTGTTTGGAAACAGGAATTCAAAAAGGTCAGATAACCAGTCGACAGCCTGCCTGAATGAGGGCGTTGCTTCCCATTCGGCCTTATGAACCTGGTATAAATGTTCAATAAAATTATTTATCCGGTTAGCTTCCATCTTTACTTTTTAAGCCGGTGAAGTGTATTTACCAATAAGTCGACCTCGGCACAGGTATTATAAAATGCCAGCGATGGCCTTACTGTACTTTCCAGTCCGAAACGGCGCAGGATCGGTTGCGCGCAATGATGGCCTGATCTTACTGCAATTCCCTGTTTATTTAATTCAGCGCCAACATCTTCTGTTTTATAACCATCAAGCACAAAAGAGAGCACGCTTGCTTTATCGGGTGCGGTGCCTATTAACCGTAATCCCGGCACTTCTTTCAAAAGCTCGGTGGCGTATACAAGCAGGTAATGCTCATATTGTGAAATGGCCTGCATCCCTATGCGGGTTACATAATCAATTGCTGCGCCTAAT
>Ga0193702_1000383_pt1 | contig 15902 bp, 13 predicted proteins | sample U3a1metaG_FD_143060 | JGI IMG/M metagenome (GOLD analysis project Ga0193702, IMG submission 143060) | Soil microbial communities from a riparian zone of the East river system, Colorado, United States - U3a1 | ecosystem: Environmental > Terrestrial > Soil > Riparian zone | place: USA: East River... | reverse complement strand
CGCACCGCCGTCATGCGTGCGATCTCTTCGTCCACTTCGTGCTGGGTGCCGTCGGCCTCGCACAGCAGGATGGCGGCGGCGTCGGTATCGTAGCCGGCGTTGACGAAGGGTTCGACCATGCGCGAGGAGGTGCGGTCCATCATCTCCAGCCCGGCCGGGATGATGCCGGCCGCGATCACGCTGGCCACCGCGTTGCAGCCGGCGACCACGTCGTCGAACGAGGCCATGATCACGCGCGCCGCCGCCGGCTTGGGCACCAGCTTGACCGTCACTTCGGTGACGATGCCGAGCATGCCTTCCGAGCCGATGAACACGGCCAGCAGGTCGAGCCCCGGCGTATCGAGCGACTCGCCGCCCAACTCGATGATCTCGCCGTCGATGGTCGCCACCCGCACGCGCAACACGTTATGCACGGTCAGCCCGTATTTGAGGCAGTGTACGCCGCCCGAATTCTCGGCCACGTTGCCGCCGATGGTGCAGGCGATCTGCGAGGACGGATCGGGCGCGTAGTACAGGCCGTGCGGCGCGGCGGCCTCCGAAATCGCGAGATTGCGCACGCCGGGCTGCACGACCGCGGTGCGCGAGTAGGGCTCCATGCGTACGATGCGGTTCAGGCGCGCGGTCGAGACCACCACGCCGTCGGCGATCGGCAGCGCGCCGCCCGACAGGCCGGTGCCGGCGCCGCGCGGCACGATCGGCACCTTCAGCTCGCGGCACACATTGAGGATGGCGAGCACCTGCTGCTCGCTGTCGGGCAGCGTGACGATCATCGGCAGCTGGCGGTAGGCGGCCAGGCCGTCGCATTCGTAGGGCCGGGTGTCTTCGTCGGCCGACAGCACGCAGCGTTCGGGCAGCACGGCGCGCAGCGCGGCGCCGACTTGCCGATTTTGCTTTCAATCGATGGGGAGGGAGGCGGTCATACATCGATTGTAAGCAAAATCGCGCGGTTTTGCCGTATGCTCAGCTTATTCTCTCTCACACGCGGGGCAATCATGGGTAATCGGCTTTCAAAAATCGCGACGCGTACCGGCGACAACGGCACCACCGGCCTGGGCGACGGCAGCCGCACCGGGAAGGACAGCCTGCGCATCCACGCGCTGGGCGACGTGGACGAGCTCAATTCCTTCGTCGGCCTGCTGCTGTGCGAAGCGATGCCGGACGATTTGCGCACGGAACTGGTGGCGGTCCAGCACGACCTGTTCGATCTCGGCGGCGAGCTATGCATACCGGGCTATCAGCTGATCAAGGAGGCGCATGTGACGCGGCTGGACGAACTGCTGGCCAAGTACAACGCGGATTTGCCGCCGCTGAAGGATTTCATTTTGCCGGCCGGCTCGCGCGCGGCGTCGATCGCGCACGTGTGCCGTACCGTGTGCCGGCGCGCCGAGCGCAGCATCGTCAGCCTGGGCAAGGCGGAGCCGCTCAACGAGCATCCGCGCCAGTACGTGAACCGGCTGTCGGATTTGATGTTCGTGCTGTCGCGCGTGCTGAACAGGTTTGCGGGCGGCAGCGACGTGCTGTGGAAGCGCTGACCGTCGTTCCCGGGCTTGGCGCCCCCCTTGGCGGGAACCCATAACCCGCAAGCTCAGCATGGATTCCCGCCAAGGGGGGCGCCAAGCCCGGGAACGACGAGGGTTTAGCTGTTGTTGACCACCAGGCGCGGCTCGGCGGCGCCGAAGCGCTGGCGGATCGAGGCGGCGATGCCCTTCGCGTCGAGCCCCACGCCGGCCAGCAGCGCCGCCGGGTCGCCATGGTCGATGAACTTGTCCGGCAGCCCAAGCATCAGCAGCGGCTTGACGATGCCCTCGGCGGCCAGCGCCTCGGCCACCGCGGCGCCCGCGCCGCCCATGACGCAACCCTCTTCCACCGTCACCAGGTAGTCGTGCTCCTGCGCCAGCTGCTTGACCAGCGCGACGTCGAGCGGCTTCACGAAGCGCATATTGGCCACCGTCGCATTCAACTCGCCGCCCGCGCCGACGCTCGGCGCCACCATCGAGCCGAACGCCAGGATCGCCACGCTCTTGCCCTGGCGTTTGATCTCGCCCTTGCCGATCTCGATCGACGTCAGCTCCTTGCCGACCGCCGCACCGATCCCCGCACCGCGCGGATAACGCACCGCCGCCGGACCGTCGTAATGGAAGCCGGTCGTCAGCATCTGGCGGCATTCGTTCTCGTCGGACGCCGCCATCACCACCATGTTCGGGATGCAGCGCAGGTAAGCCATGTCGTAATTGCCGGCGTGGGTCGCGCCGTCCGCGCCCACCAGCCCCGCGCGGTCGAGCGCGAAGGTGACGTCGAGGTTTTGCAGCGCCACGTCGTGGATCAGCTGGTCGTAGGCGCGCTGCAGGAAGGTCGAGTAGATCGCCACCACCGGCTTCATGCCCTCGGTCGCCAGGCCGCCGGCAAACGTCACCGAATGCTGCTCGGCGATGCCGACGTCGAAATAGCGGTCCGGGAACTGCTGCTCGAAACGCACCATGCCCGAGCCTTCGCGCATCGCCGGCGTGATGCCGACCAGCCGCTTGTCGGCCGCCGCCATGTCGCACAGCCAGTTGCCGAACACCTCGGTGTAGGTGGTCTTGCCGGCCGCCGCGGGCTTGATGCCCTCGGTCGGATTGAACTTGCCGGTGCCGTGGTACAGGATAGGCTCGGCCTCGGCCAGCTTGTAGCCCTGGCCCTTGCGCGTCACCACATGCAGGAACTGCGGGCCCTTGAGCTTCTTGATGTTTTCCAGCGTCGGGATCAGCGATTCGAGGTCGTGGCCGTCGATCGGGCCGATGTAGTTGAAGCCGAATTCCTCGAACATGGTGGCCGGGACCACCATGCCCTTGGCGTGTTCCTCGAGGCGCTTGGCCAGCTCCAGCATCGGCCCGGGCAGCACCGACTTGCCGACATGCCTGGCGGCCGCGTAGAACTGGCCCGACATCAGGCGCGCCAGGTAGCGATTGAGCGCGCCCACCGGCGGCGAGATCGACATGTCGTTGTCGTTGAGGACCACCAGCAGGTTGACATCGTCCTGCACGCCGGCGTTGTTGAGCGCCTCGAACGCCATCCCGGCGGTCATCGAGCCGTCGCCGATCACCGCGATCGCATGGCGCGACTCGCCCTTGATCTTGGCCGCCTGCGCCATGCCCAGCGCGGCCGAGATCGAGGTCGACGAGTGGGCGGTGCCGAAGGTGTCGTATTCGCTTTCGACCCGGCGCGGGAAGCCCGACACGCCGCCGAACTGGCGCAGCGTGTGCATCTGGCCGCGGCGGCCGGTGAGGATCTTGTGCGAGTAGGTCTGGTGGCCCACGTCCCACACGATGCGGTCGTACGGGGTGTTGAACACGTAGTGCAGCGCGATCGTCAGCTCCACCGTGCCGAGGTTGGACGACAAGTGACCGCCGGTCTTCGATACCGAATCGAGCAGGAAGTTGCGCAGTTCGTGCGCCAGCGGCGTGAGTTGGGCGCGCGCCAGCTTGCGCAGCTCGGCCGGTTCGTTGATGGTCTCTAGCAGGTTCATTTACGCTTTCCGCTGCACGATCAGGTCCGCGAGTTCGCGTAGCCGCTGTGCGTTGTGTCCGAACGGCGCCAGCGCGTCATGCGCCTCGCACCGCAGTTTCTCGGCCAGGGCGCGGGATGGCTCCAGGCCCAGGATCGATACGTAGGTCGGCTTGTTGGCCGCCGCGTCCTTGCCCGCGGTCTTGCCCAGCGTGGCCGAATCGGCGGTCGCGTCGAGCACGTCGTCGACCACCTGGAACGCCAGCCCGATCGCGTTCGCATAGGCGTCGAGCGCGCCCAGTTCGGCCGGCGACAGGTCCTTGCCGCACAAGGCGCCCAGCACCACCGCCGCGCGCAGCAGGGCGCCGGTCTTCAACTGGTGCATCTGCTCGAGCTGCTCGAGCGTGAGGCCGATGCCGACGCTGTCCAGGTCGATCGCCTGGCCGCCGCACATGCCGGCCGAACCGGCCGCCTGCGCCAGCACCCGCAGCATCGCCAACTGGCGCGCCGGCGGCAGCGTGGCGCCGGCGGCCAGCACTTCGAAGGCCTGCGCTTGCAGCGCGTCGCCGACCAGCAGCGCGGTCGCTTCGTCGTAGGCGATGTGCACCGTGGGTTTGCCGCGCCGCAGGGCGTCGTCGTCCATGCAGGGCATGTCGTCGTGCACCAGCGAGTAGGCGTGGATCATTTCGACCGCGGCCGCGGCGCGCGCCATCGCGTCGTCGCCGGCGCCGGCCAGCGCGCCGGCCGCGACCACCAGCAGCGGGCGCACCCGCTTGCCGCCGCCCAGCACCGTGTAGCGCATCGCCGCGTGCAGCTTGTGCGGCACCATCGCGGCCGGCGGCAGGAAGCCGTCCAGCGCTTCCTCCACGTGGGCCTGGACGGTCTTCATCCAGTCCTCGAAGGCGCCTGTCACGGCGCGTCCTCGGCAGCGTCGGCGGCGAACGGTTTCAGCATGTCGCCCTCGAGCACCTTGACCTGCGACTCGACTTTCTCGAGCTGGACCGCGCAGTACTTGACCAGCTCCGAGCCGCGCGCGTAGGCCGCGACCGAGGCTTCGAGCGGCAATTGGCCGGCTTCCATCTGGGTCACCAGCTGGGCCAGTTCGGCCATGGCCTGTTCGAACGATTCGGGTACGGCTCCGGGCTGCGCTATTGAATTCTTTGCCATAGATACTTTGAGTGAAACTGCGGCGCGCAACAAACTATCGCGCGGCGGGTCGGTCTAATCGCTTATTTTAGAACAATCCGTCTGGTCGGGTCGCTACCCCGCCCGCGGACGATTCGCCAGCAAGGCCGCATTTTATCGTACTTGACGATGAAACCATGAAAACGATGCTTTTCGTGCAAGCTTTTCATCTGCAGATGCCACATTCGCAGGCCGGTCCACGACTGTAGAGCCCGTTACGCGGTATAATCTCCGGTTCTGTCCGAAATACCGTATTCCGCATCCAAAATACTGGTCTTTGGATTCTTTCTCTTCTTTGGCTTAATGCTCACATTAAAGGGGGGTTGGGATGTCCGATCTGGCTACCCACGCCAAGCTGGCGCGCTCATGCGCGCAGCTTCCGGTAGATGTCTATTTTGACGAGGCGCTGCTGCAGCGCGAAATGCAGCAGTTGTTCAAGCACGGCCCGCGCTATGTCGGGCATGCACTGATGGTGCCCGACACGGGCGACTTCGCGACCCTGCCCGCCGAGCACGAAGGCCGGATGCTGGTGCGCAATGCGAACGGCATCGAAGTGCTGTCCAACGTCTGCCGCCACCGCCAGGCGCTGATGTTCAATGGCCGCGGCAACGCCAACAACATCGTCTGCCCGCTGCACCGCTGGACCTACGACCTGAAGGGCGAGTTGATCGGTGCGCCGCACTTCCCCGAGACGCCCTGCCTGAACCTGTCCAAGACCCCGCTGCAGAACTGGAACGGCCTGCTGTTCGAACAGAACGGCTACCAGGTGATGGACAAGCTGGCGCAGCTGTCGGTGGCCGGGGACTTCGACTTCAGCGGCTACATGTTCGACCACGTCGAAGTCCAGACCTGCAATTACAACTGGAAGACCTTCATCGAAGTCTACCTCGAGGACTACCACGTCGAGCCGTTCCACGCGGGCCTGGGCGGCTTCGTCAGCTGCGACGACCTGCGCTGGGAATTCGGGGCCGACTACAGCGTGCAGACGGTGGGCGTGAACCGCGGCCTGGGCAAGGCCGGTTCGCCGATCTACCAGAAGTGGCAGGAGCAGGTGCTCAAGTTCCGCGGCGGCGTGCCGCCCGAAAAGGGCGCGATCTGGTTCACCCTGTACCCGAACATCATGGTCGAATGGTACCCGCACGTGCTGATCGTCTCGACCCTGTGGCCGGACGGCCCGCAGAAAACCCGCAACGTGGTCGAGTTCTACTACCCCGAGGAGATCGTGCTGTTCGAGCGCGACTTCATCGAGGCCGAGCGCGCCGCCTACATGGAGACCTGCGTCGAGGACGACGAGATCGCCCTGCGCATGGACGCCGGCCGCCGCATCCTGCTGGCGCGCGGCGTCAACGAAGTCGGGCCTTACCAGTCGCCGATGGAAGACGGCATGCAGCACTTCCACGAGTGGTATCGCAGCAATCTCGACCTGGCCCCATCAACCATCGCAAGGACCTGATGCCCGCGCTCTGGATGTTACTCGCCAGCTTTTCGTTCGCCATCATGGGCGCATGCGTGAAGCTCGCTTCCACCACCTACACGATCTCCGAGATCGTCATGTACCGCGGCCTGATCGGCCTGATCATGCTGGCGCTGCTGGTGCGCCACCAGGGCGGCAGCCTGCGCACCGCCTACTGGAAGGAGCACGCCTGGCGCGGCTTCATCGGCGTGGTCTCGCTGTGGCTGTGGTTCTACGGGATCTCGAAGCTGCCGCTGGCCACCGCCGTCACCCTCAACTACATGTCGCCGATCTGGATCGCGGTGTTCCTGTTCTGCGCCGGCTGGTGGCATTCGAAGAACCATGTCGAGTGGCCGCTGGTGGGCGCCATTCTCCTGAGTTTTGTCGGCGTCACGCTGGTGCTGCGGCCCGCGTTCGAGGCGCAGCAGTGGCTGGGCGGCGCGACCGCGCTGGTGTCGGGCATGCTGTCGGCACTGGCCTATCTGCAGGTGCGCAAACTGGGCCTGATGGGCGAGCCCGAATACCGCGTGGTGTTCTACTTCTCGCTCATGAACCTGCTGGCCGGGACGCTGGGCAGCGCCTTCAGCGTGCGCGACCCGCAAGTGGTGATCCTGCATCCCCTGAGTTGGCATGGCGCCGGGCTGCTGCTGGCGATGGGCGTGTCGGCCACGCTGGCGCAGATGGCGATGACGCGCGCCTACCGGGTCGGCAAGACGCTGGTGATGGCCAACCTGCAGTACACCGGCATCATCTTCTCCAGCATCTGGGGCATGCTGCTGTGGGACGACCGCTTCAGCTGGCAGGTCTGGCTGGGCATGGGCGTGATCCTGGCGTCGGGTATCGCGGTCACGTTCTACAATACGCGCACGACCGAGCGCGGCACCGCCGTCGCCGGCAGCGATCCGATTTCGACCGAAACCTGAGGATGCCATGCACACGACACTGATCTCGGCAAGCGAGCTGGCGGCCCACATCGACGACCCCGATTGGGTGGTGGTCGACTGCCGGCACGACCTGATGAACCTGGCCGCGGGCCGCGACGGCTACGCGATCGGGCATATCCGCAACGCGCTGTTCGCCGATATGGAGAGCGAACTGTCGGGCGCCAAGCGCGGCGCCGACGGCCGGTTCCGCGGCCGCCATCCGCTGCCCGAGCGCGCCGCATTCATCGAGACCCTGCGCGGCTGGGGCGTGAACGACGACAGCCAGGTGGTGGCCTACGACGCGCACGGCGGCATGTTCGCGGCGCGCCTGTGGTGGCTGCTGCGCTGGGTCGGCCATCCGGCGGCGGCGGTGCTCGATGGCGGACTGGCGGCGTGGCAGGCCGCGGGCTTGCCGATGTCGGCCGAGCGCAGCATACGCCCGCGCGGCGCGATCGGCGAGCGCGCGGCGCTGGTTGACACCGTGTCGGCGGCCGACCTGCTGGCGCATATCGGCGGCGGCGAGCGGGTGCTGGTCGACGCGCGCGCGCCCGACCGCTTCCGCGGCGAGAACGAGACCATCGATCCGGTCGGTGGCCATATTCCGGGCGCGAAGAACCGCTTCTTCAAGGACAACCTGGATGCCGACGGCCGCTTCAAGGAGCCGGCGCAGCTGAAGGCCGAATGGGCCGGCGTGGTGGGCGACCCGAAGGCCGCGGTGATGCAATGCGGCTCCGGCGTGACCGCCTGCCACAACCTGCTGGCGCTCGAGGTGGCGGGCCTGCCGGGCGCCGCGCTGTATCCGGGTTCGTGGAGCGAATGGTGCGCCGATCCGGCGCGGCCGGTGGCCACCGGTTGACGACGCGGCGTGCGCTGCCTAGTGCTCGTGCGTCAGGAACAGCACCAGCAGCACGCCGGCCGCGATCAGCAGCACCTGCGGCACCGACTCGCGCACCGTGGCGCGGCGCTGCATCTGCGGCATCAGGTCGCTGACGGCGATGTAGATGAAGCCGGAGGAGGCGAACACCAGCACGTAGGGAATCAGCCCGCTGGCGCGGTCCAGCATGGTGTAGCCGAGCAGGCCGCCGGCCACCGCCATCAGGCTGCACAAGAGATTGAAGACATAGGCGCGCAGACGCGTGAAACCGGCGTTGAGCAGCACGATGAAGTCGCCGATCTCCTGCGGAATCTCGTGCGCGATGATCGCCAGGCCGGTCACGATCCCCAGCTTCGGATTGGCCAGGAAGGCCGCTGCGATCAGGATCCCGTCGGTGAAGTTGTGCATGCCGTCGCCGACCAGGATCATCCAGCCGGCCTTGCCCGCCTCGCGCTTGTCGTGGCCGTGGGCGTGATGGTGGCCATCGCCCTCGTAGTGATGGGAGTGGCGCAGGATCGCGAATTTTTCCAGCATGAAGAAGCACAGCAGCCCGCCCAGCAGGGTCGCGAACAGGCTGCGCGGATCGGCCTTCGACTCGAAGGCTTCGGGCAGCGCGTGCAGCAGCGAGGTGGAGAGCATGATGCCGACCGACAGGCTGACCATGCGTTCGACCATCTTCGACAGCAAGGCGAACGAAAACACCGCGGCGGCGGTGATGCTGAAAACGCCGGCGATGGTCGTCGCCAGCAAGATGGAAACCAGGATCGGGTCGATTTTGAAGCCTCCAAGTCGGGAGCGTGCGGTGGCCGCAGCCGCGCATTGTACCGCCCCTGCCGAGCTAACGTACGGCTTTGCTCCAGATGGGGTCACGTCTGACATTCGTACATTCTTTATCAGAAATGTACGAATGTCAGACGTGACCCCTTATTGAGGAGTGGCACCATCGCCAGCCCGTCCCATAGGAGAACCCCGGTTGAACCGCCCCGATCGCACGCCAAAAACGCGTTGGGGTCACATCTGACATTCGTACATTTCTTTACCGAAATGTACGAATGTCAGATGTGACCCCAGGTGGCGGAGAAATTGTCAAACGGGAAATTAGTGCGCTTCGTCCCAGTTCTTGCCGATGCCGACTTCGGCCAGCAGCGGGACCTTGAGCTGGGCCACGCCGGCCATCAGCTCGGGCAGCTTGACCTTGATCAGCTCCAGCTCGCCCTCGGGCACCTCGAGCACCAACTCGTCGTGCACCTGCATGATCATGCGCGTGCCCAGGCCCGCAGTCTCGAGCCAGCCCTGCACCGCGATCATCGCCAGCTTGATCAAGTCCGCCGCCGTGCCCTGCATCGGCGCGTTGATCGCGGCGCGCTCGGCGCCCTGGCGCCGCGGGCCGTTGGGCGAATTGATCTCGGGTAGCCACAAGCGCCGCCCAAACACCGTCTCCACATAGCCGCGCGCCTTGGCCTGCAGGCGCGTGTCGTCCATGTATTGCTTGACGCCCGAAAAGCGCATGAAATAGCGCTCGATATAGCTCTGCGCCGCCGCACGCTCGACGCCCAGGTTGCCGGCCAGCCCGAACGCGCTCATGCCGTAGATCAGGCCGAAGTTGATCACCTTGGCGTAACGCCGCTGCTCGCTCTGCACCTCGGCCGGCGCCAGCCCGAAGATCTCGGCCGCGGTCGCGCGGTGGATGTCCTCGCCCTCGGCGAACGCGCGCAGCATCGCTTCGTCGCCCGAGATGTGCGCCATGATGCGCAACTCGATCTGCGAGTAGTCGGCCGAGACGATCACATTACCCGGCCCCGCGATGAAGGCTTCGCGGATGCGCCGTCCTTCCGCGGTGCGGATCGGGATGTTCTGCAGGTTCGGGTCGTTCGACGCCAGCCGCCCCGTCACCGCCACCGCTTGCGCGTAGTTGGTGTGCACCCGGCCGGTCTGGCGGTTGACCATCTTCGGCAGCTTGTCGGTGTAGGTCGATTTCAGCTTCGACATGCCGCGGTACTCGAGCAGGATCTTCGGCAGCGGGAAGTCCTCGGCCAGTTTCTGCAGCACCTCTTCGTCGGTCGACGGCGCACCGGTCGGGGTCTTTTTGATCACCGGCAGTTGCAGCTTGCCGAAGAAGATCTCGCCGATCTGCTTGGGCGAACCGAGGTTGAACGGCCCGCCCGCCAGCTCGTAGGCCTGCTGCTCGAGCTGCAAGATGCGCGCCCCCAGTTCGGCCGACTGCACCTCGAGCAGCGCGGCGTCGATCAGCACGCCGTTGCGCTCGATCTTTTGCAGCACCACCGAGGTCGGCAACTCGATCTCGCGGTAGATGTAGGCCAGCTTGGGGTCGTTCTCGACGTGGCCCTTCATCGCTTCGTGCAGCCGCAGGGTGATGTCGGAATCCTCGGCCGCATACTCGGTCGCGCGTCCCAGCTCGACCTGGTCGAAGCAGATCTGGCCGGCGCCCTTGCCGCAGACGTCGGTGAACGGGATCGTGGTGTAGCCCAGGTGGCGCATGGCCAGGTTGTCCATGTCGTGCGGCTTGTGCGACTCGAACACATACGATTGCAGCAGCGTGTCGTGCACGATCCCGCGCAGCGTCACGCCATGATTGGCGAAGATGTGGCTGTCGTACTTGAGGTTCTGGCCGACCTTGGGCTTGGCCGGGTCTTCCAGCCAGGCCTTCAGGCGCGCCAGCACCAGCTCGCGCGGCAGCTGCTCGGGCACGCCGGCGTAGCGGTGCGCCACCGGGATGTAGGCGCCCTTGCCCGGCTCGACGCTCAGCGAAATGCCGACCATCTGCGCCGTCATCGGCTCCAGCGAGGTGGTCTCGGTGTCGACCGAGGTCAGGGCCGCGGCGTCGATCAGCGCCAGCCAGGTGTCGAGCTGCGCTTCGGTGACCACGGTCTCGTACTCGCCGCGGATCACCGGCAGCGCGGCGGCGGCGCCGAACAAATCGCCTTCGGGCGAATTCAGCGCAGCGCCCGCGGCCGGGGCCGTGGCCGGCGTTTCGCCGTTGCCGTTGCCGGCGATCTCGCGCAGCAGCGTCTTGAAGCCGTAGCGCTGGAAGAATTCGCGCAGCCCGTCCTTGTTTTCCGGCTGGCCGACCAGCGTGTCGGAAATCGATACCATGTGCCCCGACAAGTCGCAATCGGTCTTCACCGTGATCAGGACGCGCCCCTGCGGCAGCCATTCCAGCGCCTGGCGCAGGTTCTCGCCGACCGCGCCGCCGATGGTGTGCGCGTTCTGCATGACGCCCTCCAGGCTGTCGTGCAGCGCCAGCCATTTGAGCGCCGTCTTCGGGCCGCATTTGCTCACGCCGGGGATGTTGTCGACCGTGTCGCCGATCAGGGTCAGGTAGTCGATGATCCGGTCCGGCGGCACGCCGAACTTGGCCAGCACGCCGGCATGGTCGAGCTTCTCGTTGGTCATGGTGTTGATCAGCATGACCCTGTCGTTGACCAGCTGCGCCAGGTCCTTGTCGCCGGTGGAGACGATGGTGTCCATGCCGAGCGCCGAGGCCTGCACCGACAGGGTGCCGATCACGTCGTCCGCCTCCACCCCTTCGACCATCAGGATCGGCCAGCCCATGTGCTTGACCGCCTCGTGGATCGGTTCGATCTGCAGCCGCAGGTCGTCGGGCATCGAGGCGCGCGTGGCCTTGTACTCGGCGTACAGCTCGTCGCGAAAGGTCTTGCCCTTGGCGTCGAATACGCAGGCGATGTAGGCGGCGGGATAGTCGAGCCGCAGGCGCCGCAGCATGTTGACCATGCCGTGCATGGCGCCGGTCGGATGGCCGTCCGGACTGCGCAGGTCGGGCAGCGCGTGGAAGGCGCGGTAGAGGTAACTGGAACCGTCAACTAACAGCAGGGTATTGTGCATGGGGCCAAATTTAAGGGGTGGGGTATCGATAATTATCGCAGAACACCCCATATGAGGATGAATTCGACACTTTTCACAGGGAACCGTGTCTGTTTGTTACAATGGACGAAACGAATTCGAGGTCACTATCATGCTGCGCTTACCTACTTCCCGCAAACTCCTGTCCATCTGCCTGCTCGCCTGCGCGAGCTACGCCAACGCCCAGCAGACGCCGAGCGCGGCGCCGCCTAAACTCGAGCGCATCGAGGAAGGCAGCGACACGCCGATCACCGTCACGCCGCAGACCCGCAACCAGAACAAGATCGTCGAGAAGAAGGAAGGCGGCCGCGTCACCGAAGTGCAGGTCAAGAGCGGCGGCAGCACCTACACCATGAAACCGAACGTGCCTGCGGGCAATGCGCAGCCGGGCGACGGCCAGAGCAGCGCGATCCGTGCGCCGCAGTGGGAAATCATGCAGTTCAACCTCGGCCAGAAAAAGCGAACCGAGCCGCGCGAGGACGAGACCCCGGCCGCCCCGGTGCCGCCGCCGCCGCCTCCTGCGTCCAAGTAAGCACCTGGACCGATGCCGACGCAGTACTCGACAGCGGCGCCCTATCGACTGACTCTTCTTTTTCTTCGCTAGCACATGGCAGTTTTTACCGCGGTCAGTCTGGATGACGCCACCCAGTGGATCAAGCAGTTCCCCCTTGGCAAAGCCATCGCGATCAAAGGCATTGCGTCCGGCATCGAAAACAGCAATTTCTTCCTGACGACCGAGGGCGGCGAGTACGTCCTCACGATTTTCGAGAATCTCAGCTTCGCGCAGCTGCCGTTCTACCTGCAGCTGATGCGCCATCTGGCCGAGCGCGGCGTGCTGGTGCCGGCGCCGGTCGCCAATGACCGGGGCGAACTGGTGGTGCCGCTGCATGGCAAGCCGGCCGCGATCGTCAGCAAGCTCGAAGGCAGTTCGCAGATGGCGCCGCAGCCCGTGCATTGCGCGGCGGTCGGGGCGATGCTGGCGAACATGCACCTGGCGGCGCGCGACTTTCCCTTGCAGCAGCCAAACCTGCGCGGCCTCGAGTGGTGGAATGCGACCGCGCCCACCGTGCTGCCCTACCTCAGTCCGGAAGAGGACCAGCTGCTGCGCGCCGAGATGCGCTTCCAGCAAGCGTTCGCGGCCAGCGCGCCTTACCAGCAGCTGGCGCGCGGCCCGGTGCACGCCGACCTGTTCCGCAATAACGTGATGTTCGTCGGCCAACGCCTGACCGGCTTCTTCGATTTCTATTTCGCCGGCTGCGATACCTGGCTGTTCGACGTCGCGGTCACCGTCAACGACTGGTGCATCGACCTCGCGAGCGGCGTGCTGGACCAGGCCCGCGTGCGCGCCCTGCTCGACGCCTACCACGCGGTGCGCCCGTTCAGCGCCGACGAGGACGCCGCGTGGCAGGCCATGCTGCGCGCCGCGGCGCTGCGCTTCTGGCTGTCGCGGCTTTATGATTTCCACCTTCCGCGAGAAGCCGAGATGCTGACGCCGCACGACCCGACCCATTTCGAACGCATCCTGCGCGAACGCATCGCCACGCCGGCGCCACGGTTGCGCGCATGAACAAACTGCCCGCACTCACCGGCTGGCGCTGGCTCAAGCAGGGCGCGGGGCTGTTCCGCAAACAGCCGACGGCGCTCACCACGCTGCTGTTCGCGAACATCCTGATCAGCATCGGGATCGGCGCCTTCCCCTACCTCGGCCCGCTGGTCGCGGTGATCCTGATCCCGTCGTTCAGCATGGCCTTCATGCAGGCCTGCGCGCTGATCGACCAGGGCCAGCGTGTCACGCCCGGCGTGCTGCTGACCGGCTTTCGCAAGCCGGCGGTGGGCGCGCTGTGCAGGGTGGGGCTGATCTACATGGCGGTGTCGCTGCTGTTGGCGGTGGTCTCCTACTTCCTGATCGACCAGGATTTCATGAAGCAGGTGGCGGCGGCCCAGGCCGATCCGAAGGCGGCGCCGGACGTCGATCTGTCCGACCTGTTCGGCATGCTCGGCGTGCTGGCGCTCTACCTGTCGGCGCTGATGGCGCTGTGCTTCGCCGCGCCGCTGACCTACTGGCAGAAAATGAGACCGGGCAAGGCGATCTTCTACAGCTTCTTCGCGGTGCTGCGCTCGGCGCGCGTGTTCGTGGTGCTGCTGCTGTCGTGGTTCGGGATCTTCGTGGTGGTCTCGCGCGTGATCACCATGGTGTTCGATAATTCCGACATCGGACGCGTGGTGCTGCTGTGGGTGATCTTCCTGTTCATCCTGCTGCTGCAATGCGCGATGTACGCCGCCTACCGCCAGCTGTTCGGCGCGCCCGAACTGGACCTGCCGAAAGTCGACGTCCACGCCTGATCCGTCGTCGTTCTCCCCATTGGGAAAACGACTTCCCGCGCAGGCGGGAACCTATACCATGCATGCTCAGCATGGGGCGAATTCATGTAGTGCATGAATTCGCACTTGCGCGAGGACGACATATCTGCTCAGAGCGCGCGCGCCACCACGACGATCAGCAGGGCCGACGGCACCAGCAGCGCCTGTGCCAACAGCGTGCCCGCCAGCCGGCTCCCCACCAGCCAGACCACGGCGCGCCGAAACTGCGGCTCGCCGACGCGGCCTTCCACCACATCGTCGGTCATCGCCGACATGTGAGGATCGATAAACACGGCCATCATGACGGTCGCGCCCCCATTGATGATCGACGACAGGGTGCTGGAGGTCACGCGCACCGTGGGATCGAGCGCGCCGGCATACAGCGCCGCGAACACGCCCACCGTCCACAGCGCCACCGCGGCCACGTTCAGCAAGGTCACCGAGGCCGAAACGCCGTCCCCGCCGCGCAGTCCGGTGACGTTGGATGCCGCCGGCACGCTGGCCACATCCTTCACATAAGACAGACCGCCCTTGAAGAAGCCATGCAGAATCAGCTTCGGTATCGAACGGTGCCGCTGGAAGTGCTGGACCGCGCGGCAAAACACGCGCTGAAAGGTCGGGATCATCAGCGCGCCGACGACGGTGGCGACCGACGATGAAATCAGCAGCCAGCGAAAGTCCCACAGCAGGTCGGTGTGCGCCAGTCCCGACAAATTGGACTCGACGCGCTTCGCGAGGAAAGGGCCAAGGAAAGAATTCGAGGTGCGCGACACCAGCACCAGGATGCTGAACAGGGCCAGCGACACCGCGATCCGCCTGGTCCGTATTCCCGCAATCCGCACCGAATAGGCCAGGGTGCCGATCAGGTGGATGACGAACGTGAGAAAGCAGATCAGCAGCAGTTGCTTATCCATGTATCCCTTTAACGTGCGACCCGCTCCAGCTTGGCCACCGACAGGTCGAGCACCTTCATCCCGGCGCGTCCGAAGTTGATCTGGGCGCGCGCATTGCTGCCGCCGCCTTCGATGTTCACGATCACGCCCTCGCCGAACTTGGCGTGCGCGACCGACTCGCCGATGCGCCATCCGGGGCCGTTCTGCTTGTGCGCGATCTGCTGGGCGATCTTGTTGTCCGAGCCGCCGTTGAAACTTGGGGTCTCGTCCCACGCCGACTTCTTGTTGCCGAACCAGTGGGACTGCACGCGCGGCGAGATCCATTTGAGCGCTTCTTCCGGCAGCTCGTCGAAGAAGCGCGACTTCATGTTGTAACGGGTCTGGCCGTGCAGCATGCGGGTCTGGGTGAAGCTCATGTACAGGCGCTTGCGCGCGCGCGTGATCGCCACGTACATCAGGCGCCGCTCCTCGTCCACGCCGTCCATCTCGCGCGAGCTGCTCTCGTGCGGGAACAGGCCTTCTTCGAGCCCGGTGATGAACACGGCGTCGAATTCGAGGCCCTTGGCCGAGTGCACCGTCATCAGCTGCAGCGCTTCCTGGCCGGCCTGGGCCTGGGCGTCGCCCGCTTCCAGCGAGGCGTGCGACAGGAAGGCCGATAGCGGCGACATCACGGTCGGCAGCGGCGCGTCCGCGTCCAGCAGCTCGATGCCGTCCTGGTCGACCAGCGCCGCGCCGGCCTGGGCTTGCGCCTTCGGGCCGAGATGGGCCGGCGCGCCTTGGCCGAAGCCTTCTTCCTGCACGAACTGGGTCGCCGCGTTGACCATCTGCTCGAGGTTTTCGATGCGGTC
>Ga0193702_1000382_pt1 | contig 15929 bp, 10 predicted proteins | sample U3a1metaG_FD_143060 | JGI IMG/M metagenome (GOLD analysis project Ga0193702, IMG submission 143060) | Soil microbial communities from a riparian zone of the East river system, Colorado, United States - U3a1 | ecosystem: Environmental > Terrestrial > Soil > Riparian zone | place: USA: East River... | reverse complement strand
ATTGCGTTTTGAAGATAATGCTACAGGGGTGCTAACTGCATCGCAAATTGCAGCAGGAGAAGAAAATGCGCTGAAAATTCGCGTTTATGGTGAAAATGGCAGCCTGGAATGGGCTCAGCAGGAACCCAACACACTTACTTTAAAATGGACTGACAAACCTGCACAAATATTAAGGGCGGGCGGTAACTATGGCGATAGGGAATCAAGCTACGCTGTACATAACACCCGTACACCCGGCGGTCACCCCGAAGGATACCTGGAAGCATTCGGGAACCTGTACCGCAACTTTGCATTATCATTACAAGCAAAATTAAATGGCGAAGAAGCAAAACCTGAATGGCTTGACTTTCCCGGCATTGAAGATGGAATTAGAGGCATGGCATTTATTGAAAATGTTGTAGCGTCAAACCAAAGCAATGAAAAATGGACGGATTATGTGATTTAGATGTGCGGATTTCAGATATGCAGATGTGCGGATGATTTGAAGATGTGTTGATTTGATGATTTGAAAATGGAGAGGCTATTAAACATTATCCGCCATCCACCAATGACATAATGAACAATGACAACGCTACCAAGACTAACAACCAATGACTACAATTAAAGGACCGGCAATATTTTTAGCACAATTTATAGGCGATACTGCGCCATTTAACAGCCTTGAAGGCATTTGTAAATGGGCGGCAGACCTTGGATATAAAGGTATCCAGATGCCGACACTCGATCCCCGCTTTATCGATCTGCAAAAAGCAGCTGAAAGCAAAACCTATGCGGAGGATCTGAAAGGTGAGATCAAATCATACGGACTGGAAATTACCGAGCTTTCAACTCACCTGCAAGGGCAGCTGGTTGCCGTAAACCCCGTTTATGATGACCTTTTTGATGGTTTTGCTCCTGAAAAACTCAGAAAAAATCCCAAAGCACGGCAGGAATGGGCAGTGCAGCAATTAAAATATGCGGCGAAAGCCTCACAAAACCTTGGGCTTAATGCATCTGTTACTTTTAGCGGTGCATTGCTTTGGCCAATGGTTTACCCATGGCCGCAAAGGCCTGCGGGCATAGTTGAAACTGCTTTTACAGAACTGGCCAAACGCTGGGAACCTATCTTAAATGTTTACGAAGATTGCGGTATCGACTTGTGCTATGAAATTCACCCCGGTGAGGACCTGCACGATGGTATTACCTATGAAATGTTTTTGGATAAGGTAAATAACCACGCCCGCGCCTGCTTGTTGTATGATCCGTCACATTTTGTGCTGCAATGCCTTAATTACCTGGAATATATTGATAATTACCACGAACGGATAAAAATGTTCCATGTTAAAGATGCGGAATTTAACCCAACAGGGAAACAGGGCGTTTATGGCGGGTACCAGAACTGGATTGACCGTGCGGGCCGCTTCCGCTCATTAGGCGACGGGCAGGTTGATTTTAAAGGTATTTTTAGTAAACTTACGCAATATGACTATAAAGGCTGGGCTGTGCTTGAATGGGAATGTGCTTTAAAGCATCCCGAAGACGGTGCCCGCGAGGGAGCGGAGTTTATTAAGAACCACATTATACGTGTTACAGAAAAAGCTTTTGATGATTTTGCAGCGTCAGGATCTGACGATGCATTTAACAGGAAAACTCTTGGTATTTAATTGATATATTCACCCGGTAAACCAATTATTAAACTATTATAACCTTAAATTATTAAAATGCAATCTATTAACCGTACTCAACTGTTCAGGGCAAGCTGTTTGTCGCTGTTAGTTACCTCGCTTTCATTCGGTATTCGTGCCGGTATTTTGAATGACCAGGGTGTAAGATTTCACTTAAATGCTTCAGAGCTTGGCACAATTGCGGCGACCGCTTTCTGGGGATTTCCATTAGCCATTATTGTTGGAGGATTTATTGTTGATATTATCGGCATGAAGAAACTGCTGGTATCTGCCTTTATATTTCACCTTATCGGTATTTTGCTTACCATTTTTGCAAATGGCTACTGGACCTTATTTTTATCAACGTTGTTGATAGGTATAGCGAATGGTACCGTGGAGGCCTCGTGTAATCCGTTGGTTGCGTCACTTTTTACAGATAATAAAACTACAAAACTTAATCATTTTCACCTTTGGTTCCCGGCAGGTATAGTTATTGGTACCTTGTTGGTTTTTGGTTTGGATTATACCCTCGCACATGGTGTATCGCCAAAGCCCTACTGGATCTCTCAGATTGAAATAGCTGCAATGTTGATCCCTACTTTGGTTTACGGATTCCTGTTCTCAAAATTGGAATTTCCTGTAACAGAACGGGTAGCTGCCGGTGTTAGTACCAAAGATATGTATAAGGCATTGGTTAATCCATTGTTTCTGTTTATGATAATTTGCATGTTTGGCACCGCCATAACAGAGTTATTTACCAATCAATGGACAGATGTGCTTTTTAAAACCGTTACTGACAATGCCATCCTCATATTAACATTTGTAGCGTCTGTACAGGTTTTGGGCAGAGCTTTTGCAAGCCCCATTGTGCATCGTCTGGCCCCTCAAGGCGTTTTGCTTATTTCAGCTATACTTTCGGCTTTAGGGATTTACCTGATGGTTCATTTGCACGGCGATGCTATTTACTTTGCGGCGGTTGTTTTTGGATTGGGAGTTGCATTTTTTTGGCCATGTATGATTGGGTTTGTTGCTGAAAACCTTCCCCGTACCGGAGCCGTTGGACTTAACCTGATGGGTGGAGCGGGTATGTTTGGCGTATCTATCTATATGATTTTTATGGGTGGGTATTATGACCGGATTATGGCGCAAAAGCTTCCCGCTGGGGCAAGCCTTGATGCTTATCGTTCCGCTGCGGGTGGCACTGATATGGCAAAAGCTTTTGATGCGGCCAGGTCTGCTGCAGGGCCTGAAGTATTAAACACTACACTTATTATTCCTGTAGTGCTGATTTTTGCTTTTGCAGGCCTTGTAATTTATATGCGGTCAAAAAATAAAACAGCCCCGTTAAAAACAGCAGCGGTATAAACACAATAAAATACTATAATTGTAATTTAATAATCCAATATTCTAACAAACAAATAAACAAACAATGAAAAAAGTTTTTGCAGTATTATTTATATGCGCAGTTATATCTGCTTGTGGTGGTAGCTCAAAATCAGGCGGGGGGGCAGATAGCAGCAAAGCTGCAGACCAAACAGCTAAAGCCCAGCAACCTAATGTGGATACCAGCGCTAATAACACAGGCGCCAGCAAAGATGCCGGAGCGGCGGCTCCGGCAATAAAGCTTATAGCGGCATCTGATTGCGGTACATGCCACAAAGAAGATACAAAAGTGGTAGGGCCTGCTTTTAAAGACATTGCAGCTAAATATCCGCCAACTGATAATAATATTAACACTTTAGCTGATAAGGTGATAAAAGGCGGTAAAGGTAACTGGGGGGATATCCCTATGACTCCGCATGCTTCGCTTTCTGTTGGAGATGCTAAAACAATAGTTAAATATATTTTATCGCTTCATAAATAATCTTTTAAATCAGCTAAACTACAAACCATGACCTCAACTATCAGAGTCAAACTATCTACAATGATGTTCCTTGAATTTTTTATCTGGGGAGCATGGTTTGTAACTATGGGTACTTATTTAACAAAAACCCTTAGCGCTACTGGTACCCAAAATGCCGGGGCTTATGCAACACAGGCTTTGGGAGCTATTATAGCGCCATTTATTATTGGGCTTGTTGCTGATAAGTATTTTTCGGCTCAGAAAATTCTGGGTGTTTTGCATTTAGTAGGGGCCGCCTTATTGTGGTACGAAACAACTGTACCAACATTTGAAGGCTTTTACCCCGGGATACTGGCTTATATGGTTATCTACATGCCAACCCTTGCACTGGTGAATTCGGTGTCATTTAAGCAAATGCAAAACCCAAGCAAGGAGTTTCCATGGATCAGGGTTTTTGGAACTTTGGGATGGATAGTTGCAGGCGTAATAATCGGCTGGTTAGGCTGGGAACAAAGCGGAACATTGGTATTAACATTTAAAATGGCCGCCATTGCCTCCGTAGTATTAAGTTTACTAAGTTTTACATTACCTGATACCCCTCCGGTAAAGAAAGGACAAAAAACATCAATTGGCGATATAATTGGGCTGGATTCTATCGGGTTGTTAAAGAATAAATCATACCTGGTATTTTTCCTGGCTTCGGTTGCTATTTGTATTCCACTTGCGTTTTATTATAACTTTACTAATCCGTTTTTAAATGAGGTAGGGGTTAAACGTGCAGCGGGAATCCAAACCCTGGGGCAGGTATCTGAATTTGCATTTATGGTTGCCATGCCTTTCTTTTTTGTTAGGCTTGGTGTTAAAAAAATGCTGGCTATGGGCATGCTTGCCTGGGCTTTACGGTATGTGTTTTTTGCCTATGGTAACGCCGACCATAATTATTGGATGCTGATAGCCGGTATAGTGATCCATGGTGTTTGCTACGACTTCTTTTTTGTTACAGGTCAAATTTATACCGATAACCTTGCCGGCGACCGTTTTAAAAGTGCGGCGCAGGGTTTTATCACGCTGGCAACTTACGGCGTAGGCATGCTGATAGGTTTCTACCTGTCGGGCCCGATTGTTGATCATTGGCAAACATCTGCAACTACGCATAACTGGCAAACCATCTGGTTAATCCCGGGAGGAATTGCCGCAGGGGTATTGCTGTTGTTTCTGCTGTTTTTCAGGGACAAAAACCAATTACAAACAAAACCGGGATTGGATATTGAAGAGCCTTCTGCACAAACAGAAATTTAAAACTGAACTAAACCAATTATATGACATTCAACCAAAACAGGAGATCGGCAATAAAAAATATTGTTGCCGGAACCGCTGCTATAACGGCAACGGGTATGCTATCATCATTTAAAAAAGAAGAAATGCAGGAGCAGGTATCAGACAAGCTTAAAGGGAATATAAACCATTCAGTTTCGCCATGGTGCTATAGCGGTTTCACCCTCGATCAGCTTTGTGAGGTATCAAAAGAGATAGGGATAACCGGCGTTGACCTTTGCGGACCAAAAGACTGGCCTACACTCCAAAAGCATGGCATGTATTCGCCAATGTGCAACGGCGCCGAAATTAATTTGACCGATGGCTTTGGCGATACCCAATTTCATGAAAGGCTGATAAAACAATATACCGACATGATCCCGCTGGTGGCCAAAAATGGCTACACTAACTTAATATGTTTTAGCGGCAGCCGCAGGGGAAAGGATGATGAAACCGGCTGGAAAAATTGCGAGGAAGGTTTGAAAAAGCTGCTCCCGCTTGCCGAAAAACATAAAGTAGTATTATGCATGGAATTGCTGAACGGTAAGATCGATCATAAGGATTATCAATGTAATAAATCGGCCTGGGGCGCTGAGCTGGCAAAGAGAATAGGCTCTGAAAGTTTTAAACTGTTATACGATATTTATCATATGCAGATTGATGAGGGCGATATCATCCGTAATATAACTGATCATCACCAATATATCGCCCATTTTCATACCGGAGGTATTCCGGGACGCCATGAAATTGATGATACCCAGGAGCTTTATTACCCTGCAGTAATGCGCGCAATTGTTGCCACTGGCTTTAAGGGCTACGTAGGGCAGGAGTTTGTTCCGAAAAACCCTGACAAAATAGCATCATTGCGGAAGGCTATCCAGATTTGTGACGTTTAGAGATTGTCATTGGGCATTGGTCAGTTGTCATTAGTAAAGAAAAGAATACTAATAACTGCGGCTGCTATGAACCATGAACCATCCACTATGAACTATAATACAACTTTAACTAAACAAAACTACCTATGACTACCAGGAGAAAATTTTTAACACAAGCCGGGATGCTTTCCGCAGGCTTAATGATAGCGCCGCACTTATTATCGGCAAAGCCATCAAATATCGTTGGGTTACAACTTTACAGCCTGCGCGATCAGCTGCCTAAAGATGTAAAAGGCGTAATTGCCAAAGTAGCCGCAGCTGGTTATAAGGAAGTAGAAACTTTTGGCTACTCAAAGCAAGATGGTTTTTGGGGACTTGATGCCAAGGCCTTTAGCGGCTTGCTAAAAGCAAACGGACTTACAACCCCAAGCGGGCATTTTGATATGAACGAATATTTGGTTCATGATAAAACAGACGCCTTTGAAACTTATCTTGAAGCGGCCAATACCACGGGGATGACCTATATAATTATTCCTTCAATAAACGGCGAAGTTTTAAAAAGTGCTGACCAGTTTAAAAAGGTTGCAGAAAAAATGAATAAAGCGGCCGAATTGTGCAAGAGATCTGGTTTACAATTAGGTTATCATAACCACAATTTTGAATGGAAGCCGGTAGATGGTACTACCTTTTACGATACTATTTTAAAAGAAACCGATCCAAAATTGGTTCATATGGAAATGGATATTTTTTGGGTGGTACGCGCCGGTCAGGATCCTGTTAAATTGTTTGAACAACACCCGGGCCGGTTTGCCTTATGCCATATAAAAGACAGGGACAAAAAACAAACCGATCTTAATACCGAAATAGGTAAAGGCAGTATAGATTTTAAAACAATATTGAGCCATGCTAAACTGGCTGGTTTAAAACACTTTATTGTTGAACAGGAAAACTACATAAACATTGATCCTTTTGTAAGCGTTGCAGAAAGTGCTGCTTATGTGAAGAATGTGTTGCATGTTTAGTTAAGTGGTTGATTAAGTGAGTGGTTGATTGAGTTTTTTAAGCTAATCAACCACTCACTTAATCAACCTAATCAACTTCTACTCTAATCAACTAAAAAAACAACAAAATGAAATATTCACTTCTATTTACTGCAGTATTAACAGGGAGCTTTTTTATGGCTAATGCGCAGCAGGCAAAACCCGAGGATACCGAAACTTGGGAACCAATCCCCAAAGTGGTAACACCCGGTAGTTCTTTCAGGGATGCTCCATCCGATGCAATTATATTGTTTGATGGCAAAGGCCTTGACAAATGGGTACAGGCAGATGATCAGTCGGATGCAAAATGGAATGTTAAAGGCGATGTACTTACCGTGAATAAAAAATACGGTAATATTGAAACCAAACAAAAATTCACCAATTACCAGCTGCATGTTGAATGGAAGGTTCCTGCAAACATTACCGGATCAGGTCAGGCAAGGGGCAATAGCGGTATTTTCTTAGCATCATTGGGCAAAGGCGATGCCGGTTATGAATTACAGGTTTTAGATTCATATAACAATAAAACCTATGTTAACGGAATGGCAGGAAGTATCTACAAACAGGCTATCCCATTAGCTAATCCCGGCAGAATGCCCGGCCAATGGCAAACATATGATGTAATATGGACCGCTCCAACATTCAACGAGGATGGCTCTGTAAAAACAACAGCAAGAGTAACTGTATTTTTCAACGGCGTATTGGTTGAAAATAATTTCGAATTAAAAGGCCCGACACTGTACATCGGAAAACCGGAATACCAGAAACATGGCCCCGCTTCAATCAAATTGCAGGCGCATGGCGACAAAAGCGAGCCTCTGAGCTACCGCAATATCTGGGTTAGAGAGTTATAATAATTACTTCATAGTTGATGGTTCATCGTTTATATTTGTGAACCATCGGCTATGAGTTATTATTGAGGCCGGCGTAAACATTATCCCTACATCATGAAAAAAAAATTAACGATAGCAATATTGCTGCTGGCGCTTGCCTGTAATTTTGTTAAGGCCCAGGTTAAAAAGGCCCCGGCTTACCCTTTGATTACCCATAATACCTATTTCAGCATCTGGTCAATGACGGATAGCCTGAATGCACATCCAACAAGACATTGGACAGGTAAAGACCAATCATTGATTGGCATGATAAAGGTTGATAATACCGCCTATCGTTTTTTAGGTAAGGATGTCCCTGCATACAGTACTATTTTACCGGCATCAGATGAAGTGGCTTACAAATGTCAGTATACCGAAACCGAGCCTGCTAAGGATTGGCAGGATACTAAGTTTGACGACAGTAATTGGAAAACAGGCGCAGCACCTTTCTCAGATGATAAAACGCAGGCTAAAACCTTGTGGGCAAGCAAAGATATTTGGGTACGACGCACTTTTACGCTTAATGACCTGAATATTGACAAGTTGTTTTTGAAACTGTACCACGATGACAACGTGGAGGTTTATTTAAATGGCGATAAGGTGTACAACACTGTAGGGTGGACAAGTGATTTTAAAATGATCGCACTCAAGGATAAGTTTAAAGACAAGCTGGTGAAAGGTAAAAATGTGTTGGCTATTCATTGTGCAAATACAGCAGGTGGGGCATGGCTTGATGCAGGCCTTGTTAATGAGCCTAAGGCAAAATCAACCGGGATCCTGCTTGCCAAACAAAAAGATGTTACCGTAAACGCAACCCAAACTATTTATAATTTTGAATGCATAGGTATTGACCTTAAGGTTACATTCACGTCTCCGCTGTTAATGAATGACCTTAACATTTTTTCGAGGCCGGTTTCTTATATCAGCTATAAGGTAAAATCAAACGATGGGAAAAGCCATAAGGTAAAAGTGTTTTTCGGTGCTTCAACATCCATTGCGGTTAACACACTATCGCAGGCGGTTACCACACAAAAATATCTTACGCAATCATTATCTATCCTTAAAGCGGGTACAGTTGCGCAACCCATTTTGCAGAAAAAGGGAGATGATCTGCGGATAGATTGGGGCTATATGTATGTGGCTGTTCCGAACGCTGTAGGTGCAACTCAATACATAACTTCGCAGAGCGACGCAGTCAATTCCTTTATTGGGCCTGGAGCCGCCAGCACCATAACCAAAGGGCGTCAGTTAGCTTTGAATACAGTGTTTGATTTTGGAAGCATTGGAGCCGTTGCAAAAGAAAAATTTGTTGAGCTGGGTTATGATGACCTGTATTCGGTTCAGTACTTTAAACAGAATTTAAAGCCATGGTGGAAAACAACCGGGGCAACCATTGAAAAGGAATTAACTACAGCCGCTACAGATTATGCATCAGTAATGCAAAAATGTGATGTCTTTAATAGAAGTATGTACAGCGCCGCCCTTAAAGCAGGAGGTAAAAACTATGCCGACTTATGCGTTTTGGGCTATCGCCAAAGTATTGCAGCACACCAGCTGCTGAAAAGTCCGCAGGGAACCGTTTTGTTTTTATCAAAAGAGAATTTTAGCAATGGCTCAATTAACACGGTTGACGTAACTTATCCGTCGGCGCCATTATATCTCATCTATAACCCAACCCTTTTAGAGGGTATGCTGAATGGAATTTTCTTTTATTGTGATGGGAAAGATTGGAAACATGATTTTGCAGCACATGACCTTGGTACTTATCCACTGGCAAACGGACAAACTTATGATGAGAATATGCCGGTTGAAGAATCAGGTAATATGATAATTCTTACCGCAGCTATTGCAAAAGCACAGGGGAATGCTGCATTTGCAAAAAAACATTGGAAAACATTAAGTATTTGGGCTAATTATTTAAGCGAGAACGGTTTTGACCCCGGTAACCAATTATGTACAGATGACTTTGCCGGGCATCTGGCACGTAACGCAAATTTATCGGTAAAGGCTATTGTAGCTTTGGGCGCATACGCGGATCTTGCTGATAAGCTGGGCCAAAAGGCTGTGGCACAAAAATATAAAGCTATCGCGTTGGATATGGCAAACAGGTGGCAGAAACTTGCCGATGCAGGCGACCACTATTCGCTTGTATTTGAAAAGAAAGATACCTGGAGCCAAAAATATAATTTGATCTGGGACAAGGTATTGGGCCTGCATTTATTCCCTGCTCAGGTTTATAAAAAAGAGATTGATTACTACTTAACCAGGCAAAATGAGTTTGGGTTACCGTTGGACAGCCGCAAAACCTACACAAAATCTGACTGGATCCTTTGGACGGCCTCATTAGCTGACAATCAAAAAGATTTTAAAGCATTGGTTGACCCGGTTTATAAATATGCAACTGAAACGCCTTCACATGTTCCGCTCAGCGACTGGCACGAAACCAAAGACGGAAAAATGGTGGGCTTCCAGGCACGCAGTGTTGTTGGTGGATATTTTATGAAGCTTTTAGAAACACAATGGGTTAAATAATTGCCGTATTGCGTCGTTCAATAGTCTTCAGCACAAATTTTATTAACAGGGGTGATTTTATCATCCCTGTTTTTTTTATATCTTTTTTAAACATATAGCGATCAAACCACGTATAAGGGAATTATTATAAATCAATATTTTAGTAGCCACAGCCCTGTTGTTTTACTTAATTTTATATCTGGATTTTTATTGCCTGGATCTCAGTAGCTTATGAAAAATATTTTTAGATGTTTTGTTTTAATATTTTTCTTATTTGTTACAGCAAATGGCTTTTCACAAAATCAGAGCCTTAAGTTTGAACATATAGGTACATCTGAAGGTTTATCTCAGATCAATGTTTTTTGTATTATACAGGATAGCCGCGGTTTTATATGGATTGGCACCCGCGATGGCTTAAACAGGTATGATGGCTATAAATTCACCATATATAACCACAGCTTCCAGGATGATAACACAATCAGTAACAATCAAATTGCCGATATTATTGAGGACAATGCCGGAAATATTTGGGTTGCTACCTTATCGGGTTTAAATAAGTTTGAGCGAAAAACAGGGCGCTTTGTAAGGTATCTTCACAATAAAAATAATATTAACAGCATTTCGAGCAACGCAACAAATAAGCTTGCCCTTGATTCATTCGGTAACATATGGATAGCCACCCAAAAAGGAGGGCTTGATTGCCTGGATCCAAAAACAAATTCTTTCAGGCATTTTGTTCATTCCGAATCCGATCCAAAAAGCATAAGTGATAATAATGTAACTGCCGTATTTGAGGATTCGCGGCATAATTTATGGGTTGGGACATTATCCGGTGGCTTAAACCTGTTTAACCGGAAAAACAATTCTTTTTCTAAGTATAGGCATAGTGTTGCAGTTAATTCCATATCAAGTGATAACGTTAACTGTATTTATGAAGATAAGGATTACCGGATCTGGATAGGCACCCATGATAGTGGTGTTAATCTATTTGATCCTTTAAAAGGAACGTTTCGCCGTTATCAGCATAATAACAAAGATCGGAACAGCCTCTCAAGCGATGCTGTTTATTCTATAAATATGGATGAGACCGGTAAATTATGGGTGGGGACCGAAAATGGAGGAGTTAGTATCCTTGATATAGGGAACGACCACTTTACCAATTTTGAACACGATGATATTGATAAAAATAGTATTGATGGAAATAGCATCTACACTATTTGCCGCGACAGGATGAACAATATGTGGTTAGGCGCCTTTAGCGGCGGGATTAACCTTCTAAAAAGAAGCACAAAGAGTTTTACGCATTACAGGCATAGTTTATCGCCCAATAGCTTATCGAATAATTTTGTGCTCGATCTGTATGAGGACGCAAATAAAAACATTTGGGTAGGTACAGACGGCGGGGGAGTGGACATGTTTAACCAGGAGAACGGAACTGTAAAACATTATAAACAGCAGGCTGCGGGTAAAAATGGAATTTGCGGTAATTATGTGTTAACAGTTGATCAGGATGATGATGGTAATTTTTGGTTTGGCACCTGGGCCGATGGTGTGAGTGTTTTTAACCCTAAGACCAATGTGTTCAAAAACTTTAAACATGACCCGGCTAACCCCAAAAGCTTAAGCGGCAACAATATTTATGCGCTTATACATACACGTGATAAAAAAACCTGGGTAGGTACTTATAATGACGGACTTGATGTATACGATAAAAAAAGTAATACATTCAAGGCGTTTAAATATGATAATAATAATCCGCGAAGCTTAAGCAGCGACCGGGTTTATTCATTGTTGGAGGATAAGCAAGGCAATTTTTGGGTTGGTACCTTTGATGGAGGCTTAAATCTGCTTGACCGCGCTACCGGCACATTTACACGCTTCCAGCATGATGAAAGTACCAACAGCTTAAGTAACAATACAGTACCCGATCTTTACGAAGACCATAAAGGGAATATATGGATAAGTACGCTTGCCGGCCTTAACCTGTTCAACCCTAAAACAAGGCATTTTAAAATTTTCACAAAAAAGGACGGATTGCCAAGTGATATTATTTATGCGGTAAAGGAAGACAACAACGGAAAGATCTGGATCGGCACCAATAACGGGCTCTCGGAATATGACCCGGCTACCAATAAATTTAGTAACTATACAGTTGAGGATGGTTTACAGGCCGATGAGTTTAAATCACATTCGGCTTTTAAAAGTAAAGAAGGTAAATTGTATTTTGGCGGTGTAAACGGGTTCAACGCCTTTACCCCCGAGCAGATTTTAAAGCCGGCAGGGTTTTCACCAATTCTTATTACATCATTCCAGGTTTTTAACAAGCCATTGGCTGTAGCAAAAAACAGCAGCGATCCATCTCCGTTAAAGCAGGATATCTCTGACACAAAAGACATCACTTTATCATACAAGCAATCGGTAATTTCATTGGAATATGCGGCTCTTGATTTTACTTCAATAAATAAAAAGAATTATGCCTACATATTAACCGGTTTTGATAAGGAATGGAACTATGTTGGCAACAGGAACACCGCTTCATACACTAACCTGTCTCCCGGCACTTACACATTTAAATTAAAATATCAAAACAGTTCGGGCTTATGGTCGCCGGTTACTTCGGGACTTACCATTACAGTTGTTCCGCCCTTTTGGCTCACATGGTGGTTTATAACATTAGTGCTGCTATCAATTGTGGCTGCAATTTATGCCCTGTTTAAATTGCGCATTCGATCCATCAAAAAACAAAAGGCAATTCTTGAAAAACAGGTGCAGGAACGTACGGAAAGCCTTGCAAAAATGACCATAGATGAGCGGGAATCGCGCGAAGCTGCTGAAAAGGCCCGTGAGGAAGCTGAAAACGCTAATAAAGCCAAAAGTAGTTTCCTTGCTATGATGAGCCACGAGATTCGTACACCTATGAACGGGGTTATTGGTATGGCGGGGCTATTGTCGAGCACATCACTCACCCCCGAACAGGATGAATATGCGGAGACCATTAAAACATGTGGTGAATCACTATTAACTATTATAAATGACGTACTTGATTTTTCAAAGATCGAATCAGGCAGTATGGAACTGGAAGAGCAAGATTTCGACCTGCGGGATTGTGTTGAGAGTGTATTGGATGTGTTTGCCCAAAAAACATCGCAAATTGATTTGGTTTACCAGATACATCATAATGTGCCTTCACAAATTATTGCTGATCAGCTAAGGCTCAGGCAGGTGCTGATAAATCTGGTAAGCAACGCTATGAAGTTTACCAACAAGGGCGAGGTGTTTATAAGTGTTAAAATAGATGATGACAAAGCGGATGACCTGTTGATCTGCTTTAGCGTACGCGATACCGGGATAGGCATTCCGGCAGATAAATTAAGTAAATTGTTTAAAGCTTTTTCACAAGTTGATTCAAGTACTACGCGTAAATATGGCGGCACAGGCCTGGGTTTGGCTATAAGCGAGAAGCTTGTTAACCTTATGGGCGGTGAAATTCATGTAGCGAGTGAAGTTGGGGTAGGCACTAAGTTTTCCTTTTCAATAAAATCAAAAGCCGGTGTTAATGCGCCGCGTAATTATGTATACCTCAATCATCAGGAATTGGAGGGGAAGGCTGTTTTAGTTGTCGATGACAATGCCACAAACAGGGAGATTCTGAAGAGCCAGTTGGAGCAATGGAAGTTTTTATCGGTAATAACAGAATCAGGCGCGGAGGCATTAAAGGTACTTGCATCAAAAAAAACAATAGACCTGGTTATATCCGACATGAACATGCCTGACATGGATGGAGTGGAACTGGCAAAAAAAATAAAGAAGAAATTACCTGACCTCCCCATAATTTTGTTGAGCTCGATGGGTAATGAGCAAAGCAAAAGTGAAGCACACTTGTTTAATGCAATATTAACCAAGCCAACCAGGCACCATGTTTTATATAAACACATTGCTGAGCAATTAAAGGCAACCAGCGAAATAATTAAAAAGCCCCAGGTGGTCTCGACTTTTTCAGAGGACTTTGCCGAATTATATCCAATGGAAATTTTAATTGCAGAAGATAACTTAATTAACCAAAAGCTGGCCGTGCGTATTTTAACAAAAATGGGCTATGATCCGCAAGTGGTTGCTAATGGGCATGAAGCATTGAACGCATTAATTGTTAAAAAGTACGATATGGTATTGATGGATGTGCAGATGCCTGAAATGGACGGATTGGAAGCTACCAGGTTCATAAGAGAGAACCTTGAACACCAGCCGGTGATTATAGCCATGACGGCCAATGCTATGCCCGAAGACAAAGAGAATTGTTTAAATGCAGGTATGAACGACTATTTAAGCAAGCCTATGCAAATAGGGGATATTATGGACGTTTTAGAAAAATGGGGTAAACAGATACTAAGTAAATAATTAGTAATTAGCAGTTATTAGTTTGTAATAACCTTTAATTAAATTTGAGCCTTATCTAATAATAAAAATAGGTAATTTCACCCCAATTAAAACTGAATATTATGCGTTCAAGTTGCATCTCCAGGCATTTTTATTTACTTGCTTTTTTAGTGCTTTTGTGTTCTGTTTGCAGTTTATCTGCCAAAGCAGCTGAGGGTTATTATTACCAGCTAAAGATCTACCATCTTAAAACGCAAGCACAGGAAGAGCGTGTAGATAATTATTTGCAAAATGCTTATTTGCCGGCTTTGCATAAGTTAGGTATTAAAAATGTCGGCGTGTTTAAACCGGTTGAGGCCGATACTTCAGGTAAAAAGGTATATGTTTTAATTCCATATAAGACATGGGAACAAATAAAAAAGACCGATCAGCAATTAGCATCTGATCAGCAATACTTGACTGATGGAAAGGATTATATTGACGCAGCGCACAATGATGCACCATACACCCGCATGGAAACCATTTTGCTGAGTGCTTTCCCTAAAATGCTTTCTCCGGATGTTCCGCAGCTTACTGCTAATAAAGCTGACAGGGTGTATGAACTGCGCAGCTATGAAAGTGCAACGGAAAAATACAACGTGAACAAGGTAAAAATGTTTAATGACGGCAATGAAGTTGCTCTTTTTAAAAGGCTTGGCTTTAATGCTGTATTTTATGCGGAGGTTTTAGCAGGCAGCCATATGCCAAACCTGATGTATATGACCACCTTTAATAACAAAGCCGACCGGGATAAACATTGGGATGCTTTTTCGAACGACCCGGAATGGAAAGTATTGGTAGCCAAAAAAGAGTTCCAGAATAATGTTTCGAAGGCTGATATTTTGTTCCTGCATCCAACTGCCTATTCAGATTTTTAAATGCAGTTGGAAAAACGCGATTATGATGCTGTTGTAGTTGGCTCCGGGCCTAATGGTTTGGCCGCAGCTATTTTAATGCAGCAAAACGGGCTTTCCGTTTTATTACTTGAGCGTAAGCCTACCGTTGGCGGTGGCTTGCGTTCAGCAGAACTCACGCTGCCGGGCTACATGCATGATATCTGCTCTGCCGTGCATCCGCTCGCAGCGGCATCCCCCTTTTTTGAAACACTGCCTTTAGCTGCTCATGGCCTTGAATACATTTACCCGGAAGTGGCAGCAGCGCATCCTTTTGATAATGGGACTGCTGCTATCCTAAAAGGATCTGTTGAAGAAACCGCACGCCTTTTAGGGGCGGATGCAGATGCCTATATTAAATTAATGCAGCCGATAGTTAAAGACTGGCCCTCCATAATGCCGGACGTTTTGGGTCCTTTACATTACCCCAAACATCCAATCGCTATGGCACGGTTTGGACTGTCTGCCCTAACATCTGCAAGCCACCTGGTAAAGCGTTTTAATACAATGGAAGCAAGAGGCCTG
>Ga0193702_1000381_pt1 | contig 15959 bp, 14 predicted proteins | sample U3a1metaG_FD_143060 | JGI IMG/M metagenome (GOLD analysis project Ga0193702, IMG submission 143060) | Soil microbial communities from a riparian zone of the East river system, Colorado, United States - U3a1 | ecosystem: Environmental > Terrestrial > Soil > Riparian zone | place: USA: East River... | reverse complement strand
GCCACCTGCTGGCCGGACAGGCCGAGGTGGTGGTGCGCGGTCCCGGCAATGCGGTCGTCAACGTCAAGTCGAAAGGCGATGCGAAGACCGCCATGCTGGAGAAGTCGCGCGTGGTCACCATCGATCGCAGCGGCGCACACTAGCAGCACGACCAAGGCCCGCTGAAAAAAACGCGGGCCGCAATTTTTGGCCACCTCCTTGTGATACTGTACTGCGGCACAGCGCGGCATACGCATCGCGCTGTATTGACATCGCAGCCCTCACAAGGACGACCACATGAACACACGCATCGCTTTCGCGCTCGCGCTGGCAATCGCCGGCTCGGTCCACGCCCAAGACACCGCGGCGCCGCCCAAGTATCCCGCCTACCCTTCCGAAACCCCGGCCGAATTCGCCGGCCCCACCGACAGCTTCAACTACGTCAAGCGCAACGTCATGATTCCGATGCGCGACGGCGTCAAGCTGAATACGGTGATCATCATCCCGCGCAACGCGAAAGGCGCGCCGATCCTGCTCACCCGCACGCCCTACAATGCGGAAGAACTGACCAGCCATGCACCGAGCTCGGACCTCGGCACCATCCTGCAAGGCTACGACAATGCGACCGACGTGATCGTCGACGGCGGCTACATCCGCGTGGTGCAGGACGTGCGCGGCAAGTACGGTTCGGAAGGCGATTACGTGATGAACCGCCCGCTCGCCGGTCCGCTCAATCCGACCCCGGTCGACCACTCGACCGACACCTGGGATACCATCGAGTGGCTGACCAAGAACCTGCCTGAATCGAACGGCAAGGTCGGCATCATCGGCATTTCCTACGACGGCTTCCTGCCGCTGATGGCGCTGGTGAATCCGCATCCGGCGCTGAAGGTCGCGGTGCCGATGAACCCGATGGTCGACGGCTGGATGGGCGACGACTGGTTCCATAACGGCGCCTTCCGCGAACACAATCTGTCGTATGTGCTCGAGCAGGTCGTCACGCGCAAGAACGAGGCCAAATGGTTCACCAGTAATTACGACGACTACGACATGTATATGCGCGCCGGTTCGGCCGGCGAGCTGGGACGCCAGCGCGGCGCGGAGCAAAGCGGCTTCTGGCGCAAGCTCATCGCGCATCCGGCCTACGACGAGTTCTGGACCAACCAGGCGATGGACAAGATCCTCGCCGCCCAGCCGCTCAAGGTGCCGACCATGCTGGTGCACAGCCTGTGGGACGCCGAGGATATCTACGGCGCGATCGCGGTCTACAAGGCGATCAAGCCGAAGGACACCAACAACGACAAGGTGTTCCTGGTGCTGGGACCATGGGTGCACGGCGGCGGCATCGGCGAGGGCAGCACGCTGGGCGCGCTCAAGTTCGGCAGCGACACCGCGCTGCACTTCCGCCAGGAGATCCTGCGTCCCTTCCTCGACCGCTACCTGAAGGACGGCGCGCCGCAGGGCCAGGTGGCAGCCGTGTCGGCGTTCGAGACCGGCACCAACAAGTGGCGCAGCCTGGCCGCATGGCCGAGCGGCTGCAACAGCGGTTGCGCGATCAAGCCGGCCGCGCTGCGCCTGACCGCGGGCCAGAAGCTGGCCTTCAACGCGGCCGTCAACGATGCGGCCTACGACGAATACGTGTCGGATCCGGCCAAGCCGGTGCCGTACCGCGCGCGCCCGATCCCGCAGCAAGGCTACGACGAGGCGAAAGGCCAGACCTGGCCGCGCTGGCTGGCCGACGACCAGCGTGAAGCCTCGGGCCGCACCGACGTGCTGACGTTCACCTCCGAGGTCTTGAGCGCGCCGGTCAAGATCAGCGGCCAGCCGATCGCCAACCTGATGGCGTCGACCAGCGGCACCGATTCGGACTGGGTGGTCAAGGTGATCGACCTGTATCCCGACCAGGTAGCCAGCCAGCCGCAGATGGGCGGCTACCAGTTGATGGTCTCGGCCGACATCTTCCGCGGCCGCTATCGCGAGGGCTTCGCGACGGCCAAGCCGATCGCGGCCAACAAGCCGCTGCTGTACCGCTTCGCGCTGCCGACCGCGAACCACGTGTTCCTGCCGGGTCACCGCATCATGGTGCAGGTGCAGTCCAGCTGGTTCCCGCTGTACGACCGCAACCCGCAAACCTTCGTGCCCAATATCTTCTGGGCCAAGCCGGGCGACTACAAGAAGGCCACCCAGCGCGTCTACCACAGCAGCTTCATCGACATGCCGGTGGTCGAGGCGAAGTAAGCGCTGTCGTTCCCGCGCAGGCGGGAACCCATACTCAGCATGGGTTCCGCTTGCGCGGGAACGACGTCGGAGCATAGTAAATTGGCACTATCGCCGCACCAAAACAATACCATTCCCCGTTTTTCACAATTCCCTTATATAACAATCACTTAACTTCACACCGGCAAGCCGCTCGGCAATGCCAATTCAGAAAATTACAATACCACTTAAATACCTGTTGACAAGCTGGTTTTGCAACCCTATAGTGCCCTGACCTCTCCGGCAGTTCTGAACCAAAAAAAGCAACCATGATCGAATATCTCATCGGCGTCGATGGCGGTGGAACCGGCACTCGCGTGCGGCTCGCACACGCCGGCGGCGCCGAAATCGCCCAAGCCAGCGGCGGCCCATCCGGCCTCGCGCTCGGCATCGGCAAGGCCTGGACTGCGATCGACGACGCCGTGGCCCAGGCCTGCGCCGGCGCCGGCGTCGCCCGGCCGCCGATGGCCAATACGGCGATCGGCCTGGGCCTGGCCGGCGTCCACAACAAGCAATGGGCCGCCGAATTCGTCGCGGCCAATCCCGGCTACGCCGCCATCGCGCTCGAACACGACGGCTTCACCACGCTGCTGGGCGCGCACCAGGGCCGGCCGGGCATCATCGTCGCGATCGGCACCGGCAGCGTGGGCGAGGGCCTGCTGGCCAACGGCGAACGGCGCGAAGTGGGCGGCTGGGGTTTCCCGGCCGGCGACGAGGCGAGCGGCGGCTGGATCGGCCTGCGCGCCATCAACCACATCGAGCAGGTAATCGACGGCCGCAGGCCGGCCAGCGCCTTCGCCCAAGCCGTGATCGACGCCTGCGGCGGCAAGCGCGACGCGATCCAGGTCTGGCTCGGCAGCGCCACCCAGACCAGCTACGCCAGCCTGGCGCCGATCGTGGTCGCGCATGCCGAGTCCAACCCCACCGCGCGCGCGATCCTGGCCGACGCCGGCCAGGAAGTGGCGAACATCGCGGCCGCGCTCGACCCCTCGGGCACCCTGCCGCTGGCCCTGTGCGGGGGCCTTGGCGCGCCGCTGCGCGCCTTCCTGCCTCCCGACCTCCTGGCGCGCAGCGTGGCGCCGCAAGGCGATGCCGCCAGCGGCGCACTGCGCATGATCGAACTGCACCTGAAGAAAGCCGGCAATGCTATCCCAGCTCAGTGATTTCAAACCCGACGCCGACAGCGTCACCCCGCTCTATATGCAGCTGGCGAACAAGCTGTCGGCCGGGATCACCAGCGGCGACTGGCGTGCCAACGAGGCGTTGCCGTCCGAGCGCATGCTGTCGGACATGCTGGACATCTCGCGCGTCACCGCGCGCAAGGCGATCGACATGCTGTGCGAACGCGGCATGCTCACGCGCCGGCGCGGCTCGGGCACCTACATCACGCCGAAGCTGGAGCAGCCGCTGTCGCGCCTGACCAGCTTTTCGGAAGAGCTGAGCCAGCGCGGCTTCACCGCCGGCTCGCGCTGGCTGGAGCGCGAAACCGGCATCGCCGCGCCGCTCGAACTACTCTCGCTCGGCCTCTCGCCGAACATGCCGGTGGTGCGCCTGAAGCGCCTGCGCACCGCCGACGAGGTGGTGATGGCGATCGAGACCACCACCATCCCGGCGATCCACATGCCCGACCCGTACGGCGTGACCGATTCGCTGTACGGCTACCTGGAAGCGCGCGGCGCCATCCCGATGCGCGCCTTGCAGCATATACGCGCGGTCAATGCGAGCCCTGAACAGGCGCGCCTCGCCGGCCTCGCGCCGGGTGCGGCGATGCTGCACATTACCCGCGTAAGTTACCTTGAAAGCGGCGCTGCGGTGGAGCTGACCCACTCGTACTGTCGCAGTGATTATTATGAATTCGTAGCGGAGTCTCGCCGATGAGCGATGCAATCAATGGCAATATCCTGACACCGGGCGGCTGGGTGCACGGTTCGATCGGCTTCGCCGGCCGGATCGGCGCGATCAGCGGCAGCGCGGCCGATCCATCCACCAATGCCGACAACTACATCCTGCCCGGCTTCATCGACCTGCACGTGCACGGCGGCGGCGGCAAGGACATCATGGAAGGCGGCGACGCGCCCCACGTGATCGCCGCGATGCACGCCAAGCACGGCACCACCAGCCTGCTGGCCACCACCATGACCGCGCCGCCGAACGAAATCATCGCGGCGCTGAAGGCCATCGGCGCGGCCTGCGCCCAGCGCCGGCCGGGCGCGGCCCACATCCTCGGCGTGCACCTCGAAGGCCCCTACATCAACTCCGGCAAGCTGGGGGCGCAGCCGAACTACGCGCGCGCCGCCACGCTGGCCGAAGTGCAGCAGCTCGGCACCTACGCGCCGATGCGCCTGATCACGGTGGCGCCCGAAATCGCCGGCCACCTGCGCCTCGTGAAGGAACTGGCGGACGCCGGCATCCGGGTCCAGATCGGCCACACCCTCGGCTCCTACGAAGACGGCGTGGCCGCGCTCGAACACGGCGCGGCCGGCTTCACCCATCTGTTCAACGCGATGAGCGGGCTGCATCACCGCGAACCCGGCATGGTCGGCGCGGCGCTCGCGCATGCCCAGTACGCCGAGCTGATTCCCGACCTGCTGCACGTGCATCCGGGCGCGATCAAGGCCGCGCTGCGCGCGATTCCGCACCTGTACTGCGTGACCGACTCGACCGCCGCCACCGGCATGCCGGATGGCGACTACATGCTGGGCCGCCACCGCGTCCAGAAGTGCATGGGCGGCGTGCGCCTGCCGGACGGCACCCTGGCCGGCAGCACCCTGACCATGGACCAGGCGCTGCGCAACCTGGTCGGCCTCGGCCTCGACCTGGCCGACGCCTCGAAGCGGGTGTCGACCTATGCCGCCGACTACCTGGGCGAAACCGAACGCGGGCGCCTCGCCGCCGGCTGCTACGCCGACCTGGTGGTGCTCGACCGCGAACTGAAAATCAAAGCTGTGTATATCGAAGGAGAATTGTGTGACCTCACTGATGCTTAAGGAGGCCTTGTCCGCCGCGGAGTGCGTCGCCCTGCAGTTGGCCAGCGACACGGATCGCTACGCGGAGCTTGGCCGCAAACTGAGGTCGACCCCGTTCAACACCGCGCTTACCGTGGCGCGCGGCAGTTCCGACCATGCGGCCAACTACTGCGCCTACCTGATCATGGCGCGCATGGGCCGCATCGTGGCCTCGCTGCCGATGTCGCTGGTGACGCTGTACAAATCGCCGCTGGTCACGCGCGACACCCTGACCATCGCGATCTCGCAATCGGGCCAGAGTCCGGACGTGGTCGAGCCGATCCGCTACTTCCGCGACGGCGGCGCCACCACCGTCGCGCTGGTCAACGACACCGCCTCGCCGCTGGCCCAGGCGGCCGAATGGGCGATGCCGCTGCACGCCGGCACCGAACAGAGCGTGGCCGCGACCAAGAGCTTCATCACCAGCCTGGTGGCCGGCGCGCGCCTGGTCGCGCAATGGCAGAACGACCCGGACCTGCTGGAGGGCCTGGCCGCCCTGCCCGACGCCTTGCGCGCCGCGGCGAGCGCCGACTGGTCGGCCGCGCTCGAGGTGCTGACCCCGGCCCGCAACATCATGGTGGTCGGGCGCGGCATCAGCTTCCCGATCGCGCTCGAATCGGCGCTCAAGTTCAAGGAGACCTCGGCACTGCAGGCCGAAGCCTTCAGCGGCGCCGAGATCAAGCACGGCCCGATGGCGCTGATCGAAGACGGCTATCCGCTGCTGATCTTCGCCACCCGCGGCCCGACCCAGGCCGGCCTGGTGCAGCTGGCGAGCGAGATGCGCGGCCGCGGCGCGCGCGTGCTGCTGGCCGCGCCGGCCGACATCGCCGAACGCGACCTGACCCTGCCGGTCGCCGCCACGCCCGACCTCGACCCGATCGTCGCGGTGCAGGCCTTCTACGTGATGGCAGCCCACCTGTCGAAAGCGCGCGGCCTCGATCCGGACCGCCCGCGCCACCTGAGCAAAGTCACCAAGACCAACTGAGCGCTGCCCGCCATCGATGAAGATCAAGACACTGCTGACCGCATCGATGGCATTCGGCTTCGCCGCCTCGGCTTGGGCGGCCGACACGAACATCGAATTCTGGACCTTCTCGATGAAGCCCAAGTTCACCCCTTACTTCGAGTCGGTGGTGCGCGATTACGAGGCCGGCAATCCGGGCGTGAAGGTCGAGTGGATCGATTTTCCGTGGGACGTGATCCAGACCAAGCTGGTGACCCGCATCGTGGCCGGCACGCCGCCGGCGCTGGTCAACCTGAACGTGCCGTGGGCCGACGAACTGGCGCGCGACGGCCTGCTGACGCCGGTCGATGCGCTGATGGGCGACGCCAGGGCCGCCTACATCCCGAGCGCGCTGGAAGACCTGCGCTTCAAGGGCAAGACCTACGGCTTCCCGATGTACAGCAACGTCGCCGTCATCGCCTACAACACCGCCATCTTCAAGGACGCCGGCCTGACCCGCGCTCCGCGCGACCTCGACGAGCAGCTCGCCTTCGCGCGCCAGATCGCGGCGCGCACCGGCAAGGCCGGCATCGCGCCCGCGCTGTCGAAGATCGACGGCTTGTTCATGCAGCAGGGCCTGGCCGTGATCGCGAACGGCAAGGCGGTGTTCAACTCGGCGCAGCATGTGGCGCTGGTGCGCAAGCTGGCCGCGACCTACCAAGCCGGCGGCCTGCTCAAGGACAGCCTGTTCGCCGAGGATAACTTCCCGGCCGTGATCGACGCCTACAAGGGCGGTCGCCTCGGCATGCTGCTGGCGCCGCCCACCGCGCTCAAACGCATCCAGACCGACGCCAGCGACATCTACGCGATCACCGACGTCGCGCCCGCGCCGCTGGGACCGACCGGCATCGCCGACGGCGGCTGGCTGATCCACTTCGCGATTCCGAAAGGCGTCGATGCGCGCCTGCTGCCGGCGGTCGGCAAGTTCGCGCGCTACCTGACCGGCGACGCCAACCAACTGGCCTTCGCGCGCCAGGCCAGCGTGTTCCCGGCCACCGTGAAGGCCGCGGCCGATCCCTTCTTCCTGGAGCTGCCCGAGCACGCGGGCGCCGCGGAGAAGGCCATGGCGGCGGGCGCGCTGTCGATGGCGCATTCGCGCACCATGTACGTGGCCGGCATCGACGACTACAACGAGCTGCGACGCGCACTGGTCAAGGCGGTGGAAGCCGGCGTCACCGGCAGGCAGGACGTCAAGCAGGCGCTGGACGCCGCCGTCGTCATCTGGAACAAGAAGCTCGCGGCGCAAAAGGTGCAGTGATGACGCCGAGCCGCCGCACCCTGCAAGCCTGGCTGTTCCTGGCGCCCGCGCTGGCGCTGCTGGCGGTGTTCTCGTTCTGGCCGGTGGCCTTCGGCTCCTTCCTCGCCTTCACCGATTACAGCCTGATACGGCCCGCCTCCTGGGTCGGCCTAGACAACTTCCGCTATATCTTCGACAACGAACTGTTCGTCACGGGCCTGAAAAATTCGCTGCTGTTCCTGCTGATCGTGCCTTGCGTGCAGGTCGGCGCGCTGGGCCTCGCGGTGCTGGTCAACACGCGCCTGCCCGGCATCGGCCTGTTCCGCGCGGCGTTCTACGTGCCGGTGGTGACCACGGTGTCGGTGGTCGGCATCATGTGGGGCTTCATGTTCCACGAACAGGGCACGCTCAATTATGTGCTGCTGTGGCTGCACGCGGTGAACGCGCCGGTGGGCTGGCTGTCGAACGACACGCTGGCGCTGTTCGCGATCATGTTCGTGACGGTGTGGCGCGGCCTTGGCTGGTACATGGTGATGTACCTCGCGGCGCTGCAGGCGATCCCCGCTGACATGCAGGAGGCCGCGATCCTCGACGGCGCCAACCGCTGGCAGCAGTTCTGGAAGATCACGGTGCCGATGCTGCGCCCGACCATCATGGTGTGCTCGATCCTGTCGGTGCTGGCCGCGCTCAAGGCCTACCAGGAGGTCGACGTGCTGACCCAAGGCGGCCCGATGAACTCGACCTTCACCGCGCTGTACTACGCCTACGACCAGGGCCTCAAGCACCTCAAGCTGCCGCGCGCGCTGGCCGCCAGCTTCGTGGTGTCGGTGTTCTGCATCGGCATCGCGCTGCTGTGCCTGCGCTACCTGAAGCCGAAGCACCGCTGACCATGCGCACCCTGGCCCACTACCTGATCCTGTGCGCACTGGCGCTGGTGTGCGTGTTCCCGTTCTGGTGGACGCTGGTCACCGCGCTCTCGACCGAGGGCAATGTGTTCGCTTTCCCGCCCACCTTCTGGCCGCGTGCGCCCTCGCTGGCCAACTTCGCCGAGGTGTTCCGCGCGATCCCGCTGCTCGCCTTCTTCAAGAACTCGGTGCTGATCGCGGCCTGCACCGTGTTCTGGAAACTGGTCTTGTGCTCGATGGCGGCCTACCCGCTGGCGCGCATGCGGTTCCGCGGCCGCAGGCTGGTGTTCGGCCTGATCCTGGCGACGCTGGTGCTGCCGTCCGAGGTCAATTTTTTGGTCAACTTCATCACGGTCACCAAACTGAGCCTGGTCGATACCTACACCGGCGTGATCCTGCCGAACGTGGTGACCGCGGTCGCGATCCTGCTGCTCAAGCAGGCCTTCGAAGAGGTGCCGCAAGACCTGGTCGACGCCGCGCGCGTGGACGGCGCCTCGGAGTGGACCATCTTCAGCAAGATCATGCTGCCGCTGATCGCGCCGTGGCTGGCGACGGTCGGCATCCTGACCGCGGTGGAGGCGTGGAACGAATACATCTGGCCTTCGATCGTGATGAGCAAGCCGGACGAATTCCCGCTCTCGGTCGGCGTGCTGTACCTGCGCGGCACTTTCGGCAGCAGCACGCGCGTGATCGCGGCCGGCACCATCCTCACGATCGTGCCGACGCTCGCGGCTTTCCTTTTCACCCAACGATTTTTCATGCGCGGCATGGACGGAGCAGTCAAATGAACCAATTCAGAAAAATAGCCGGTCAACTCATCATGATCCGCTTTCCCGGCACCGAGCTCGATGCCGACACCGCCGACTTCCTGCGCGCGAACGGCGTGCGCGGGGTCTGCCTGTTCCGCGGGAACATGACCGACTCCGCGCAACTGACCCGCCTCACGCGCGAGTTGCGCGCGGTGATGGGGCCGGATGCGCTGATCGCCATCGACCAGGAAGGCGGCGCCGTGGTGCGCTCGACCTGGGTGCCGGCCCCGCCGGCGGCGATGGCGCTGGGCGCGGCCAACGACACCGAACTGGCGCGCGGCATCGGCGCGGCGGTGGCGCGCGCGGTCAAGGCGCTCGGCTTCAACTGGAACTTCGCGCCGGTGCTGGACCTGAACAACAACCCGGACAACCCGGTCATCGCCGAGCGCTCGTTCGGCGCCGATCCGCAGCGCGCCAGCGAACTGGCGATGGCCTGGATGGCGGGCAGCGAGGCCGAGGGCGTGGCCTGCTGCGTCAAGCACTTCCCCGGCCACGGCGACACCAGCGTCGATTCGCACCGCGACCTGCCGACCGTCGACAAACCGCTGGAGGAACTGGAGCGCTTCGAGTTCGCGCCGTTCCGCCTCGCGTCCGAACGCGCGCCGGCGGTGATGACGGCGCACATCGTCTACCCCGCCCTGGACGCCGAATTCCCGGCCACCATGTCGCGCCGCATCCTGCACGATCTGCTGCGCGAGGAGTGGCAATACCGCGGCGTGATCATCACCGACGGCATGGACATGCACGCGATCGCCGGCCGCTACGGCGCCGGCCAGGCCGCGGTGCGCGCGCTGGCGGCGGGCGCCGACATGGTGATGGCGCTGGGCACCCGCGAAACCCAAAACGCCACGCTGGACGCGATCGCCGCCGCGCTGCAGGACGGTACGCTGTCGATGGACGAGATCAACCAGCGCCTGGCGCGCCTGTCCGCGCTGGCCAAGACCTACCCTTGCGAAGCACGCGAATACACGCAGGACGCGGCCGACCGCGCCGTGATGGCCGAGGGCTGGCGCCGCGGCCTGACCGCGCGCGGCAATCCGCAGCGGCCGGCACCCGGCGCCAAGCTGCGGCTGGTGGTGCGCCAGGACGTGGTCAGCGATGGCGTGTCGGAAGCCGGCGTGCCGGCCGCGGTGGTGGCCGCCTCGCTGGGCAAGCTGTACGAGGTGGAGACGGTGACCTTCGCCGATGCCGAGAGCTTCGACTGGAGCGCGCTGCCCAAGGACGGCCGCTTCACGATCCTGGCCTCGACCTCGCGCCTGCGCTACGGCCAGCACGCGCGCAGCAACTGGAAGCCGGACCTGCACCTGGCGCTGTGGAACCCCTACCAGGCGCTCGACATCGCCGCGCCGGCCTTGATGACCTATGGCTTCGCGGCGCCGGCGCTGGAGGCGGTCAACGCCTGGCTGGCCGGCCAGCTGGAGGCGCAAGGCCGCGTCCCGGTGCCGGGCTTTGCATAGCCGGCCAACGCGCACAACAAAAAATGGAGACCCCGATGACCGACAAGAGTACGACCGCACGCAGTCCCCTCGCCTGGGTTCCCACCCTCTACTTCGCGCAGGGCCTGCCCTACTTCGCGGTGGCGCTGATCGCCAGCCTGATGTTCAAGAGCATGGGCGTGCCGAACGACGACATCGCGCACTGGACCGCGGCGATCGGTGCGGCCTGGATCTTCAAGCCCTTGTGGAGTCCCTTCCTCGAACTGGCCAGCAGCAAGAAGATCATCGTGGTCAGCTTCCAGCTGATCGGCGGCACCTGCCTCGGCCTGGTTGCGCTGTCGCTGCAGCTGCCGATCTGGTTCGCCGCCAGCATCGCGATGCTGGCGCTGGTGGCGATCGCCTCGGCCACCCACGACATCGCCTGCGACGGCCTGTACATCGCCAGCCTGTCGGAAAAACAGCAGGCCGAATACGCCGGCTGGACCGGCACCTTCTTCAATGCCGGCCGCTTCATCTCGCTCGGCGGGCTGGTGATCCTGGCCGGCTACTTCGAAAAGAGCCTCGGCGTGGTGCCGGCATGGACCATCATCTTCTGCATCCTGGCCGCGACCATGGTGACGCTGGGCCTGTACCACAGCTGGGCGCTGCCGCTGGCGAAGAACGCGGTCACCACCGACGCGACGGCGGCCGGCATCGCGCGCACCCTGCTCGACGTCATCGTCGACTACTTCCGCAAGCCCGGCATCTGGGTCTCGATCGTGTTCATCATCCTGTTCCGCGCCGGCGAGGCGCAGGTGCAGACTATCGGCCCGCTGTTCCTGCGCGAGGCGCGCCACCTCGGCGGGCTCGGCCTGTCGACCGCCGAAGTGGGCACCGTGTACGGCACCACCGGCACCATCGCCTTCATCATCGGCAGCATCGCCGGCGGCTACTTCACCTCGTGGCTGAGCCTCAGGCGCGCGATCCTGTTCCTGATCCTGGCGGTCAACCTGCCCAACCTGGTGTTCTACTTCCTGTCCACCGCCCTGCCGACCAACCTGACCGTGATCGGCGCGGCGCTCAGCGTCGAGATGTTCGGCTACGGCTTCGGCTTCGTCGGCCTGATCCTGTACATGATGCAGGTGGTCGCGCCGGGCAAATACCAGACCGCGCACTACGCGTTTTCAACCGGGATCATGCAGCTCGGCTTCGTGCTGTTCAAGTACATCAGCGGCGACATCCAGCTGGCGCTCGGCTACCAGCATTTTTTCGTGTGGGTGCTGGTCAGCGCGGTGCCGGTGACGGTGCTGTCGCAATTCATTCCGATGAGCGCGCGCCAGCGGAACGTGGCGCCGGCCGGCCAGGCGGCGACGGCTAGCTGATGGCGGCGCGCGCGAGCACGCCGCGCTTGTGCTCGGGGATGTGGGCGGCCGGGTCGCCGCCGTCGAACAGATAATGCTGGAACAGCGCGCCCCAGGCCCGCCGCTGCTCGGCCGGCAGGTCCTTCATCGTGCGCAGGCAGTCGAGCAGGCAGTCGAAGGGCATGCGCCCGTCGAGCGCGGGCACGCTGCCCCACCAGTAGTTGACCAGCACGTTGAGCGGGTCGAGCGACTCGACGTGGTGCCACCACAGCGTGGGGATGTAGATCGCGTCGCCGGGCCCCAGTTCGGCCACCTGCGCCGCCGCCAGCGCGGCGTGGAACTTGGGGAAGCGCGCGAAATCGGGCTCCTTGAACGAGACCATGCTGATCGGCGTCGGCGTGGGCGCGTAATCGAGCGGGCCGATATACAGGTTGCCGACCTGCTCGGGCGGGAACAGGGTAAAGCGGCGGCGGCCCGCGGCGACCACGGCGAGGTTGCTGGACTGGTCGAAGTGGGCGGGCGTGATGACGCGGTTGCCGATCCAGATGCGCGGCTGCACCGCGGGGTCGAGCAGCGACATCGGATTCGCTTCGGCGAAACCGGGCAAGCAGCTGGCGATCAGCGCGCTTTGCACCGCCACCGCCGGCGCGCTGGCGAAGTTGGCATAGCGCGCCAGCTGGCCGATGACGGCCGACACCGGCAGCTGGTTGCGCAGGTAGTTGAAGCCGTCCATGCCGGGCGCGTAGAAAATGCGGCCGTCGGCCTCGGGCGGCGTCATGATGGCGTCGACCTTGGCGCCGTTGTCGAAGCCGGCGATGTAGCCGGCCGCCGCGCCGGCCGATTGCAGCGCCTGGCGCACCGCCGGCCAGTCGCGCGCGACGCCGCGCAGCACCGCGGGACGGTAGTGCGCAAGGATCTGGTTGCGGAAAACGGCGGCATCGACGTCGTGCCATTCCGGGATGGGCTGCAAGGCGGGGAGCGGTCGGTTCATGCGAGCGATTATCACATTTTTTGAGGCGGGAGCGGCAAGCGGATGGCCCTGGTCAGACTGAAAAACATCACCAAGCACTACGCGGACAAGCAGGCCGTGATCCATGGCGTCGATCTCGACATCGCCGACGGCGAACTGGTGGTCCTGGTCGGCCCCTCCGGCTGCGGCAAGTCGACGCTGCTGCGCATGATCGCCGGCTTGGAGGACATCAGCGGCGGCGAGCTGCACATCGGCACGCGCCTGGCCAACGACGTGCCGCCGGCCCAACGCGGGCTGGCGATGGTGTTCCAGTCGTACGCGCTGTATCCCCATATGTCGGTGTTCGAGAACATGGCCTTCGCCTTGCGCCTGGCCGGCCAGAAGCCGGCCGCGGTGGAGTCGGCGGTGGCGCGCGCCGCCGCCATCCTGCAGATCGGCCACCTGCTGCAGCGTAAGCCGAAAGAGCTGTCGGGCGGCCAGCGCCAGCGGGTGGCGATCGGCCGCGCGATCGTGCGCAAGCCCGAGGTGTTCCTGTTCGACGAGCCGCTGTCGAACCTCGACGCCAGCCTGCGCGTGCAGATGCGGGTCGAGATCAGCCGCCTGCACCGCGAGTTGAAGACCACCATGATCTACGTGACCCACGACCAGGTCGAGGCGATGACGCTGGGCCAGCGCATCGTGGTCATCAACGCCGGCCGCGTCGAGCAGGTCGGCACGCCGCATGCGCTGTACAAGCAGCCCGGCAACCTGTTCGTGGCCGGCTTTCTCGGCGCACCGAAGATGAACTTCATGGAGGGCGAGGTGGCGGCCGTCGGCCCGCAGACGGTCGCGGTGCGGCTGGCCGGCGGCGCGCTGGTGGAGGCGGCGGCCGACGGCGCCAAGGCGCGCGCGGGCGACAAGGTCACGCTCGGCGTGCGCGCCGAACACCTGTCGCTGCAGGCCGGCGCAGGCGCGAACCTGGTGGCGGCCGAGGTCGGCCACATCGAATACCTGGGCGACCAGACCATCGTTTACGCGCTGCCGAGCGGCGGCGGGCCGATGATCGCGCTGCGCCTGGCGCAGGACAGCGCGGCGCCGGCCGCCGGCAGCCGCATCGGCCTGCACGTGCCGGCCCAGCACTGCCATGTGTTCGACGCGGCAGGACTGGCTTTCCAGCGCACAATTGCGAGACCGCTTTAGCTGTTTATGGGACAATATGCGCTTCGTCCGGAAGACGTTGTCGAAATTACATCTCCACTCTCCGACGGGTCGCCGCGTGCACGAGAAGTTGTCGCCCGTCATTTTGTCTTTGATTGAAGGATTTTCCATGTCCCAATTCCGTCTTGCTCGTATCAGCCTGATGCTGGCCGCCCTCGGCCTGTCCGCCGCCCCTGCCCTGATGACGAGCGCGCACGCGCAAGCGAAACCGGCCGCGCCGGCCGCCGACGCGCCCAAGCCCGACACCGTCCGTCCGGAACTGTTCAAGCTGCTCGACCCGGCGACGGTCAAGCAACAGATGGCCGACAAAAAATACGCCGAAGTGCAGGACAACATCACCAAGGCCGAAGCCTTCCCCGACCGCACCCCCTACGAAACCTACGTCATCGACCGCATGAAACTGGCGCTGGGCTCGGCCACCGGCAACGACCCGATGGCGATGGCCGCGCTCGAGTCGGTGATCGCCTCCGGCCGCCTGCAAGCGGCAGACCAGGCCAACTTCATCCAGGCGCTGGCCAACTACTACTACAACGCCAAGAACTACCCGAAGGCGATCGAGTGGCTGAAGCGCTACCAGAAAGAGAGCGCAACCCCGCTCAAGGCACGCTCGTCGCTGATCCGCGCCTACTACCTGAGCGGCGACTACGCCAACGCCAAGACCGAACTGCTGCCGGTGATCGCCGAAGCCGACAAGGCCGGCCAGGCGCCGAGCCAGGAAGACCTGCGCCTGCTGGCCAGTGCGGCCGCCAAGCAGAAGGACACGCCGACCTACGTGATGGCGATGGAAAAGCTGGTCGCCTACTACCCGACCGACGATTTCTGGACCGACCTGCTGAACCGCATGCAGTCGAAGCCGACCTTCAACGGCCGTGCGCTGGGCCTCGAGGCGCTGCGCCTCGAAAACAAGGCGATCAAGACGATGGCGCCGGAAGAGTACACCGAGATGGCCGAGCTGTCGCTGGCCGCCGGCTTCCCGACCGAAGCGAAGAAAGTGCTGGACGAGGGCTTCGCGCAAGGCGTGCTGGGCACCGGCAGCAACGCCGCCAAGCAGAAGCAGCTGCGCGACAAGGCCGGCAAGGGCGCGGCCGACGACGCCAAGAACATCGCCAGCGGCGAAGCCAGCGCCGCCAAGTCGAAAGACGGCAACGGCCAGGTCAACCTGGGCTGGGCTTACGTCACGATGGGCCAGTTCGACAAGGGCATTAGCCTGATCGAACAGGGTGTCGCCAAGGGCGGCATGAAGCGTCCCGAGGACGCCAAGCTGCGCCTCGGCATGGCCTATGCGCTGGCCGGCCGCAAGGACGACGCCACCAAGACCCTCCAGAGCCTGAAGGGCGAGGACGGCACGGCCGACCTGGGCAAGTACTGGATCCTGTGGCTGAACCGCCCGGCTGCGGTCGCGGCCAAGTAAGCGCCGCGGTGGCGCGACGAAAGGCGGGTACGGACTTCGGTCCGGCCCGCTTTTTTTATGGGCGCTGCGTTAGCTGGCGTACATTGCTCGCGGCAAGACCCTCGCATAATCGTTGCACCGACGAGGGAGGCCGACCATGACCGAGGTACGCAAAGGGCAAGCGCCCGCCATGCTGGAGCGCGAGCAATTCCATCGGGTGTTCCGGCGCTCGTTCATCGATCCGGCCTACGACGCGCCGGCCGATGCGCTGGCCGCGATCGAGCAGGTCGCGTGGGACAACTACCGCGCCGAGCGCAAGTCGCCGCACACCGCCAAGGCCGGGCCGGGCTTCCACGATCCCGACTACGAGCTGTCGGTCGAGTGGCGGGAGACCCGCGACCGGCTGCTGGCGGCCGAAGCGAAGCAGAAGGA
>Ga0193702_1000380_pt1 | contig 15962 bp, 9 predicted proteins | sample U3a1metaG_FD_143060 | JGI IMG/M metagenome (GOLD analysis project Ga0193702, IMG submission 143060) | Soil microbial communities from a riparian zone of the East river system, Colorado, United States - U3a1 | ecosystem: Environmental > Terrestrial > Soil > Riparian zone | place: USA: East River... | reverse complement strand
CTATGGTATAAACACAGGCGGTGGTAACAACAACGTGATACCTGGCGACTACTATTATAAAGACTGGAATGGTGATGGGGTAATTGATGATAAGGACAGTCACCCTATTGCCACTAGCGGGATCCCCTTATACAACTACGGGTTAACCGTAGGCTTAAGCTACAAAGGCTTTGATATGAACATGGTTTTGCAGGGCGCTGCAGGTGTATATGTACAATACGGTGAGCAATTTGCATCGCCGCTGATGTATAACAGGAGCGCTCTTACCCGTTTTCTTGACAGCTGGCACACAGCAGACCCTGCCGCCAATGTTTTTGACCCTAATACAGTGTGGGTGCCTGGCTTTTATCCTGCAATGGGATCACCGGATGCGCAAGGCACTAAGGCAATACAGAATGCCAGCTATCTGCGTGTAAAATCATTGGAGCTCGGCTATACAATATCGCCAAGTGTATTGAAAACTATAGGCGTAAAAAAACTAAGGGTTTATGTAAACAGCTACAATCTGTTAACCTTTACAGGGCTTAAGAATTACGATCCTGAACACCAGGGCCCCAGCCCAAGCGATAACGGCGATTTTAGCAGAGCGCAGCTTGGATACACCTATCCCATGAACAGGACCTTTAACTTCGGAGCAAACGTTTCCTTTTAAACTTATTGAAACATGAAAAGTATTAAGAAATTAATTATAACAATAACTGTAGGAATAGGAGCCGCAGTAACCTCCTGCCAGAAGCTGGATATTGCGCCAACCAATATAGTTACACCGGATATTATATTCAACAGCCAGGACGGTGTTAAATCGCTTTTGGCCACTATATATGCAGATTTGCCTATTGAGGATTTTAAATACAGGCCAGATGGCGGTGATCCCAATAATGGTAACCAACGCCCTGGCTTTAACCCGGGAAATCCCTGGATGAATTTTTATAATACAGCCGCTGTTACAGGCGAAGAGATAGGCCCCTTTGGCGGTATGGATATCGGCGGTGGTTTTGGTTACTGGCCATATGGCGACATCAGGAATGTAAATACCCTGATATCCGAACTGCCTAAACACACAGCTTCCCTTACCCCGGCAACCGTAAATTCACTTTTGGGCGAGGCTCATTTTTTACGGGCATATTATTATTTTGGCCTGGTAAAGCGTTATGGCGGCGTTCCTATCATAACTGTTCCGCAGGATCCCGGAGCTCAGCTCTCAACCTTGCAGGTACATCGTGATAAGGAACAGGCCACCTGGGATTTTATAGGTGCAGAGCTTGACTTAGGATACCAGATGATGTCTGAAACCAACGATGCCGGCAGGGCCAACAAATATGCGGCCGCTGCATTAAAATCAAGAACTATGCTTTACGCGGCATGTATTGCCAAATATGGCTCAACTAACTTTGTTGATGGCCCTGCGCGCGCTCAAGGCCTGGTGGGGATTCCTGCAGATCAGGCAACCAAATATTTCCAGGCTGCTTATGATGCTGCCAAGTTATTAGACGGACACTATTCGCTTTATAATCAAAATCCTACAGACAAGGTTGCAAACTTCACAGACCTGTTTTTGGATGCCAGTAGTAAGGAAAATATTTTTGTTAGACAGTATTCCCTTACCCTTAACATAAATACCCCTGCCGGCCCGCATAGTTGGGATGCCACCATGTCGCCGGGGCGTATGACATCAGGTGGGCTTTCGCGCTCATATCCTACGTTAGAGTTTGTGCAGCTTTGGGGCAATTTGCCTATAACCAATGATGACGGCACACCCAAGCGTTACAACAACCTGTTAGATCTGACGCAAGCACTGGAACCCCGGCTTCGGGCAACTGTTTACTTTCCGGGCGAAACGCTAAGAGGGCTTGCTTTTGATACGCAAAGAGGTATTTATCCATCATTCAGCGGTACAGCCGCAGCCGAAGTGGCTAAAGCACCAAATTCACGTACATGGCAGTTACAAACCGATCCCAACGTGTTATACCCGAGTAAGACTGATCCCAATGCAAAACAGATCATTGGCTTTACCGGTATTTCGAACAACCTGGGCGATGATCAGTTAACCCGTACCGGTTTTTATGTACGTAAGTATATTAACTACAAAGCAGCCAAAACTGATGTTGACCTGTACAAAAGCACACAGTCATGGATTGACCTCCGCTATGCCGAGGTATTGTTGAACCGTGCCGAAGCTGCCATAGAGTTAGGAAATACAGGCGATGCATTGACACAGATTAACCAGATAAGAGACAGGGCCGGCGCAACAGCTTACTCTTCTATCGACCTTACTAAAGTTCGTAATGAAAGGCGCATGGAACTGGCTTTTGAAAACCAGTATTACTGGGACCTGAAAAGGTGGCGTACAGCTGATGTTGTACTTGACCGCGCACATTTTAAGGGTTTGATGCCTTATTATGTATTTAATGAAAATAAATACATTTTCCTGGCCGAGACCGAACTTTTTAACCGTGAATATACTTTCCAGAAACAGTTTTATTACGAGCCTATTCCGGGTGGCCAAATAAACCAGAACCCTAATCTGCTCCCTAATAATCCTAGTTATTAAGAAATTTAAAATTTGAGATATGAAAAAACTGATTAATATAATTTTGGCTGGCATAGTTATACTAGCAAGTTCTGCCTGCACAAAAACAGATAATTATGGTGGCCCAAATGCCTCATTCCAGGGGAATATAGTTGCATCTACGGGCGGTAATTTACTTACATCGTCAGGCAGTACCCAAATAAAGCTTCAGGAAATTGGCTGGACCACCCCGCAAACCATCCCAAGCAAATTTGACGGTACATTTGAAGATACAAAGCTGTTTAAAGCAAACTATAAGGTTATCCCTACAGGGGGTGCATTTTGGCCTGTGTATGACACACTAACCATAAAAATTGATCAAGGTACTAAACACGACTTTGTTGTTACACCTTATATTGTGATCAAAAACTTTACCTCAACCTTAACCGGTACAACGCTAACCCTGAAGTTTGATATTGACGCACCTGTTGCGGCGGGTATGCCTACTATTAAGGACGCACAACCTTACGTTAACACAACCAAACTGGTAGGTTCAGGGGCTTCTATAAGGGATTTCTCTGACGTAAACGCCGTAACCATTAATAAAGACTTTATTGATATGACCGCAGCCGATAAATCAATGACTTTAACGGTGCCTAATCTTATCCCGGGCCGTACATTTTTTGTACGCGTTGGGGTACGTTTAAGCGACAGTTTCAATAGCTCTAATTTTTCGGAAATAGTGCAGGTAGATGTTCCTAAATAATTTAACCTAAAATAAAAGGAAATGAAATTCATTAAAATAATGATGGCGTGTTCCATCTTCATAATAACATTTACAGTTGTTAGCTGTAAAAAGGAAAGCTTCAAGTCAAGAGACACATCCAGCTTGAAACCACCACCAATTGATACGACAACTACTCCGCCCGTTGACCCTACCCTTGTGGTATTTGACAATGCCGATGTTAAAGACGGCTGGCAAACTGTTGGTGATGTGAACATTATTACATCAGGCCAGAAAGAAGGAGCCGGCTATATCAAAAACACCATACCCAGCGGCGGCGATTTCATGCAGTTTATTAAGGATTTACCAACACCGCTTGATACCAAACTTAATGAAACTAATGGTCAGTTCAAATTCTGGTGGTATGTATCGGACGTATCCCTCCTAAAAGCTGATGGCTCAATTGAGATCACAAGTTCAGGAAAGTCAGATGCCTTTGAATCGGCCTGGGATGTTGCGCCGTTAATACCAACCTTAAAAAACGGCTGGAACGAGATCTCGCTTAATTTTAGTAAGGCTATAAAAACAGGAGATGGCGGAGCTGATTATTCAGCAATAAATCACTTCCGGATCTTCTTTTTTACCACAAGTAAAGATCATGCCGATCTGGTAACCGGAGTGGACGACTTTGTATTCAGGGCGGCACCGGCGCCGCCAGCGGTTGTGTTTGACGCTTGCGACTCAAAAGACGGCTGGCAAACTGTAGGCGATGTAAACATTGCAACTGCCGGCCAAAAAGAAGGCACAGGTTATATAAAAAACACCATTGCAAATGGCGGCGATTTTATGCAGTATATAAAAGATGTGGCTACCCCGGTTAATACAACCTTTACTGAAGCTACCGGCAGGTTCCAATTCTGGTGGTATGTATCAGACGTTTCGCTGCTTAAACAAGACGGATCTATTGAGATCACAAGCTCCGGAAAATCAGATGATCATGAATCGGCCTGGGATGTAACGCCGCTTATACCAAACCTGAAAAATGGATGGAACCTGATAACGCTTGATTTTGATAAATCCATCAAAACAGGCGATGGCGGGGCAGATTATACGGCAATTAACCACTTCCGCATCTTCTTTTTTACCGCAAGTAAGGATCATGCCGACCTGGTTACGGGTGTAGATAACCTGCAGTTCATATCAAAATAATAATCCCTTAATCCTATAAATCTAAACTAAAGCACGGAGAGAAATTTCTCTCCGTTGCTTTTAAAGTGAAACGTAATAATGAATATATATAATTTGTTAAAAATACTGGCTGATAAAAATCAACTGTTATCCCCGTTGGTGACGCTGGTTATATGCTTAGGTATTTTATCATCGGTATCGTGCTCCGCCCAGGATAAACCAGCCGCCAATACATCTGTAGGCAATCCCTTTGTAAGGGATATTTATACAGCAGATCCATCAGCACATGTTTGGAAAGACGGGCGCCTGTATGTATATCCATCGCATGATGTTGCTCCGCCACGCGGCTGCGACCTGATGGACCAATACCATGTTTACTCAACGGACGATATGGTACACTGGAAGGACGAGGGCGAAATATTGCGCGCCAGCCAGGTTGAATGGGGCCGCCCCGAAGGCGGTTTTATGTGGGCACCGGATTGTGCCTATAAAAATGGCACCTACTATTTCTACTTCCCGCACCCCAGCGGAACGGCATGGAACAGTACCTGGAAAATTGGCGTTGCAACCAGCAAGAGCCCGGCAAGCGGCTTTAAATCGCAGGGATATGTTAAAGGGCTTGAATCATTAATTGATCCTTGCGTTTTTGTTGACGATGATGGCCAGGCTTACTTTTATTATGGCGGCGGTGGCACCTGCAAAGGCGGTAAGTTAAAGGATAATATGGTTGAGATTGATGGCGAAATGAAGAAAATGGAAGGCCTGGAAGATTTTCACGAAGCTACCTGGATCCATAAAAGAAACGGCATCTATTACCTCTCGTATTCAGACAACCACGACGTTGACGGCAAGCACAATCAAATGCATTATGCCACCAGCACAAGCCCGCTGGGCCCATGGACCTACAAAGGCATTTATATGGACCCGACAGATAGCTATACCAATCATGGCTCTATTGTACAATTCAAGGGTCAATGGTACGCGTTTTACCACAACAGCGCATTATCAAACCAGGATTGGTTAAGATCCATCTGCTTTGATAAGCTATACTACAATGCTGACGGAACCATTAAAAAGGTTGTACCAAGCGGATTTATAAAAAGCAATTAAGCCAATTACCAAGATCTGCTTATGAACAAACGACTTTTTAATATCACCCTCGTTGCCGCCCTGGCAATTGCCGTTACCGGCTGCTCAAAAAAAGGTGGAACCGGCAATAACGCCCCTGCACCGGTTATTGAGGACGCTAAGGGTGATGGGCTTAAAAATCCTTTTGTTTCGCAGATCTATACAGCAGATCCATCGGCGCATGTATGGGCCGATGGACGCCTGTATGTATATCCATCACACGACATTGACCCGCCGCGGGGCTGCGATCTGATGGATCAATACCACGTTTACTCAACTGCTGATATGGTAACCTGGAAAGATGAGGGCGAGATCCTGCGGGCCAGCGATGTTTCATGGGGAAGGCCGGAAGGTGGCTTTATGTGGGCGCCGGATTGTGCCTATAAAAACGGCACCTACTATTTCTATTTCCCGCACCCAAGCGGGACTGACTGGGGCAATACCTGGAAAATAGGCGTAGCAACCAGCAAAAGCCCTGCAAGCGGCTTTAAATCGCAGGGATATATCCAGGGGCTTGAATCATTGATAGATCCCTGTGTGTTTGTTGACGATGACGGGCAGGCTTACTTTTATTATGGCGGTGGCAATATTTGCAAGGGCGGTAAGCTTAAGGATAATATGATGGAAATTGACGGCCAAATGCAAACCATGCAGGGGCTTGATGATTTTCACGAGGCCACCTGGGTACACAAGAGGAACGGCGTTTACTACCTCTCCTACGCAGATAATTTTAATGAAGCCGGCAAACATAACCGGATGAAATATGCTACAAGCAAAAATCCGCTTGGCCCCTGGACGTACCAGGGCGTGTACATTGACCCAACCGACAGTTTTACCAACCACGGTTCAATTGTTGAATTTAAGGGGCAATGGTATGCATTTTACCATAACAGCTCACTTTCACATAACGATTGGCTTCGCTCTATCTGTGTAAATAAGCTTTATTACAACGCCGATGGCACTATAAAGAAAATTATCCAAACAGATTTAAGCGGAGAAAAAAAATAAAGGCATCTATATAAATAACATATTAACCAAAGCACTCCAACACTAAGCAACATGAGAATAAGAAAGATGAATGCGTTGTTACTTATAGCGCTGTTACCCGTGATAAATAGTTGTTCAAAAAAAACCAATAACAATCCCCCAGTCACACCTCCCCCAACAGATACCGTAGTTGATCATACTCCTTCGCCTGTAGGCGATGTGGTGGGCAAGGTAGTTGTTGGCTACCAGGGATGGTTTGCAGCAATAGGTGACGGATCGCCGATTAACCTGTATTGGCACTGGACCCAAACCTGGGAGCAGCAGCCGTCGCCAACTAATACCGGGATTAGCGCGTGGCCCGATGTACGTGAGTATACCAGCACTTTCCCAACAAAATATCCCAATTTAAATAACGGCCAGCCGGCAAATGTATTTTCGTCATTTAGCGACCAAACTGTTAATATTCAGTTTAAATGGATGAAAGATTATGGTATTGATGGTGCTGCCTTACAACGCTTTAACCCCAGCGGTATTGAAGGGCCGATACGCGATGCCATGGCGGCCAAAGTAAAAACTGCTGCCGAGGCAAACGGTGTAAAGTTTTATATTATGTACGATATAAGCGGCTGGGCAAATATGCAAACAGAGATTAAAACCGACTGGACCAGCAAAATGTCGCAGTATACTTCTTCAGCGGCGTATGCAAAGCAAAATGGCAAGCCTGTGGTATGTATCTGGGGCTTCGGCTTTAGCGATGATAACCACAATTTTACCGCAGATGCCTGTATCGACGTCATCAAATGGTTTCAAAGCAAGGGCTGCTATGTTATAGGCGGCGTACCAACACACTGGCGCGACCAGAACAGTGATTCCCGTCCTGATTTTATAAGCGCTTACAAAGCTTTGGATATGATCTCACCATGGATGGTTGGAAGAATTGGAAATGTAAATGAGTCTGACGGCTATTATACAAACACAAACAAGGCCGATGAAGCATTTTGCCGCGGCAATGGCATCGATTATCAGCCATGCATACTACCGGGAGACATAAGCGCCCGCCAAAGGGCACACGGCGACTTTATGTGGAGGCAATTTTATAACATGACAAAGGCTGGCGCCCAGGGCCTTTATATCTCTATGTATGATGAATTTAACGAAGGGAATCAGATAGTTAAAACAGCCGAAAGCCAGGCTTTTGTACCGGCAGGACCGAGAGTAATAGTAAATGGAGTACCAGGTCCAAATTTCTACGCACTTGATGAAGATGGCACAGCCTGTTCCTCAGACTATTATTTAAGATTAACCGGCGACGGCGCCAAAATGTTCAAGGGTATAATCCCGCTCACTGCAACAAGGCCAACCAAGCCAATGCCATAAAGAATGTATTGAAACAAACCTTATACGCAATTAACAAAAAGCGGGTTGATCGGAAGATTAGCCCGCTTTTTTTGTGCCCTTGCTGGTGTTGTCATCACGGTTGTTCGGAAGATATTAATTCGTCATCCTGAGCGAGAGCGAAGGATCTTCTACGTGGGACATGAACGCAGGACAAGTATGGCGATGACTTTTCAGTTGGACAAGATCCTTCACTGCGTTCAGGATGACAAAGGGTTAATTTATCATATTTCAATCTTCCTAATACCTGTCGTGAGAACGCCAACAACAGCGAAAACGCAAATGCTTGCAGTGCGGGGGACTGTTTTTACTAAAAAGCACTGACACCAATTTGTCAGCACTTTTCGCATTTTTTACCGTAGCAGATAGGGTAAAAAGTGCATTATTAATGCAGAAACAGGCTTTTTAGCACTTCGGGTCAACTTTTTACTGTTACACCCTGTTAACTCTTTTTCACTGTAACACTTGCATAAAACTATACTATAACAACGGCGAAAACAACAAATGTGCTATTCCCACAAAAGAGTGTGTCCGGATCTCACCCCGGACACACCAAGCTATCAAATAATGATAACATCAACTAAATCCCGATCAAGGTTTATTTGTCAGGAGATCTTTATAAGTATATACTTGTTTCTTTTTAATCCGCACATCTGCACATCCAAAATCCGCACATTCACAATCATTTTACATAAAAGCTGCCGCTTGCCCTCAGATCTTCCGAAGAGCTGCCAACCATAATTTTAAATTCGCCGGGTTCAACAACCTGTTTCATTTGCCTGTTCCAAAGCATCAGCTCCCTGTTATCTAATTTAAAGTTCACTATGCCGCTCTCGCCCGGTTTCAGGGTAATGCGTTTAAACCCTTTTAATGATCTTACCGGCGTTGTAACACTGGCAATAACATCGCGCAGGTAAAGCTGCACCACCTCCGTGCCTTCAACCTTACCGGTATTTTTTATGCTGATGCTGACATTAACCGACTCATTAACCGGGATACTTTTCGGACTGATATTTAAATCTGAATACTGGAAAGTAGTATAGCTTAACCCATGCCCAAACGGGAACAAGGCTGATGTATCCTGGTCAACATATACGTGCCTTGAGGTTGGTTTATGATTATAGTAATAAGGCAACTGCCCTACTGACCGCGGAAACGTCATCGGCAGCTTGCCCGACGGATTAACTTTTCCCAGCAAAACATCGGCAATGGCAAGTCCGCCTGCATCGCCCAAAAACCATGATTCAACTATGGCCGGGATCTTTTTGGCAACCCAGTTTATACATAAAGGCCGTCCGTTAAAAAGCACTACTACGGTAGGCGTACCGGTTTCATATATCGCTTTAATAAGCCGGCTTTGCTGTTGGTTCAGGTCCAGGTTTGAACGGTCTTTGCCCTCGCCAACTTCATTTATATCCTCGCCCAAAACTACTATGGCAACATCGGCATTGTTAACCGTATTCACTGCCTTTTGCAGGCTTTCAGTTTGCTTTGCAGCCGATGTATCTGACGAGTAACCTGTTTCATACTTAACCTCCAGGATGTTCCCCGCCCTTTGTTTCAGGGCATCAACTATAGCTACACCTTTACCCTGCTTATTGGCATATCCGCCCAGGTAAGTGCTTTGGGCCAGCGGGCCAATAACCGCTACGGAATGCACACCTGGCCCAAGCGGCAAAACAGCGTTTTCATTTTTTAGCAGACTGATGCCTTCCTGTGCAGCCTGCAACGCTATAGCGTGGCTTGCATCGGTATGGTTTACTTTTTTAAGCAGATCCTCGTCGATATAAGGGTGATCAAACAAGCCAAGCATAAATTTAACCCGTAATACACTTGATACCGCCCGGTTAAGGTCAGCTACCGATAATTGCTTACTTTTTAAAGCTGCTGTTGTGGCTTCAAAAAATTGCGCGTGCGGGAAATCATAAAACTGCATATCAAGCCCGGCAGAAAGCGTTTGCGCCAACGCATCAGCCGGGCTTGAGGCTATCCGGTGATTATTTAAAGACATCTTTATAGCCCCAAGATCAGACAGTACAAAACCTTTAAAGCCCCACTCCTTACGCAGCACATCTGTTAATAACCAATGGTTATCTACACAGGGGATGCCGTCAATCTCGCTATAGGCCGCCATCATTCCCATTGCGCCGCCCTCTTTAACTGCCTTTTCAAATACATATAAAAATGATGAGCGCGCCTCCCGCTCGCCCATATTTACGGGAGCCATGTTGCTGCCGGCCTCAGGAATGCCATGAACGGCAAAATGTTTGGGCTCGGAGATCACCGCATCAGGATCACTTAATTTATTGCCCTGTAAGCCTTTTACCATAGCTACGCCATTTGCAGCTGCCAGGTACGGGTCTTCGCCATAAGTTTCCTCAACCCGCCCCCATCTTGGGTCGCGCGGAAGGCAAAGGACAGGCCCCAATATCATGTTAACGCCATGCGCACGCACTTCTGTTGCTATAATCCGCCCGGCTTTGTGAACAATGCTGGTATCCCAGGCGCCTGCTAAAGCCATGGGTGTTGGAAAGGTGGTACTGCCCAAACTTTCATAGCCGTGAAGCCCCTCTTCAATAAATAATACAGGGATACCTAACCTTGTTTTTTCAAGCGCGTAACGCTGGATCTGGTTTGTAATTGTAGCAGTTAAGGGATACAGGTCATGTACCGAACCTATGCCCTGCGTGCCGATGCTGATTTTTGCGCTGTCAGAAATTGATTCCGCTTCATGCCCTTTCATATTGGCAACCTCATGCCCCCAATACATATCCAGCTGCCTGATCTTCTCGGCAGTGGTCATCCTGCTTAAAAGATCCGCAACCCGTTTTTCTACCGGCAATGCAGCGTTTTTATAAGGAAGTTTTACCGGTGGTTTCGGGTTGTTAAATGAACAAAACGATAGTGTTAAGAGAGCCAAAATTGAGGCGTTCTTTTTCTTCATACAATTAATAAGTTATTTTTTAATACAGTTAGTCGGCCGGTGTGGCATGCAAGGTTATAATTGTTTATAGGGCTAAACTATGCGGGATAACTAATAAGAGATTAATAAAACATTAATCTCTTAAAATCTGTATAAAAAGGTGTTTTCAATTGTTTTTTTATTGGATAAGATTGGGAATTTACCGCATAATTGCGTTATATCTATCAAAACCGCACTGCCTTTTTCAATCCGCTATACATGATTATCTTGTCGGCTTTTGCTATTCCCGCGCCAACACCATGATTTGAATTAACCATAATCACGCTAAACGTTCTTTTGTTTAACATGCCGGGAAAGTTTCCTTTGCGTGAATCGATAGTGAGCGTTTTCGCTTTGTCGTTCCAGAAAAATTTGATGGTCGAATAAATACCTTTTTCGTAGTCATAATTATCATTTTCGTCCTCATAAAGCGTAAAGGATCCATCAGCGCCGGGGTATATTCTCAATTCTATGTTTTTCAGATCTTTTTCTCCGGTATATTGCTGAAAAGGCCCCATCGGGACAATCGCTCCTGCTTTTACATATAATGGCATAACATCAATTGGGCTTTCCTTTTTAATAAGCTGTCCGCCTTTTATTTTATCACCCGTCCAAAAGTCGAACCAGGTATGTCCCGCAGGAAGGTATACCGGTTGCGATTTAAAGTTGTTGAAATTGGCCTGGCTATTAGCCTTATTTGTGTACATAGAATCGGTTACGGGGCAAACCAAAAAAGCTTTGCCAAACATATATTCGTTATTAATGTCCAACACTTTTTGATCTTCCGTGAAGTCCATTACCAGCGCACGCATCATGGTTGAGCCATTAGCCGTAATGTCCCACGCGTTTGAATAATTATAAGGTAATAAGCGATACCGCAGGTTGATATACTTATCTATAGCATCATACGCCCAGTCTCCCTTTTTACCAAACTGATAGATCTCCCTGGGCAGGTCTGTTCCATGCGAGCGCATCAACGGGCAAAAGGCACCAAATTGCAGCCAGCGCACATACAGCTCCTGAAAAGGAGCGTCAATCCCCTTATGATAAAGCCGGCCGCCCCAAAAGCCTCCTATATCAGTGTTCCAGTAAGGAATCCCCGATAATGAAAGGTTAAGTCCGCCTGAGATCTGTTTGCGAAAAACACTCCAGTCGGAAACGATATCGCCCGACCAAACAGTCGTCGCGTTCCGCTGCTGCCCGGCGAAAGCGGAGCGTGTGAGTATAAATACGCGTTTATCGGCGGTTGTTTCGCGCTGGTGCCCATATACTCCCCCGGTAGTTGCCAAAGGGAAAGCGTTACGCACCTTTCTGAAGGTTCCTAACCAGGTGGGTGTATTATCATCATCATGCCCCTTAGCTGGTGAATGGTCAGGTTCTGTAGAATCAAGCCACCAGCCGTCCATTCCTATTGAGAAAATATTTTTATTCATATAGCTCCAGTACAGGTCGCGGGCCTTTGGGTTAAAAGGATCGTAAACCTGCACTGTGGGCGTTGTAGGATAGCTTAGAAAATCCTTATATAAAAACCCGTTACTTTTCATATCGGCCCATATTTTGGTTTGATTACCGAAGTCAGGCCATACCGATATAATAATATGGGCATTTAACTGGTGTACGCTATCAATCATAGCTTTAGGATTTGGATAATTGGGGTTACCGAACTCGGTGGAGTTCCACTTTGATTCCTCAATACCCCAATATTGCCAATCCTGCACTATACCATCAATAGGCACTTTAAGCTCCCTGTATTTTTTAATTACGCCTACCACTTCCTGCTGACTTTTGTAACGCTCCCTGCTTTGCCAGTAACCAAATACCCAGCGCGGAAACATAGGGGCCTGCCCGGTTAAATAGCGATAGCCGGCAACCACCCCATCGGCATTGCCACCGTATATAAAATAATAATCGGCGCTGTTACCCACTTGTGATGAAAAGGAAGCTCCCGCAGCGTTGTCATCAAAAACGGTGGTTGAATAATTATCCCAAAACACACCATATCCTTTTGACGATTGCATAAAAGGGATCCCAATCTCCATATTTTCCTGCTTCAGGGTGATCTTTTGATTACGCTGGTTCATGGTGCCCGCCTGGTGTTGCCCTAAGCCATACACTGCTTCTGCATGCTGTAACTGAAAAACCTGGCTTACTGTAAATGTATTTTCTGTGGAATCTTTAAAGGCGATAAACCTGGTTCCGCCCGGTTTCTCGTTTAAAAGCGTAATACCCTTAATATCGTTAAAAGTAACCTGCCCGTTTAGCTTATTGAGCTTTACCCGGATAGCGTTGCTGCTGATGGTAATAGAGGCCTCATTTGTATGAAGATCTAATTCCTGTTTTTGGGCTTGCTGAATAACGGATAAACTCTGTTTGTCATTATTTATTCCCGATGGCATTTTTATTATCCTTACAATTTTGGGGGTAAAAAACTGGATTTCAATATCAATATTGTTTACGCGGGTTTTAATACCCAGTGCCGTTTTTGTATAGTTTTGGGCGCTGGCTGAAGCATAACAACAGATAAACCCAATAATCAGGAGCAAGTTCTTTCTTTTCATGGCGATTTTAATATAATAAAGGCTCCATTATTTGGTGTGATTAACGGGCGCGGGTACAGTTTCTGTAAAGGGCACTTGTTTCCGCAGCATTTTACCTGCGTATCCGGTTAGGTACAAATAGTAATCATTAGGGATGTCGTCCTCATAAGTAACAAAATGACTTAGACCAACCGGCGGATTTTTGGACGCTTTAAGAATAGCTGTGCCCTCATCTACTTCATCAAACATGGCCACGTACAGCATATCGGCACCTTCTTTTATTGCGCCTGCAATTTGCTTCCAGTAAAAATGACCGCTGTTACGGGGAATCTGGTTTTGAGGAGCACGGGGGTTCATGTTATGCCAGCTAAAGCCGGGGAAAACTGTCGGCACATAGTCGAGCTTATTGGCCTTACACCAGGCTATATCATCAGCAATTCGGCTTTGAAACACAGGATATGCAGCTTCATTAAACCGCCCAACAAACCAGGGGTGGATAATGTCCACCTTCTTTAACAGGTCATGCAGATGCGGGTCTTTTTCCGTATCATTTCCAAAATCACGCCAGTAAGTGGGCACACCCAGCAAAACAGCACATCCACCATAAACCGGGTCGTTCTTTAAAAAATCGATGATCCTTTCTGCTTCGGCTAGCCCATATCTCCTGTGATCATTAAACCCTACTCCCCATACGGCAATTAGTGGTTTGCCGTTATGGTACAGCCAGGTTTGATTATTGCCCTGGTTGGTTAATTTCATACTATCAACCAAATGCTTCCAATCTTTTATCACCAAAGAATCACCGCCGGCACCCATCCCCGAAAGGTCATACATTAATGAAATTGCCCTATGGTATTTTTGTGCCGATCTGAGCGCATTGCCCAAAACAGCATCGTTGTGGATGCGACCATGTCCGCGTTGTACATCGCCGATAAACCGCTGTACAAATACGCCATCTATCCCGTATTGCTGCATCCATTTAAAATGGAGATCAGTTGATGAAGCGTCGTATGAACTGTATAACGGCGCATCGCTGCCATCAGCCAGTTTAAACGGTGATTTATACGTTTTTTTATATTCGCTTACATCAGGCCAAATGTCAATATTGGTATTGCCCGGCTCAAATTTGCCGTGCGACAGGTAGTGGTTCCAGCCCCTGCCTGCACCATCTTCAGGCGCATTAAACCAACCCTGGTAGCCCGCCATTACAAGGCCTTTATAACTTTTAAATGCAGATGTTTTACTGTGCTTTTGCTGGCTGTACCCAGCAGTGCACAGCAGTAGCATCAAGATGCTAAAAAATTGTTTTTTCATCAGGAATAGATTTATATGTGTTTTGTTTTTTGGCTAGATCAGATCCCCCAACTTTTATTAGGTTTTGGGCCCATTTCCAGTTCAAGCAACCCGCCCGATACCAGTTGCTCATGTGTAAACGATGGCTTATTTAAAACCTGGCCGTTAAATTTTGCGCTCTGAATGTATTTGTTAACTACTGAACAATTGTTAGCCACCATTTTAAATTGTTTCCCGTTAGGAAGATTGATAGTGACCTTGCTGAATACAGGACTGCCGATGGTATAAACCGGCTTGCCTGGCGTAATCGGGTAAAAGCCCATTGACGAGAACACCACAAAGGCAGACATACCGCCGCCATCCTCATCACCCGGGATCCCGAAAATGGTGTCCTTATACCAAACATCAAGCAGGAAACGGATGCGCTTTTGAGTTTTCCACGGTGCACCTGCGTAGTTATACAGATACGGGATATGGAAGCTTGGCTCGTTACCCATGGAATATTGACCAACCAAACCCGTAGCATCAGGAAACTTTGCCCAGAATTCATACTTACTCCGGTCAAGGCTTTCACGAAACGTTTGATCGAGCTTTGCCTGTAAACCATCGTTACCGCTCATTAAATTGATCAGTCCCGGGATATCTTCCTGCACCTGCCACAGGTAGGTCCAGCCGTTGTTTTCATCGTAATAATCACGACCGCCCATGCCGCCATCAAATTTAGGGTCGATGTTGATCCAGTTGCCGTCTTTATCTTTGGGGATAAACATTTTTCTATCGGGGTTCCACAGATTTTTGTAGTTGGCGCCGCGTTTGGCAAATGTTGCCGCATCAGTTGGCTTCTTCAATTCTTCTGCCAACTGGCCAACAGCCCAATCGTCATAGCTACCGCCCAGGGTTACAGCCACAGCTTGTCTTTTCTCGAAGGAATGCACCAGGCTTACCGTTTCCTTTTCGCCCTTTTTTAAAGCCGGGAAATAGCCGTTTTTATGGTAAAAATCATCAAGCTCGCACTTAGGCCCATTTTCCCAGGGCAACATGGTGGCTTGCGTTGCATTTTTCAGAATGCCCTCATACGCCTTATCTACATCAAAGCCCCGGATGCCCTTGCGGTAATCATCCAAAAACATAACGGTTGAGTGAAAGCCGTTCATACAAGGGTTATCACCAAATAAAACCGGGAAGGTAGGCATCCAGCCGCTTTGCTCATACATGTTCACATAGGAGTTCAGCATGTCT
>Ga0193702_1000379_pt1 | contig 15962 bp, 33 predicted proteins | sample U3a1metaG_FD_143060 | JGI IMG/M metagenome (GOLD analysis project Ga0193702, IMG submission 143060) | Soil microbial communities from a riparian zone of the East river system, Colorado, United States - U3a1 | ecosystem: Environmental > Terrestrial > Soil > Riparian zone | place: USA: East River... | reverse complement strand
CCTCGCCGACGTACCACTGCGACACCACCGGCAAGCTGGTGCGCCGTGTCGTCGACAGCTGTGTCTGCGGACAAGACGACGCCTGCCAGTGCCCGGCCCGCTTCGAACCCTGCACACCCAGCGCCGACCACACCTGCAACGTCCGCGAGGAACTCGCCGAAGAACGCCGCCGCTACCTCGGCGGCCACCGCGAGATCGTCATCATCGACGAGTCTTCCATGCTTTCCGAGGAGGCCGTCGAGGACGTCCGCTCCTTCGGCGTCCCCGTCATCGTCGTCGGCGACCACGGCCAGTTGCCACCCGTCAAGGCTGAGATGAACCCCTGGATCCGCAACCCCGAGGTGCTCCTCACCCAGATCCACCGCCAGGGCGCCGACTCCGGGATCCTCCAGGCCGCCTACGACGTCCGCAACCACGGCTACCTCACTCAGAACCGGTACGGACGCGGCGACGCCGTCCGCTACCCGCTGTCCAGCGACGTCATGAAGGGCGTCCTGGGCCGTTGGGAGCCGAGCCCGGACTGCGTCATCCTCACCCATACCAACCGGCTGCGTGCCGAGATCAACGCGGCCTACCGCGGCGGTAGTTCACCCGAGGCCGGAGATCGCGTCGTCGCCCTCGGCGGCCAGATCTACGACGCCGTACGCGTCCACATGGAGGGCAGCAGTTACCGGGCGACCGCCGAGTTCCTCCAGGTCCACAACGGCATGACCGGCACCATCCGGCACGTCCACGACCGAGGCGGTCCCGTCTTCGACATGGTGGTTGAACTGGACGATCATGTCCTGGCCACCCCGGGCGCCCCAGTGCTCCTCCTCGTTGGCGCCGTCTGTCGTGCCCAGTTCGGAGCCCAGCGCGACCTCTGGAAGAACAGCCCGGACCGGCCGAAGAACTCCCGGCTGTGGGACTACGCCTACGCCCTGACCGCACACAAGGCACAGGGCAGCGAGTTCGAGCAGGTCATCGTCATGGACGAGGGCGCCCCTGGGGACATCTATCCGTCATGGCTCTACACGTCGCTCACGCGTGCTAAAAAAGCCGTCGTCGTAGCGAGCTATAGGCGGTAACAAGGATCCATACGATCGGGATGACAGCTATTGCGAACATCATCAAGATTCTATAGATTCTCCGCATGGCTAAGAAAATCCCCAACAACATGGTCCCGCACATCATCAAGATGTCCCCGCAGGAGGAGTACAACTGGACGCAGTACGACGACGGGGACTGGTGGGAGCTGCGGCGCGGGACCGACTACATGGTCCAGACGAACAGCGCGCGCACCAGCGCGAAGAAGTGGGCCGACGACAACGGCAGGAAGGCCGAGCTGGGCAACCTGAAGGACCACGACGGTTTCGTAGTGCGATTCACCAAGGACTGAACAAAAAGGACAAAGGGCGGCCATAGGCCGCCCTTTCCCCGTAACACCTTCCACCGACAAGGAAGTCCGCATGGACACCGTGAACGGACTCAGTGCTGCCCAAAACTGGGCACTGCTCGAACCGATCGACTCCGCCCGCATCAAGTACCGCGGCAAGGGCAGCAAGGAATACGGCTACCTCCCGCAATGGGATGTCCGCCGTCGTCTCATCCAGATCTTCGGCTTCGGCGGCTTCGACATCGAGACTCTCGTGCTGAAGCAGGCAAGCGTGATCCAGCACGAGAGCCGGGTCTTCGTGGTCTACCAGGTGCGGCTCACCATCAAGCGCCCTGACGGCTCAGTGATCGCCCGCTACGAAGACGCCGCCACCGGTGACGCCATCGGACACGTCGGCGCCACCGACGACGACACCCGGTTGGGGATCGGAGAGGCATTCGACCTCGCGGTGAAGTCGGCCATCTCCAACGCCCTGAAGCGCTGCACCATCAACTTGGGCGACCAGTTCGGGCTCTCCCTCTACAACGACGGCTCCACCGATGCCGCCGTCGGCGCTACACTCCTCGACCCGCCTGCCGGAGTCCCTGACTCTGCAGACGATGTCATCAACGAGGCGCTCATCGCCCAGCACGTCGCGGATGACGCAAGCCCGCTGGACGAGTGCGATGATGCCGACTCCGAGAGCATGGGTGCCGACAGGAACCACACTCCGTTCGACATCCCCGCCAGCTGACCGCAGGACATGGAACAGGGGAGGAAACATGCAGCTCCATGACACCTTCATCCCAGACCCCGTCTGGGGAGGCCTTGAAGCAGCGGCTGACGGCGAATGCCGCTACATCATCGTCCGCATGTTCTTCGACCACCGCCTCGTCGTCGTGAAGGACGGCTCACCTATCGCCCTGCACGACTGGTGCTTCAAGGACATGGCTCACGCCATCGCGGCTGCCGTGGCATGGGATCCCGAGACCCAGGACGAGCCGTTCCTCTGGCACAAGCGCGCCGGTGAGCCACGTTTCGCTCCACAACGGGATCACAATCTCGACTACAACCGCCCACGGTGCGTACACGGAAGCTATCTTCACGAACAAGCATGCGAGATCGACCCGTTCTGTGAAGAGTTCCGCTGACAAGGAAGTCGATGACCGACTACGACCAGGACCCACCCGAGGACCCTGCCTGGGTCGACCTGTGGTCCCCTCACCTGACCACATTCGCCGTCTGGATCTCCGTGATCGCTGTCGGCGCATGGGTCCTCATCCAGGCACTCACCCCCTGAGAGGACCCGCCGATGCCTCCCGATCCGTTAGCGCCCCCGGCCGGAAGACCCGTCGCCCACTACATGGTGGAGCCGCACAGCGAACTGGACGGCTGCTTCCAGATAGCACGCCACAGCTTCTACCGCCCCACGCAACGGATCGGGAACTACACCGACCACGACACCGCCCTGGAAGCAGCCGAGTTCCTCAACGGCTGCGTCGACTGGGAGACCCCATGACCGTCCGCGTCACCCACAAGACCGCACGCCTCCTCAAGCAGCTTCTCGTCATCGACAAGCTGCGGAAGCTGGCCGCGGACACCGATAGTGCCTATCACATGCCCAGCAGAGAGATCATGGAGCGCGCAGGCGTCGGCAGCGGCAGCTTCTACCCGATCATGTCGCGTCTGGAAGCGGCCGGATGGGTCGAGTACGAGTGGGAGGTCGTTCCGGAAGGACGGAACCGGCCCCGACGCCTCTTCTACCACCTCACCGAACCCGGCGTCATCGCGGCACGCTCAGCCGTCAAACAGGACGACAACCGCATCACCGTCTGGGACCGGATCATGAAGGGATTCGCCAAGTGACATGACCACCAACCCGCTCAACCAGCGTCTCTACGCCGTCAACGCCATCGTCACCGAGATCGGCTGGCTGACCGCCCAGGAAGAACGAAGCGTCATGGAGCTGCTGGACAACGGTGACGCCATCGTCCAGTTCACCTCCGACCTCCACCAGCTCCACCTCTACTGGCCGCTCTTCGCGGACAGCATGAACGAGGCCCTCGACGCGGCAGAGGCCACCCTGCGCAACGCCACCGAAGGCAGTGGCATACCGTGCCCTCACATCCGCGCGTTCCACGTGGACGAGATGGGCCACTAGCACCTGCACCACCCGACAAGGAAGGACGGCCACATGGCCGCTCCCCGCAGAGACATCCTGAGCGTCCTGCTCGTCTGTCTCATGACCCTCGCGGTCACCGAGTACGCCGTCATCGAGCTGATGGTGCTCCCGCTGCCGTCAACACGGGACGACTGGCTCATCGCAACCCTGTTCGTCGCCCCGATGGCCGCGTTGCTTCTCTTGTGGATCGCCATGTTGGTCGCCAGGATCATCTGTGACCTCCTGGATTTCATCACCTTCCTGGGGCGAGTACTCACAGGAGAACGACGATGAACATGCGCGACCCCTTCACGCAAGCCACTGTCGGCTGCCTCCTGGTCATCACCATGTGGCTGGGTGTCTCATGGGCAGTCGTCGAAATCACCCCGTGGTGAGGAGCCACTACAACCATGACCCGTGAAGAACTGGAGCAGCAGCTCCGCAAGTTGATCGTCGGCTGCCCCGGCGGCCTCCAGGATACGTGCCCGTTCTGCCACTGCAATTGTGACGATGACGTCGCCGCGGCGATGGCGCTGATCGACCGGTACGCAGCCGGACCGGCCGACACCCCGGCGGAGCCCGTTGAGGAGTGGGACGCCGTCCAGGCGGCCGAGTATCTCGGTTACCGCGATGCAGCAGCCGCCCGGTCGGCTCTGTCCCGTTGGGGCATCCAGAAAGTCCGTGAGAAGCAGGCCGACGGTGGACGCATGATGTCGCTCTATCCCGCCGAAGCCATCCGCGCCGAAGCCGCAAGGAGAGGACGCCGCGCATGAGAACTCCCAACCCCCACATAGTCATCCACCCCGGCATGCCCACGAACAGGACTAAGGTTTTCCTGGTCGTCCACGCCGACGAATGGGTGGCCGTCATCCTCGGGGAGAAGAAGGAGTACGCCTTTACGAGTGAACACCCCGACTATGCAACCGCCGCCGCAGAGCAGGTCCGGCTCAACCGGCGTCCCACGGAATTCCCTCCCATGCTGCTGGACGACGACGAGGCGGAGACCGAGCCCATGAAGTCGGGCGTCTCCCTGCAGAGGAGCACCACGTGATCCAGTACGTGACCGGCGACGCCACCGACCCGCAGGGTGACGCCCCCCGGGTCATCGCCCACATCGTCAACGACGAGGGCAAGTGGGGGAGTGGCTTCGTCCTGGCGCTGTCGCGGCAGGACCTCACCGCCGAAGAGCATTACCGGGCCTGGGCCCGGCACGGGATGTACGACGACAGCGACTTCGGCCCGAAGCCGTTCGCCCTGGGGCAGACGCAGTTCGTCACGATGAAGGCGCAGATGCTCTTCACCGCGAACATGTGCGCGCAGCGCGGAGTGCGGCACGACCGCTCCGCTCCCCGGGCCGTCCAGTACGACGCGCTGCGGTCGTGTCTGGGGCAACTCGCCGAATTCTGCACCCTGTATCCCGCGGCGGGTGTGGCCTCGGTCCACATGCCCCGCATCGGGTGCGGCCTCGGAGGCGGTTCCTGGGAAGAAGTCGAACCGATCATCCAGAACACCCTCACTGCACGTGGCGTTCCCGTTACTGTGTATGACCTGTAAAGGGCACGCGAAAAAGGACTAATTCCATAACTGGATTCAGTCCTGACAAGAGTTGACGGAACTGGGCCGACTCCCAGAACGACAAGGAAGGGCTGATACCCCTATGAAGCTCTACTCAGCAGAGGAACCGCGCTACTCGATCGAAACACTCCGGGCTCTCTATTACGGGGCCACCTTCGGGAGCGACCACCGCAGCACTGTCCGACTCCTCATCGAGGACACCGACTTCCCGACCGAGGCATCCATGCTTTCCGTCAGCACCGACGGTCTCTCGGTCCGGGCATATGACGGCACCATCCGGAACAACATCAAGCTCACACGGATCATCCATGCGGAGGTCGTGTGATGACGAGCGATGCCACCCCTGGACCACTGCGCGACGACCCGCTTCCCGATAACCCCCTGGCCCTTGCCGCGGAGATCAGAGCCCTCGCCGCAGAACGACGCAAGAACGCCGCCAAACACCATCAGTACTGTAAATGCGCTGCCTGCAAACTCCACCGGCGCGAACTCCGGGCCACACGGCACGCCGCATGATCACAGGAGAATCCCATGGACCGCGAGCCCACCCACCACCTCAGCAGAGAATTCCAGGACAAGCTCACCGAGGCCAAGAACTGGTACGACGAGCGTGGGGCACTGGAGGAGGCCATCGGCGCATACGGCGGCATCGCCGAACGCAATCAGGAAGACCGCGACGCCCTGGACCGGTACGGCGCCAGTCTGCTGGCCGAGATCATCGAGATGGTAGACCAGGAGTGGGGCTTCGCCACTCCGCTGCCCAGGGCCGCGCCGTGAACCACGACCGACTGGCCTTCATCACTGCCTACCAGGCTCTCCACGGCGGCGGCGAAACCGAAGCGGACCGCGCTCTTCGCGGAGTCGAACTCGCCTACGCCGAGCAACAGAATGCCGAGCTGCAACAGGCTCTCGACAACGCCGACGGTGAGCACCTCCAGCAGACGGAAGGCTACCGCGAACGCATCGCGGCCATGACCCGCATCCTGGAAGCCTTCCCCGTCAAACACGCCCGCTTCAGCGTCCGGCAGGAAGACGGCAGCCTCCAGGAAGCCGCCGACTGCTCCGACTGGTGCTACGCGTGCAAACTGGAAACACTCCAGTCTCAGGTCAACGAGTGGAAGTCCTGGGAGGATGCCGCCCGCGGCGCCTGCCTGAAGATCGCCCGGATGCACGGGCACTACGGTCCCGTGCTCGGACTGCTTCAGTCAGGTGAGTACGACAAGGCGATCACCGTCATCCAGACACAGGAAGACCGACTCCGCACCCGGACAGCGCGCACGGTCGTCTCCGTCATCGCCGTCGAGGAGAACAACGGACCGCTCGACTGCTGCGACGAGGAGACCGCCCACGTCTGGGTCCGGGTCCTCACCTGGTCCGGCCGCCGCGCCTACCTCACCGGCGCCACCGCCTTCCTCGACGCTGCGGGACCCACCGTCCTGGAGAACGCCACCGACCTCAACGACACCCACTTCTACGCCACCCTCCCTCTCGAACCGCCCCCGGCGGCACCCGAACTGGGAGAGCATCTGGAGTGGCCCGACCTCGAACTCTGCCCGCCTATGGAGGAGATCAAGGAACAGCTCGGGATTTCCGAGCGGTAACACGCTCACCACAACGGCGGCCAGCCCAGCTGGCCGCCGTCGCACATCCGACAAGGAAGACGAGACATCGTCGATGAGAATCAGCCTCGCCATCACGGCACTCCTCACCACCCCCGTACTCCTCCTCACCGCCTGTGGCACGGATGGAACCTACGTCAAACCCCTCAAGGGCACTGTCATCGAGAAGGAGTACGAACCCGCCAAAACAAAGAAGACCAAGGTCCCCGTCACCCGCCGCATCTGTGCCACCACCCCGGCGAAGGTGAAGAAGAACGGGAAGACCACGAAAAACAAGCGCACCTGCACCTCCGCGGCCACCGGCCGCACCCGCACGGTCACCACCACCGTCAGGAAGGAGTGCTACGAACTCGACATCCGCCTGCCCAACGGCACCGAGACCGAGGTCTGCGACAAGTACGCCTTCTACGCCCTCATCCCAGGCGACCGCTACAGCTCGGCCGTCGACTACAGCAAGAAGGCCCACAGGTGACCAGGCGGAAGCTGCCCTTCGGGAGCGCCCAGCGAGACGTACTCCTCAAGCTGACCGACACACACTGGTCCAGCGGCATATGGAACGAGGAGTCCGGTACAACACTCTTCGAGAACAAGGCCCTGACGAAAGCCGTCTGCCAGCAACTGGCCGCACACGGTTTCCTGGACGAGAAGGTCGCAGGCCGCTTCTGCATCTACACCGTCAATACTGTCGGCCAGGACAAGGCGAACCAGCTCAGAAGCCTGCACTGACTGCACTTCCTGGTGGTGTGCAGGTAATCTGCACACCACCAGCTCCCTCACCATCAACGAGGATCCACATGAGCATCCACCACGCCCCGCCAGTTGCCTCTATCGGCGACGTCCAGGACTACCTGTCCACCGCGAAGGTCGCCTGGATCGCCTGCCGCAGCAAGGGCCACAACATGGCGGACCACGACGTCAAGACCGACTACGAGAGCAACACATACGTCGTGATCCTGAAGTGCAGCCGCTGCTCCACCAAGCGCCACGAAATCGTGAACATGGACACCGGCGAGGTCCTGTCCTCCAAGTACGCCGACCACCCCGAGGGCTACCTCCTGCCCAAGGGCACCGGCCGCATGGACGCACAAGCCCGCGGACTCGTTCGGGCCACGCGCCTTCGCAACACAGCGGAACGCAAGCTCGACATGACCGAGCTGGCCGCCCGACGCTCCAAGAAGGCCAGCTGATGGTAGTCAAGCTCCTCACCCTGAACCTCTGCGACGACTGCACCACGCATGAGCTGCCCGAGACCGAAGCCGTGACCGGCTACGAACTCGCCATCAACGGGGAGCCGCCGCTCAGGATCCTGCTCTGCGCACGTTGTGACCTCATCTGGTCCCCGTTCATCGAGCTAGTCCGGACGATGGGCCAGAGCGTCACCCCCGCAGTCTCCTCCACTCCCCGGGGGAAGAGCCGGGCCACGCCGAAAGCGATCGAGACGGCCGAGCGGGAACTACCAGCTGTGCCGCAAGCAGAAAAACCGAAGAAGCCTGTGCGCTATCTGGTCTGCCCCCTGGCCGCTGACCACCACGACGGCGAACCGGCCAGGATCCTGTACGACAGCCGCAACATGCATGCCGACCAGGGTCATGACAAGCGCATGTGGGAGATCCGATGGGAGGACCCGGACGGCATTCTGAAGGCCTTCTGCACAGAGCACCCGCTGTGCAAGGAGAACCACGTGGGCTTCCCCAGCAAGGCAGCGCTCAGCCAGCACATCGTCTACCTGCGGGACCGCTATACGAAGGAGGTCTCGGGCGCCAACACGCCCCCTGAGAGGACCGATGAACACAACAGCGACATCACCGCCCACGACAACTGACGCAGACATCCTGCTCGTGCCGGTGACCCGCGGGGAGGCCCTCGACCTCATGGAGGATCTCCCCCTCGGGCACAGCGTCAGCGAGTCCACCCGCAAGCTCTACATCCGACTGCGCGACTGGATACGGCCACCTGCCCCCCTCCCTGATGCGCCCCCGGCCCCACCGCCGCCGATGGTGCCTCTCCAGCGCGACGGAGAGCATGACATCCAGTTCGCCATGCCGCAGATCGTGCGCCCGGCCCCCCCGAACGAGCCGAGCAGAGGAACGATCGTCCGTAAGGTGGACACCACCGGGATATCCGGTATCGGTCACATAGCCGAGTTCTGCGTCTTCTCCGACGGCGCCGCCGTCATCCGCTGGCTCGGCGGCCCGCCGCAGAACCAGCCCAAGTTCGAGTTCTTCGACGAGCCCGGTATCGAGCCGTTCATCCAGATCAGCGGACACAACGGCAACACTGAGGTCGTCTGGATAGACCCACCCGCACCACAGCAGTAACCGCCCCCAGGGGCACGACAAGGAAGGCAAGCCCATGGCTGCCGACGAACACCAGCACGACGACATCCGGGAGCAGACCGGCGAAGAGCAGCCGGAACTGGTGCCCTACATTTTTCACAACGACACCGCGACCATGGAGCGTGTTCTCGCGCGACTCAAGGACGCGGCATGAACGAGCAGCGACACGTTGTTATCGTCACAGGCGGCCGGACCTATCCACGCGATCTGCGCGGGGTCGTCGACGCGCAGCTCAGCGCACTCTACGTCCGGCACGGCAACTTCGTCCTCTTGCACGGCGCCTGCCAGCCTTCCGGCAGCGACAAGATGACCGGCGCCGACCGCTACGCAGACGACTGGGCCCGAACGGTCCCGGGAATCGATCTGCGCGCCCGCCCCGCCGACTGGATCCAGCACGGCCTCCAGGGCGGACCCATCCGTAACGAGGCGATGGTCAAGGAGGCGTGCGAACTGGCGTCGCCAGAGCAGATCCATGGGCTCGCCTTCCCGGAACCGGGTTCCCGTGGAACGTGGAACTGCGTCGGGCACATGGCGGCAGCGGGCATCGAGTACGACTCGTGGGGAGTCGAACGTGCGCGTGAATGGCTGGTCGCGCAGAGGAATCATTCGTGATGATCCCGTCCCACCAGCGCCGACACCGCGACTGTGACTGCGGCACATGCTGCAACGGCTGCGGACACGAGAACAACTGCATGAGCAGTGAGGGGCGACAAGTGGACATCGGTCAGGAAGTCGCTCAGGAGGATGGATATATGCGGTGATCAGGCAGGTATCGCATTCCCGGGAAGGCATCCGCTGATCTCGTTCACTTGGTATTGACCGAAAACAGATTACTGACAGAAACAAGGAGGTCACGGCCCTGGTTGGAGGCATGATCCGCACCACACCAGGGCACCTTTTCTTCATCGGGTCTGTTACGATTCGCGCCAGGACGAGGAAGCCGGATCACCTGTGCTGCTGACATTGAACGTAAGTCAGCCCTGACCTTGCCCGCCATGAGCAGTTGAACATGCAGGCGTAAGCGAGGACACGCATGGAAGAAAAAGAATTCATTGTGCACGACCGCGTTGGCCCCGTGATCCTCAGAGGCTTCCTCCTGTCCGACCGGCGATTCGGCAGCGAGCGCAAGCCGCGGTGGACCGACATGGCCCTGTACCGTCTGACCAGGACGGAACGCGACTACAGCAGAACTGTACGTAGCGGGGGCCCCGACCAGCCACTCTTCCTTGAGCCGCAACGGAACGAGAGAAGTTTTCGCTATGCACTGGAGATTGTCGCGCGATCCTGGGTGTACCACGATACAGACAGTCCATGTGTAAAGGAAAGACACACCATCAGCTCCGTCGCAGAGGTGCGGGCAAGCGCCGGACGATGGCGAAATCTTCTCCCGTGCGAAAAATGCAAACCGGCCGAGCCGGAAGACATGCGTGATGACCAGTTTATCGCGGAAGAAACCCCGGATCCGCATCTCTACCTTTGTCTCGATGTGCAGTCGATTCTGAGAAGGATTTATCGGCACAGCGGTGAAATCAGTGTGCTGGCAGCAAAGCTTCTCGCCGACGCGGCTCTCGCCGACCCCGCCATCGCCGCAGCATTGAAGACGAAACGGAAGATCTGAGTAAGGAGAACGTATGGATTTCCACGAGGAACCTGAGAGCCTCTCGTCCGTCTCACGACGGCGGCCACGTCACGCCAGCCGGGTGCCGGACGAACTCGCCGAAGGCATAGTCCGGCGGATGGCCGCGATGCGGGTCCGTCACCAGGTCGATCAGCACGAGTGCCACGCCCGCGAGACTGGCACCTGTGAGCACCCGAACCACCGTCGGGACATCGACTACATGCGCGAGATGCTCGGGGCTCTCGGGCTGGATCAGCAGTATCCCGCCTACACAGACACCGAGCAGCGGATGCTGCTCAAGTGGATCGGCAACTCCGGCCCGGACGAGACACTGGCAGCCTGACCCCCACTTCGGGCTGACATTTTTGTCGCCACGAGGTTGACAACGCAAACTCCACGTGAGAAAATATTGCCGCGTCAACTCTGACGTGTTTACTGTGCACTCCTCGGCAACAACACGAGGAGTGCCCTCACGTGACGACGTCACCGCTTGCAGACGTAGAACTCCACCTGGTGGAGTCCGTCAGCGACGCCGTCGCCTTCAAGAGCTGGCTGGGCCAGCGACGAGAGGGCCCCCTCGGATTCGACACCGAGACGAGCGGCCTCTCGCCCTACCGCGACACACTGCGCACCCTCCAGTTCGGCGACAAGAAGCACGGCTGGCTCATCCCCTGGCAGCAGTGGGGTGGTGTCGCCCTCGAAGCCTTCCGCGAGTACGACGGCAACTACACCGCCCACAACGCGCCCTTCGACTGGCAGTTCGTCGCCGAGCACACCGGCTACGAGATCCCCTGGGAGCGCCTGGACGACACGCTCACCATGGCGCGCCTGGACGACCCCACCCGGGACAACCGCCTCAAGCCCCTGAACAAACGATTCGTCGACCCGCAGGCCGCCGTCGGCCAGCAGGAACTCGACGAGGGCATGAAGGCCAACGGCTGGAACTGGGGCACCGTCCCCCTCGACTTCCCGCCCTACTGGCTCTACGGCGCCCTCGACCCGGTCGAGACGGTCCACCTGGAACCCCACCTCAGTTCGCGGGTCAACTCCACGTGCCCCGAGGCCTATTCACTGGAAAGAGCCGCCACCCGTATCTGCACCCACATGATGCGCACCGGCCTCCAGCTCGACGTGCCCTACGTGAAAAAATCCCTGGACGATTTCGATTCCACGTCGGACCAGATCCGCGGCTGGCTCAAGAGCGCCCACAAAATCACCAGCCCGAAATCCAGCGCCCAGCTGGCCAAGGCCGTGGAATCCTCCGGCCAGAAGATCATGTACTACACGGACAGGGGCGCCCCCCAATTCGACAAGGACGCGCTCAAGTTCTACGCCGACCACGGCGAGAACACCGCCGTCCGCCAACTGGCCCAGTACGTAAGGGCAGTTCGGCATATCGAAGATATCCGCGACCGCTACAGCGCCAAGTTCCTGGAGCTGGCCGACGCGAATGGTGTAGTCCACTGCAACATCAACGTCACCGGCGCCCGCACCCACCGGATGTCCATCGACACCCCGGCCCTCCAGCAGCTGCCCCGCGACGACAAAGTCATCCGCGGCTCCTTCGTCCCGCGGCCCGGCTTCGTCTTCATCTCCTGCGACCTCGACCAGGTCGAAGCACGCCTCCTCGCCCACCTCGCCAACGACGACGGCCTCATCAACGCCTTCCGCGAAGCCGACACCGTCGGCCCCGACTTCTTCACCGTCGTCTCCCGCCTCCTGCACGGCGACAGTTCCCTGGTCAAGGAAGACCCCCGGCGCCAGCTCACCAAGAACTCCGTCTACGCCAAGGCCTACGGCGGCGGCACCCAGAAGATCGCCATGACGTCCGGCGCCAGCATCGAGCACGTGGCCCACTTCGAAGAACTCTTCAACTCCCGCTTCCCCGGCATGAAGCGCCTCATGGGCACCCTCGAATACGAGGCCAAGCGCGGCAACGGTCCCGGCGGTCGCGGGGGAGTACGCCTCGAAGACGGCCGCTTCCTGCCCTGCGACAAGGGCAAGGAGTACACGGCCCTCAATTACCTGATCCAGGGCACCGCCGCCATCTACATGAAGCGCTGCCTCATCAACCTCGACGCCGCCGGGCTCACCCACATGCTCCGCCTGCCGATCCACGACGAAGTGCTCCTCGAAGCACCTGTCGACCAGGCCGACGAGATCATGCACCTGGTCGAGGAATGCATGACCGACCGGCACAACTACCGCGTCCCTCTGACCGCTGGCGGCAAGATCCTCGCTGAAAGGTGGCAGAAGGCGTGACGACTCGCATCTACCGCTATGAGGTCCCGGTCGACGATGGCTGGTACCCCATCAGGTGTGGACCACCCCTGCATGTGGGCTGCCGCAGGGCGGGCATCATCGAGTTCTGGGCCCACCCGCTGCCGGAGGACCAGCCCGTCCCGATGCGCTCCTACCGCGTCTACGGCACAGGCCAGGAGATGCCCAGCCATGGCATCACCTACTGCGGCACGGCGCTGACACCCGGGGGCATCTACGTCTGGCACCTCGTGTCGAAGCTGGCGGTGTCGTCATGACGCGCAAAGTGATCGTCACCCACAACTACCTCGGCTGTGACACCGGCTGCTGTGGCCACTTCATCGACATCGACGACGACCAGATCGACTTCTTCGACGACCACCCCTACGAGGGCGACGACCCGCTGGCCTTCGCCAAGAGGCTGGTCCTTCAGTCGCTCGGCGAGGACCACGTCGCCGACCTTGACTGGGACAACTGCTTTGTAGTGGAGCACTGATGACGATCCGCGCGCACATCGCCCAGAAGTACTGGGCCGACACTGTCGAGGTCTTCATCGTCGACCACGCGGAGATGGGCCGCGTCCGCGTGCTCTACATGGACGAGACCCAGTCGTACCGCTGGGAAGAACACGACGAAGCCGTCAGCGACGTCAAGCCGACGCTTCAGCTGCCCCGTGACTCCGGCCGCGCCCTTCTCCAGGCTCTTGTCGAGCACTACAACGGCGCCGACGACACGCGCGCCCTGCGCCGCGACTACGAGGCCGAACGCAAGCGGGTCGACACGCAGGCCGCTACGATCAGCGACACACTCGTCGCCCTCGCGCGGAGGTCGTTCGATTGAGCAAGGAACAACGGCACATCCAGGTCGGCCTCGTCGTCAACGACTACGAGAACCTCCCGCTCAAGCACGGCGAGCAGATGTACGCGGACGACGTCGTCGAGGAGGTCACCGCCATCGTGAACGTCGCCGTCACCACCTGGTACCAGATCCGCGGGCACTCGCTGCTGGCCTGCGAACCCATCCTCTGAACGTTGGCGTAGAGAAGGAGGGCCGCATGGCCGCCCAGATACCCACCCACTGGCTACATGAGGAGACACTCTCCCCGGCTGACGTCGGGAAGATCTTCAACGTCGACCCGCGGACCGTCACACGGTGGGCCACCAACGGCGTGATCGGGTTCTTCCGTACACCCCACGGCCTTCGCCGCTTCCCGGTCTGCGAGGTCAAGCGGCTGATGGCCGCCGAACTGCCCGACGATCCGGAACTGTTGCTGGAACTCGCGAAGCACGACACGGAGAAGTACCAGGAGCTGTGGAAGGGCGGCTGGCGCCGCAACCCCACGGTCAAGCAGATCGGACAGAAGGCTGCGGGGGCGTCCGGTGACGATGCGTGAGCCCGACGTCATCGCGTGGTTCGACCCGGGTCTCACCACCGGCGCTGCCGTCTACGACATCGCGGCCGACCGCTTCAGGTCGTGGCAATCCACGCACGAGGAACTGCCCGGGGACGTGCGGCATCTGCATGACACCTACGGGGAGCGGCTGACGATCGGCTGGGAGCTGTACATCCAGACGCCGAGGCCGCGGCCCGGGTCCAAGGCGCAGCACTCGGTGAAGGCCATCACGCTGATCGGCGACGTCTGCGAGACGTACGGTGTGCCTGTCATCAAGGGGCAGCCGTCCTCGGCGCGGCTGGCGAGAAGCACGGTGGTCTTCCTGCGCCGTCTCGGCTGGTACGAGCCGGGCCAGGAGCACGCCAACGATGCAGCGTGTCATCTGTTCAGACACCTCGTCAGGATGAAGCCGATGCCGGAAAAGGTCCGCGACGGACTACCACTCGGCTACTGAGCTGGTGATATGATCGCCGCCGTACTCGGATTCATGTTCTAGGCGGCAGACATGCGAGGTAAGCGTGCCCACCGCCGAGATCGAGGACGGGCGTATTGCCGTATACACGCAGTACCACGAACGGCACCTCGTCCAGCAAGTACCCGGCGCCCGCTATGACAAGGGCGCCGGGCGCTGGTCAGCCCCACTGAGCTGGGCCACATGCGTCACCCTCCGAGGCATCTTCGACAGCAATCTGAGCGTAGGAACTCTGCTGACGAAGTGGTCCTGGGAGGAATACAACAGCCGGATCAAACCGGCCACAGACCTGAGAACTGCGATGGAGTTGCCTGCCAGCGACCCCATCGCCCAGATCATCGACCGCATCGAAACGCGAGGGGAGACACGTGAAGTTGCTTGACTTCCAGCGCCCCGGCGTCGCGTTTCTCGTACGGAACAAACGGGCAATCCTCGCCGATCCTCCCGGATTGGGTAAAACAGCCCAGCTGATCCGGACTCTCCAAGTCCTCGCCGAGATGGGACAGAATCCCTTCCCAGCTCTAGTAGTGTGCCCAAACTCCTTGAAGTCGTCAACCTGGAGTTTCGAACTGGCGCAGTGGGCGCCCGAGATCACCATCGTCATCATCGACGGGACCGCCGTCCAGCGACGCAAGCAGCTGGTACGCATCGCCGAACTCGCCACCGCCGGAACACCCGTCGTCGGAGTGATCAACTGGGAATCCGTACGCCTCCACTCCCGCCTCGCCCCGTACGGCACCATCGCCATGTCCGACAAGGACAAGACGCCCAAGGAACTCAACGAGATAGGCCTGCGCACCGTCATCTGCGACGAGGCCCACCGCCTCAAGGACCCCAAGTCCGCACAGACACGCGCCACGTGGGCCATCCTCCACGACGCCGAATTCCGCTACCTGGCCACCGGCACACCCATCGCCAACAACATCGCAGACCTCTGGGCACTCCTGCACGGCATCGAGCCCGGCTGGCTCCCAGCGAAGACCAAGTACGTCGACCGCTACGCAGAAACCTCCGTCAACTTCTTCGGCGGCATCGACGTCCACGGCATCAAGCCGGAGAACAAAGACGAGTTCTTCAAGATCGTCGACCCGCTCATGCGCCGCATACCCAAGAAGGCCGCGCTCCCTCAGCTGCCCGACAAGCTGCCCACGGCCATCCGGCACACGCCGATGCTG
>Ga0193702_1000378_pt1 | contig 15987 bp, 5 predicted proteins | sample U3a1metaG_FD_143060 | JGI IMG/M metagenome (GOLD analysis project Ga0193702, IMG submission 143060) | Soil microbial communities from a riparian zone of the East river system, Colorado, United States - U3a1 | ecosystem: Environmental > Terrestrial > Soil > Riparian zone | place: USA: East River... | reverse complement strand
TTTCTTCCCCAATAAGATGTACGAGGTTGATGCTAACGGGCAAAACATTCACTATAGCCCTTTTAATGGCAAAATAATGCCGGGTTATCTTTTTGCGGGCACTGGTTTTTGGGACACCTTCAGGGCGCTTTATCCATTCCTGAATTTGGTTTATCCTTCTATAAATAAAGAAATGCAGGAAGGCCTTATAAATGACTACAAAGAAGGCGGCTGGCTGCCTGAATGGTCAAGCCCGGGTTATGCCGATTGTATGGTAGGTAATAATTCGGCATCGGTAGTTGCTGAAGCTTATTTAAAAGGGATGCGTGGTTATGATATTAAAACCCTGTACGAAGCATTAAAGCATGGCGCCAATAACGAAGGCCCAAATGCCGCCGGGCGAAGAGGTGTACAGTATTATAATACTTTAGGTTATGTTCCATATGATGTAAAGATCAATGAAAATGCGGCCCGCACACTGGAATATGCTTACGACGACTTTGCCATTTATCAGCTTGGCAAGGCCCTTGGCCGCCCGGCCACAGAAATTGACGTTTATAAAAAACGCAGTCAAAACTATCGTAACCTGTACGATAAACAAACCGGCCTGATGCGCGGCAAAAACAAGGATGGCTCTTTTGAAACTCCTTTTAACCCGTTTAAATGGGGCGATGCTTTTACCGAAGGCAACAGCTGGCATTATAGCTGGGGTGTTTTTCATGATATCCAGGGTTTAATAAACCTGATGGGCGGCAAGCAGCAATTTGTGGCTAAGCTCGATTCGGTATTTACCCTGCCCCCTGTTTTTGATGATAGCTATTATGGAACAGTGATCCACGAGATCCGCGAGATGCAGATAGCCAACATGGGGCAGTATGCACATGGTAACCAGCCTATTCAGCACATGATCTACTTGTATAATTTTGCCGGCGAGCCATGGAAAACCCAATACTGGGCCCGCGAAACCATGAACAGAATGTATAAAGCCACACCCGATGGTTATTGCGGCGATGAAGATAACGGACAAACATCTGCCTGGTATGTATTTTCGGCAATGGGCTTTTACCCGGTTACCCCGGCCAGCGACCAGTATGTATTAGGCGCGCCGTTGTTTAAAAAGCTAACCATTAATTTAGAGAATGGCAAAACCATCACCATAAATGCAGCAAACAACAGTGCAGAAAACAAGTATGTAAACAGCCTGCAGGTTAATGGCAAACCGTATCAATTTAACTGGCTTAGTCATAAAGCTTTGCTTGAAGGGGCCGATCTTAATTTTGAGATGCAGGCCATGCCAAATAAACAAAGAGGAATTGATAAGGCGGATGTACCTTATTCCATGTCGAACGAAAAGTAATCAACCATCGCCGCCGCGAGTTTAGCGATTAGCGTAACTCGTGGTGGCGCATATGGTAAGCTTTCAGCTTATCTTAAACCTTAACAAATATAAAAGCATTTTACACGGAAGCTGAAAGCTTCGGCAATGCCAAACCACGAGTTACGCTGCGCTAAACTCGCGGAGCATATGTGGAGTTTTTTTACAAAGGCAGCGTAAACCAAAATGTTGACCCCTCGCCTATTATACTGTCAACACCGATGGATCCGCCATGCCGTTTAATGATCTCTGAGCAGATATAGAGGCCTAACCCCATCCCTGAATAGTGCCCGCCACTATAATCAGCGCGGTAATAACGGTCAAACAAATGAGGGATCTTATCCTTCGGAATGCCCGGGCCGGAATCTTTTACGGAGACCTTAACTGCGTTGGCTTCCTTCTCAATAATCAAATAAATCTTTTTGCCCTCCGGTGCATATTTAACAGCGTTGTTTACCAGGTTAACTACAACCTGCTCAACACGGTCTTCATCGGCATTTACCCGCAGTGTTTCATCGCCCTGTACAACCAGCTCATGTGTACCTACTGCCCTAACATGGCTGCAGCACTGATTCAACATATCCGAAATAATGAATGGGGTTTTATTTAACTTTAACTGTCCCTCTTTCATGCTGTTAACATTCAGTAGTTCATCAATCAAACGGGTTATCCTTTCCACGCTCCTGCTGGCCTGGTCCAAAAATTTGGGCAGCATTGGCGATGGGTTATTTTTCATCCTGTCAAGCAATTGCAAAGATGCTTTAAGACTCGTGATCGGAGTTTTCAGTTCATGGCTGGCTATGCTGATAAATTCATCCTTCTTCCGCAATAGTTCAAGTGTGGTTTGCTCCAGCTCCTTTTCAATTGAAACGTCTAAAACAGTACCTATAAAACGGGTGGCTTTATTTTCTTTATCAAAATAAGCTTTACCTTTTGATTTTATCCATCGCACCTTCTGATTGTTTTTGCCGATACTACGATATTCAACGTTAAACTCGCCGCCATTTACCCCCCTCAAAGCCTGGGCTATCGCATCATTAGCAGCATCGCGGTCGTCAGGATGAATCAGTTTTAAAAAAATATCAAAGTCAACAATATCTGTGGGTTCAAGGCCAAATAGTTCCTTATTCCGGTTATCCCATATCAACTCTTTGGTTTGCAGGTTATAATCCCAGGCCCCTATCCCGGCAGATTCAATGGCAAAATGCAGCCTTTCTTTACTCTCAGCCAGTAAACGCTCAGCTTCGGCAAGCCCTTCTTCTACCTTTCGCTTATCTGTTATATCATGAATGGCAAGTAGTGTCAGTTTTTCATTAGTATAAGTATCAAATTGCCGTGCCGTTAATTGCATTATCCTGCGGCCAATGGTTTTAAAAACATGATCGACTTCAAAAGCCTTAAAAAAGCCCTGTTCAGGTAATATCACTTCTAACAGCTGCCGTAAGGCAGGAATATTCCATTGTTTATTCCCCAGGTCATATATAAATTGTCCTTCGGTATCCTCTTCATTTACCCTGAACATATTGTAAAACCCATCGGTAGCACGCAATACGATAAGCTCTTTATCCAAAATAACTAAAGGGTCATGAATGGTGTTAAAGATCTCCTCGGTATATTTGCGGGAATTATTCAGCTGATCATTCCTGTCAAGCAGTTCATTATTTACAATGGTAATTTCCTCGTTCGTACTTTGCAGCTCTTCGGTTGAGGTTTCCAGTTCTTCGTTCAGGCTGCGCAGTTCTTCGCTGCCTGATAGCAGCTCTTCGTTAGCGCTTTGCAATTCTTCATTAGCAGCTTCCTGCATTTCGGTTATCGACCGCATATCCTCGCGGGTTTGACTCAGCTCTTTTTCAAGCTGTTCAATCCGCTGAACCCAGGCGTTGATATTTTCCTGCGGATGCAGGGATGCTACTCCATTTTCTGATAAAAATGATGTTCCCGAAAGCATGCTGTTTTGGAAAAGTATCAAATAGTACGCCTCTTCACCGTCTGACAATGGGATTACTTCAATATTAACATACTGCGACCCTTCATCCACTTTGAAAGAGATTCCTTCTTTCCTACCTATGGTTTGCTTGGTTTTAGCCAGGTGCAATAAGTTCCGGATCTCGAATGAAAGGCCTTCACGGGCCATTTTCAGCACATTGAAGCTCGGCTTGCCTGGCGAAACCGCTAGCCAGGCATCTGTTTTGCCACGAAATTGAATAATATCAAATGCCTGGTTAACCATGACGCCTGCGGGCGTATATTTTGATAATAATAAGGCATCAGCAATTTTATTTACATCCCTTTCACCGCCATTATCAGGGGTTACCTGGTCTATATCTTTTAGTGTTTGCTCACTTTTTTCAGATGTTACATTCCTGTATTTTCCATGTGGTCCCTTTGACTGGTAGATCTTTTGATTCTTATCAACCGGCAAAAACAAGTCAGCACTTGACCCAATTGTTTCTGATTTCCCCAGCATTAAATACCCCCTTTCATTCAGCGCATAATGGAAAGTATTTAATGCTCTTTTTTGAAGTACAGGCTCCAGGTAGATCATTACATTCCGGCAGCTCACCAAATCTATTTTTGAAAACGGGGGGTCTTTTAACAAATTATGATGTGCAAAAACGCACATATCCCTTATTGATTTATTTACCTGGTAACTGCCATCTATCTTGTTAAAAAATTGCTGTACCTGGAATGAGGAAAGCCCGTCAAGCTCAGTTTGGCGGTAAATCCCCGTCCTTGCCCTCGAAATAGCCAGTTCAGATACATCTGTAGCAAAAATCTGGATCTTACGGGCAGATACCTTGTCCCCTAAAAACTCCTGCAGGCAAATAGCCATTGAATAAGCCTCTTCACCGGTAGCGCAGCCGGCCACCCAGATTCTGAGCGGCTCAGTGGCGGCTTTATGAAGCAAAAGTATGGGAAATATAGAGGTACATAACAATTCAAAGCTTTTCGGATCCCTGAAAAAATCAGTTACCGAGATCAGCATATCATTATACAGGGCATCCTGCTCACCTTTATTTTCACGCAAAAAAGTCAAATAATCCCTCGGCTCCTCAAATTTATTGAGGGCCATGCGCCTTACAATCCGCCGCTTAATAGTGCTCTGTTTATAGTTGGTAAAATCAACCCCACGCCTTATCCGTAATACCGTAAGCAACAGCCTGAAAACCTCATCGTCCTGCTCAGGCTCATTTTGTTTGATCTCTAATTTTGTATAGTCTGAACGAAAAGGCTGATTAATAGAGATCAGCTTTTCGATGATTTCATCGGCCGGCAAAATAAAGTCAACGGCTCCGGATCTGATAGCGCTTTTGGGCATACTATCGAAAATAGCCGAATCTTCACTCTGGGCAAACGTTAATCCGCCGTATGATTTTATTGACTGTAAGCCAAGCGTACCGTCATTTAAAGCGCCTGACAATACCACACCAATAGCAAAGCTTTGATGAACAACAGCCAGTGACGAAAAGAAAACATCAATAGTTTTAACTTTTTTATTCTTTAACGGGTCGAGTTTGAGTACCCCGTCTGTAGCTGTAAGGATCTTACCGGGCGGGATAACATAGATATGATCGGGCTCTAAATGTATATTATCTTCTATTAAGTTAACCGGAATTTTAGTGGATTTTTGAAATATTTCGGGCAGGTAGCTATCATATTCCGGATGCAGATGCTGAACAAATACGTAGGCCATCCCTGTTTTTGCAGGTATTGACCTTAAAAAAAGTTTAAATGCTTCTATACCTCCCGCTGATGCACCAATCCCAACCACAGGGAATTGTTTTTCTGAATTTACGTTATCGGGCAGGACGGAACCATGTAATGACATATCGAAGAGTTTACAGACGCGGGGGGTAAGATTAACCGTCTGAACTAAGCTAAAGGTATAACAAATTAAATAAAGCATTGGCAATATGAAATAAATGTATGCCTTATAGTGATATTAGCACTATATTATTCAAACTATTTCAGGTTTACCAAACAATCATTTTTATCCAAAAAAAACCGTCAGCTTGTTAACATACAAATTCTTGTAAAAAGAAAACGCCCCCTCACCATTTCTGATGAGAGGGGTTTCCAACTTTACTTAACCAACTATCTTTGTACCTTAATTCACATCCCACCATAGGCGTTTGCCCGGGCTGTCATCGCCGCCAAACTCCTTGGCCACAGCAGCATCAACCTGTGCTTTTGAAGCGTTGGTAAATGTGCCCGAATAAGGCATGCGTTTTACAAAATCTCCGTTGGCTACTTTGCCCTGGCTGTCATTTTTTGTAATAGGATATTGAGCCGGGTACCCGGTCCTTCTGTACTCTGCCCACCCTTCGTAACCTTCAGGGAAAATAGCTATCCATTTTTGGGTGATGATGCGTTCCAGCTTGCGGGCCATGGGGTCGCCATCATTCCATTTTACGGTAATGTTTGAAAGCGGCGGCGCATTGTTTGCCGCGTTTTTAGGGTCTACGTAAGCTGCCGGGGTCGACGTGGCGTCAGTAAGGTAATTGTCAACGCCGCCGGCACCGTATTCGCTAAACGATGCTTTAACACCGTCTTCGTAAAAGCTTTGCGCCGAGCCGCCGCCCATATTCCATCCCCTCAACACGCCTTCCGCGCGCAGGAAATAGCTTTCAGCTACACTCATTATTTTTAATGGTGCACCAAATGACGTTGCCAGTTTTGAAAAATTACTGTAGGTGCCCGAGGTAAGTGGGATCCCAGTCCTGATCCCTTCAATCTTCCCGCCCAAAGCAGGGTCATCAGCAGGCAGGCCCATCTTAGTAAGACGGGGGTCTTTCAACCCACCTAATATTGAGCCAACCGGAGCGCCTAAACGCATATCGCCCCACGATGTTACAATCTCGTCTATAGGATTCTCGCCTGATACGTTCATAAAGAACCCGCCATCGGCCGCAGTCAACACCCCATATTTGTTACTTACCGCCGATTCTGCTTCGGTTTTTGATTTAACAGGATCGATATTTGAGATCCTGATAGCTAAACGCAATTTCAGTGTATTGGCGGTCCTGATCCACTTGGCGTAATCCCCTTTAAATAGGCTGTTATCAAACGCCTGGAAACGAAGTTTGTAAGCATTCGGATCCTTATCCTCAATTACAGACAAAGCTGCAATCGCCTGGTCAAGGTCGGCAAAAAACGCGTTGTATGCTTCCTGCACGGTATCAAACGGCACATCGGCTGTAGTACCAATTTTGCTATATGGTATAGGGCCAAAGGTATCAGCAGCACGGCTTGCGCCAAAAACTTTACAAATAAGGGCTATGCCGTACAAATCGGGATATTTGGTGTCAAATTTCTTCAGCTTCCATTGCAGCCAGGTGTTCAGTATATTTTGCTGCGGAACATCCCAGCAGTAGTCAACCCAATCGCTCACAAAACTGTAGGTAAAATTGTTTACGTTACCCAGAAACACCGAAGGTACCGCGGTATAACCGGCATACTCATCCTGGCCCAAATCCTGCTGGCCCTGGTAAATATAATTCACCGGCGATTCGATATTAGTCATCATACCGGGCAGCAATATACTTGCTTCTTTACCGTCAATGCTCAATAAAGGCTGCGGCAGTAATTTCAAATCCTGGTTAAGCCCGTTCATATCCTTGCGGCACGAGGTAGCAAAGGATAGCAGCACAACCGCGCCAAGCGTGATTGTACTTTTAATATTTTTAAATTTCTTCATCGTTGTAATAATTTATATTATAATTAAAGCGAAGTTCTGACACTAAAACCGAAAGAACGGGTTGCAGGCACACCAAAGCCATCAATACCCATGGTATTGGTGCTGGTTGAAATAGCTTGCTCAGGATCGTAAGGTGATTTCTTGTAAAAGAAAAATACGTTGTGGCCGGTTACTGATATGTTTAAATTTTTAAACGTTTTGCCAATAAGCGGGAAAGTGTAGCCGAAGGCAAATTCCCTTAAACGGATGTTTGTTGCGCTGTAGCTGTATTCCGGTACGGCGCCACCGTCGGCACCGGCAGATATTGCAGTGTAGTAAGCTTGTGCGTCAATTTTTTTACCGTTAACCACTACACCGCCCGCATTACGTGCATCGGCAGTACGTTGCGAAATACCCTTATAATCAAACCATGTTTCGGTCATTGAAAAGGTTTGTCCGCCAAAGCGGCTGTCAACCAGGAATGAAAGGTTGAATCGTTTGTAGTTGAAGCTATTGTTAAAACCGGCTAAAAATTTAGGGTTCGGGTTACCAACGTATACAGGATTTGCAGCATCTGTCAAAACAGGTGCGCCATTGTCATCCACTTTTATTGAACCGTCGGGATTTTTAGCTATCACCCTGCCATAGTAATCGCCAAAGGCGCCATATTTACCATCTTTGGGCCTGGTTAACCAGGTGGCAACCAGTCGCGTATTATCCTGGCCCGATATTACATAATGATCAGCAGTGTACAGCGGACTCAACGCACGCACCTGGTTTGCGTTGTGAGAGAAGTTTAATGCAGGCGTCCATCTCAAATCGCCAAACTTGGCGTTGTAGCTAATGGTACCTTCAAAGCCGTAGTTGCGAATTTCGCCGCCGTTAAGGGTAAAGTTTTGTGCTCCTGCACCTGATGGCGCCGTTATGCTGATAATCTGGTCGCTGGTGCGGGCGTCGTAATAAGCCAGGTCAACATTCAACAAATTAAACAAGGTTAACTGCGCGCCAATTTCAAATGTTTTGGTACGCTCGGGTTTTACCTCGGCAATTTTATCTCCTGAAAAATAAGGCAGCTGGCCAATTGGATTGGTACCCACTATTGGCTGCAGGTTGTTAAGCGAATATGGCGGAAAACTATTGTTAGCTCCCAGACCAGGCGCGGTACCAACGTTGGCATATGATGCTCTTAACTTAGCATAAGAAAGTACGTTTGATGTTCCAATGGTATTGGTTAATACGTATGATAAACCTACCGATGGATAAAAGAATGCATCAGGCGTGGTAGAAGCCCACTCGTTACGACCAGTAGCGCTCAGGAAGACAGTTTCCTTATAGCCAATTGTAGCGGTAGCTAAAGCAGCCTGGGTAATGGATTTGTATTCATGTTCGCCTACAGCAAGCGGGTGTGTGAGGTCATAGTTATTGGCCGAAAAATAATTAGCCAGGCTTAAGCCGTACTGGTTAGTGCTTGATAACGTAGTATTGTAGTCGAAGCTGCGGTCATCAGTAAGGCCCAAAGTTGCCTCGAGCGAAAAATCCCTCGAAATTTTGGTATTGATTAACAACAGCGCGTCTGAATATAAATGGGTGCCATAACCCTGGCCGGTAAAATACGAGCCATTAATACCTTGCTGCGTGCTTTGGGCAACCGGATCAGTAGTGGCATAATTTTCGGCCTGATTGCGGTTGTTGTAGCCATCTAAAGTAGTACGTACCTGCAGGTTAATCCATTTGGCAAAATCGTACTTTGCTTTAAACGACGATATGTAACGGCTTGAGCTGCGCTCGTTAAGGTTGCGGTAAGCAATCCAGTACGGGTTTTGGTTCGAGCTGAACTCATTTTTTTCATAAGGCCAGTTTTGCGCGTACAGACCTCGGGTGGCATCGTATGTTTCAAAATGATTTTTATCGTACTTGCTAAAATCGTTGTCAGTAGGGAATTGGTATAAACCAAACATCGGGCTAAATGTTAAACCTGCTTTTGGCGGGTTTTCCTGCTTCTGATAGATATAGTTGACCGAAGCATCAAGCGTCAGTTTATCATTTAAAAACTTGCCCGTGCCACGTACGGTAAAGTTGTGCTTCAGCAACGAGTTGTTTGGCACAATGCCGGTTGCCTTGGTATTGGCGTACGATGCATAAAACTGCGCCTTTTCGCTGCCGCCCGAAAGCGACACCCCATTGATATAGGTTTTTCCGGTGTTAAAAAAGTTTTTAATAAAAGCATTGCTCGCACCGGTTGATTTTGGCCCCCACATACTATCATCCCCGGGATTTGCAGCAGCCGGATTTGAGCGGCCATATGTTGTTTGCGGTGAAGGCAAGCCAGTTGCGTTATCAAAAGTAGTTGATGAATTAAAATCAACCCGCGTAGTGCCTGCTTTGCCTTTTTTGGTCACAATAAGCAATGCACCGTTAGCTGCCGCACTACCGTATAAAGCTGCAGCTGTGGCACCTTTCAACACCTGGATACTTTCGATATCATCAGGGTTAAGGTTTGATAACGGGTCAATGTCAGCGCCATCGCCAAGGCCGGCCATCGTGCCGCCTGCTCCCTGCCCAATAGGGATCCCGTCAATTACATAAATAGGCGCGCTGTTACCGCCTATTGATTTGGCGCCGCGCAGCTCGATACGCGATGCACTGCCCGGCCCGCCCGTACCCCGGGTAATAACCAAACCGGCAGCCTTACCAGCCAGCGAGTTTACAAAGTTGGGGTCCTTGGCCTTTTCAAGCTCGGCGCCGCCAACGTTTTGGGTGGCGTAACTTAATGTTTTTGTTTTTTGTTCGATACCCAGCGCCGTCACGGTTACGGTTTCTAACACGTGCTGGTCATCCTTAAGGGTAACGTTAATTACCGTTTTCCCACCGATGGCTACCGTTTGGGTAACATAGCCTACATAGGAAAATACAAGCGAGGAGCCTGAAGCTGCGTTGATGGTGTAAGTTCCTTCAACACTGGTAGTGGTGCCTGTGGTGGTACCCGCTACTTTAACGTTTACCCCCGGCAGGGGCAGGTTGTGATCATCTGTCACAGTGCCCTTTACAGTTACATTTTGTGCGGCGGCGTACATAAAGCAGCCCAGCATAAACGTAACTAACATGTAGAGTTTTTTCATAAAAATGAGTTGTTTAAATTGAATTTTAGGACGTTAGTTTGACCGAACTTACAATGAAATATTTACGCTTTTATGACTTTTCGGGGATGGTAGAGGTAATGTAGTGGCTTAATAATTATAGCTGATCTGTAGCGTTTTGTGTTTCAATTTGTACAACTCCTGAACGGTAAATAAATGTGTTGGCACAAAGTTTAACTACCGCACTACAATACCACTACTTTTGTAGCAAAATAGCTTTAACTGAAAAGTTTAGCATATAATTGTTACAAACGGCAAGTGCCATGCATCTTACATCATAGTTAAACAGGTAATGAAAAAACATACAATAAACCTTGTCATTTATCTATTCTTTATTTGCAGTGCTCTTTACGCCATTGCACAAACAAATCAAAAGCCCAGGTTTAAGGCGATTGCCATTGCCGAGATTGGCGGAGGGCACGCGCTATTTGATGTGGCTGCAAAAGCATGGTTAAATAAACTGGCTGCCGACAGCAATTTCACCATTGATTATATCAGCGATACAAAAGCCATAAACAAAGATTTTTTAAAACAATACCGGCTTTTTATCCAGTTGGATTACCCGCCGTACCCATGGGGAAAAGAAGCACAGGATGCTTTTGAAGATTATATTGAAAATGGCCGCGGCGGCTGGGTAGGTTTTCACCATCCTACCTTATTAGGCGTGTTTGATGGTTACCCTATGTGGCAATGGTATTCGGGTTTTATGGGCGATATTGAATTTAAGCGGCATATTCCCGGTGGCACCGAAGCTAAACTTACCATTGAAGATCCGGCTCATCCAGTAATGAAGGGAATCCCGGCATCCTTTATAACAAAAGATGAATGGTACATATATAATAAAAGCCCCCGTGCCAATGTTCATGTACTGGCAAGTATTGATGAAGCAACTTACAATCCGTCAAAGGATGTTAAAATGGGCGACCACCCTGTTATCTGGACCAATGAGCATGTTAAGGCAAAAAATATTTATATAGCCATGGGACACTTCCCTGAATTGTTTGAGGACAGCAATTACACTACGCTGGTACGGAACGCAATATTTTGGGCAGTGAGGTGAGATTTTAGACGTGAGATATGAGATTTGAGATCTAAAAGCCGATTACAGGCACATTAAATTCTGACCGAAACTATGGACTATCGACCATGGACTATAGACTTCTTTTCCTCTACATCACCACTACAAAATTTCACGAAGCATAGCTAAAAAATACTGACGTTACCCCTACAAAGTCAAATTCTGTGCTGTTTATATAAAATCTTCGTTAACTTACGGTACTAATTATTTGGCCTGATGTTAATAAAGAAAAACATATTATTTGTTATTGTATTTCTTGTTTTAAACTGTAAGGTTATTGCCCAGCCAACCATTGGCATCCCGGCTATTAAAAATTACACCCACGCTGATTATAATGCAGCTACCGAAATTTGGGATGTTAACCAGGGTAAAAATGGCATTCTGTACTTCGCAAATGATGAAGGCCTGTTATCTTTCGATGGGAGCTACTGGAAAATTTATCAGATGCCCAATAAAGCCGCCATTAAATCTGTTGCGATTGATCAGGCAGGCAGAATTTACTGTGGCGGACAGGATGAGGTGGGTTACTTCTTTCCGGATAAAGATGGCATCTTAAAATTCCATTCGTTAAAAAACCTGTTGCCGCAAAAAGCGCGGCAGTTTGCAGATATATGGAACGTTGTTATTTTTAATAACGAGGTTTTCTTCCGTACCATTGAGTGTATTTTTGAACTAAAAGATAACGAGCTAAAAACATTTGATGCACCGGGCGGATGGCGCTTACTCTCAAAAGCAGGATCACAGCTTTATGCTGAAGATAAAGATTCGGGGCTGATGATCTTTAAAAGCGGGCAATGGCAGCACTGCTGCGGTAACCTGCCTACTGCCGACTTACATGTAACCGGAATTATTGATTATAAAAAGGATACCTTGCTCATTACAACCTTAAAAAAGGGGCTGTTTTTAATGACTGGATCATCCCTCGTTAAAAAGAACACTGCAATTGATAATATTTTAAACAACGACCTGGTTACCTGCTCAAAAAGAATAGCCGATGACCGTTATGCAATAGGCAGCGCGGCAAAGGGCCTTTTTATAATTGATGGGAAAGGGAACCTGGTTGAGCGCCTTTCCATTAACGAAGGGCTGCAAAACAACAATATCCATGCTTTACTGGTTGATCGCGATAAAAATTTATGGTTGGGGCTCGAGAACGGGATCGATTTTATAAACTATAACTCATCAGTTAAGCACATTTATATAGATAAGGAAAACCAGGTAAAAAGCAACGCTGTAATAGTATTTGATAAAAAACTATTCATTGGTACTTCAAACGGTTTGTACAGCATTCCGCTTGATCAGCAAACTGATATCAGCAAAAGCAAAGGTAGTTTTACCGAGGTTGAAAACACAAAGGGCCATGTATACAACTTAAGCGAAATTGACCGCAACCTGGTTTTAGCCCACCAGGATGGCGCAATGTTGTTACGCGGCAACCGGGCCTGGCCAATAACAACCGGGCAGGGCGCCTGGATGTTTAAGCCCATCCCTAATTCAAGTGATATTGTCATCAGCACCTATACGGGTCTCCAACTTTTAAATAATATAAACGGCAGCTTTAGTAATGCAGGGAAAATTAGCGGGATCTATGAGTCCCTCTCAACCATTGCAAGAGATAATAACAATACTATATGGGCATCGCATCCATACAGGGGAATTTACAAGATCCAGCTCTCGCCGGATAGAAAGAAGATAGTTATTTATACACAGTATACCGAAAAAAGCGGGCTCCCTTCTATACTGAACAACCATGTATATTTTATAAAAAACAAAATTATTGCCGGCACCGAAAAGGGTGTTTTTGAATACAGCGCGGCTAACAATAAGTTTATCCGTTCAGCTTATTTTAATCCCATTTTTGGCGATGCGGCTATAGAATATTTAACAGAAGACAAAAGTGGGAATATCTGGTTTATCAGCAATCAGCGGGTTGGCGTTGTTGATTTTAGTAAACCTTCGGCAAAAAATGTTATTTATTTCCCCGAACTGGCGGGCCAAACGGTAAAAGGCTCAGGGTTTATATATCCTTATGATCCGGAAAATATTTTTATAGGTTCAACCAATGGGGTATTTCATTTAAACTACCGCAGATACGTTTCCACCGAAAACAAACTGAACGTATTGTTAACCACGGTTAAAACTATTGCCGAAAAAGACAGCCTTATTTTTGGCGGTTATTTTGTGAAAAACAGTCAAATAACCGATGTTCAACCTACCAAACATATTCCTGCTGTTACCAAACATTGGAACTCATTTCACTTTGAGTATTCGTCAACCCTGTTTGCCCAAAAAAACAATGAAGAATTCAGTTATAAGCTGATAGGGTTTGACCAGGAGTGGTCAAACTGGTCGGCAAAAACTGAAAAGGATTATACAAATTTGCCCTACGGAACCTATACCTTTTCGGTAAAGGCGCGTAATAACCTGGGCAATGCATCGGCCCCGGTAAATTATACTTTTAAGGTTGAGCCGGCGTCATACCAAACTGCATGGGCCTATTTCTTTTATGTTTTGATGATAACAGGCGCCATTGTTTGGGCTGCCAGAGCACAACACAAAAAGTTTAAAGATCACCAAAAAAGGCACGAGGATGAGCAACAAAGGTTGCAATATTTACACAGCCTGGAGCTGGACAGGAACGAAAAAGAGATCATCGCCCTAAAGAACGATAACCTGGAAACCGAGATAAATTACAAAAACAAAGAACTTGCTACCCTCACCATGCACCTGGTTGACAGGGGCCGCCTTTTGCTCAACATTAAAGATGAGCTGATGACCTTAACCAAAAAACTTAACATCCCTGATCCTGCCTACCAGTTCAGGAGCGTTTTTAAATTATTGAGTGATACAGATAAAAATGATGACGATTGGAACCACTTTGCCATCTATTTCGACCAGGTGCACAACAATTTCCTTAGCACCATGAAGACCAAATTCCCCGGCCTCAGTTCAACCGATCTGAAACTTTGCGCCTATTTAAGGCTCAACCTAACCTCAAAAGAAATCGCACAGATGCTAAACATTTCTCTTAAAGGTGTTGAGATCAGCAGGTACCGGGTTCGCAAAAAGCTTAACCTTTCTACAGACGTACATCTGTATGATTTTTTGATAGAGATAACTAATTAAAAAACATTGTCATTGCGATCCGCTGATTAGCGGATCGTAATGACAACGAGGTTTACTCATGCTCAATATCTGATCCATCCTGTTTAGCAACCACGTCTTTAAACTTCTGCTTTATAAAATCAGGATTACTGTTATTTGTTGTTGGATTACTTGAAAAGAACCCAAAGGGCATTAATGAAAAACCCATATGATGGACTGACATTATCGGCCATTCTTCGGGCCTTACAATGTGGGTTATGCCTGCTACATACCATACCACCAGGTCATTATTATTAATGGCTCTGTTTTTTGCCGTCCATTCGGGCAAACCGTCATATACTTTATTACTTGCAGGATACCTTCCGGCAGGATATTCCTCGCCCTCGTTATATTGCGTAACCCAAAACTGGTGATTTAAAAAGCCGGCCTTCTTCCGCAGTAACGAACCCTCAGGTACAAATGTTTTGGCCTGGGCGCCGGGCATTAGCATATAACCAACATGCTGGCCGTAATCATTCATTTCTTTATTGTTGTAGATGTGCCAGTTGCGTGCGCTTAAATAATCAACATCGCGTTGCGCCTGTAGCTCTGTACTAAACATCGTACCGTCAACATAAAATGCATTGCCATAGGGGTTATCCTTACCCGGCGGAACAAGTTTGGAATTCATTTCCATTACGCTGTTATTTTGAGCACCGTCAATATCCAAATCCATCCTGAAAACAAAAAAATGCTGGTGGTTTATCGCCTCCACGTGCTTGTGAACCAACGTACCAAATGAATGCCCGTTGTATGACAGGCCGCCCTTATCAGGCTTATCCATTTCATTAACCCGGTGCACACCTTTTACTTCAACTATGCCTGTCAACTCCACATCCACATCAATGGTGCCGTCCTCCTTAAAGCGCCAGGTAAAGGAATAGTCGTAATTTTCAATCATGGTATAATACTTTATGGCCAGGTTGGTTGCCCTGCGCGATACCGTGCCATGGCGCCACAGCGTGCCACCATATTCTTCAAACACGGCAACCGCCCTGTCAATCTGGAAAGGCGTGCCATTCTCACGATGCAAAACTGCGGGCATATATTCGGCATTTTCCGGTGCATCAGCTCCCGGGCTCATTGATTGCGCAACGCCCTGCCCCAGCCTGTATTCGCCTGCATCGAAAAAGTTATAGGATGCCTGGAACAGATCGGGCGAGCCATAAGGCACCACCATTTCCGGCATCGACCCACGGTACATAACAGAACGTTCTTTTCCTTTGTCAATATATTTTACATCATAAATAACCAGTCCCTCGCGGTTATCTACCCCGTAACGCAGCTTCCAGTTTTGCCAGGTAATTTCATGGCCTTTAATATCAAAGGTATGTCCTTCGGGTTGGGTGATAATAAGTGGCCTCGTACTTTTGTTAAGCTCTTTAATTGAATCTTTATTAAAATAATTCAGATCAACCGCAGCGCTGAAGCTATTGCCTTCATCCACAATCTTCAGGATCTTGCCGGTGGTGAAATCGGTATAGGCCATCAGGCCTTCAATATCAACATTGTTCTTTTTACGCCTGGCAATTACCAGTTGCTCCCTATGGCCAACAGGCGCAATGCCGATATCACCGGCAAGATCCTGAAGATTGTG
>Ga0193702_1000377_pt1 | contig 16033 bp, 18 predicted proteins | sample U3a1metaG_FD_143060 | JGI IMG/M metagenome (GOLD analysis project Ga0193702, IMG submission 143060) | Soil microbial communities from a riparian zone of the East river system, Colorado, United States - U3a1 | ecosystem: Environmental > Terrestrial > Soil > Riparian zone | place: USA: East River... | reverse complement strand
GCCCAAAGCCGCGCACACAACGATTATGGTCTGCGCCAGATCGGGGCATTCCTTCAGGTCAAATATTTTGCGGACAATCGGCTTCGCTTCCTTTTGCAAATACACACCGCCATCCTTAAACTGCGAAGTAATGCCAAAATTCGCCATGATCTCGGTAATCACGCTATCGCCCTGTAAGCTGTATTGGGTTAAGCCGGACAGAAATATTTCTGCTTCATCTGCCAAAGCCGCGATTGCATACCAATAAGATGCCGCGCTCCAATCCGGTTCAACATATATAGCCGTTTCTTTAAACTCTTGCGGTGCAATAACTATTACATCATCATTTAACGAGTGCTTTATACCGGCTTGTTCTAGCATGGTCAACGTCATTTCCACATAAGGACGGGATGTTAACTCACCTTCAATTTGCAGTTCCAATCCCAGTGGTAGTTTAGCCGCTATTAACAGCAACGCCGTAATATACTGGCTGCTGATATCGCCCTTAACACTTACTTTATTAGTGAGTTGCTGAAACCCGCCCTTTATTTTTATTGGCGGATAACCATCTTTTTCCTCGTATTGGATATCGGCACCTATTTGGCGCAAGGCATCAACCAAAATACCTATGGGACGCTGCTTCATCCGTTCGCTGCCGGTTAAGGTCACTTCTTCATCCTGCAAAGTAAAGTAGGCAGTTAAAAAACGCATAGCCGTACCGGCGGGACCAATGTTGATTTCGGATTTCGGATTTTCGATTTCGGATTTATCAGAAGCCAAAATTTTTGAATTTTGAATTTTGAATTTTGAATTCAAAACTCCAGCCAGCAACACCGCATCAGCGGCATCCGAAATGTTTTGCACCTTCACTTTGCCGTTGCTTAGCGCTTCAATTATCAGCGCACGGTTACACTCACTTTTTGAACCGGTGAGGTTAACTGTGCCGTGTACCGACTTAGTTTTTTTAGAAAGCAGGATATTCTCGCTCATTATTTTATTAAACGTGGGTCAATTTATCTGCTTCCTGGCCGGCTTTGTCCTTGTTCATGATCTCTGTTTGGCGGCGGATAGATTCGGCGTGGATCAGCTCAAGCATCTTCTCTGTGAACTCGGCGCTAAGCTTTAATGCTTTACCGTAGTTAATGCGCTTGTTTAGTATCTCTTCCCAACGGTTTACCTGTAAAATAGTAATATTGTTATCTTTTTTGTAAGTGCCTATCTTTTCTGCAATCTGCATACGTTCGCCCATTTTCTGGATGATCAGGTCGTCAATTTTGTCGATGTTATTGCGCAGTTCGGCTAATTTATCATTTACTTCTGCATTACGTACTTCGGGTTTACGTAAGGTAAGGCGGTCTATTAGCTCTACTAAAGCAGATGGGGTAACCTGTTGCTTAGCATCCGTCCATGCCACACTTGGGTCAATATGCGACTCGATCATCAGTCCCTGCATATCCAGATCCAATGCTTTTTGCGAAACATAACCTATCAGTTCGCGGTTGCCTGATATATGGCTCGGGTCGCAGATCAGCGGTAAATGAGGCGCCAAAGTTTTTAAGTGGATGGCGATATCCCACATTGGTTCGTTACGGAAAGCTGTTTTTTCGTAAGAAGAGAACCCGCGGTGAATAGCCGCCAGCTTTGTGATACCTGCATTATTGATACGCTCCAAAGCGCCTATCCATAAAGACAGGTCGGGGTTTACCGGGTTTTTTACCATAACCGGTACATCAACACCTTTCAACGCATCGGCAATTTCCTGTACGGTAAACGGGTTAACGGTTGAGCGTGCGCCCACCCATAGGATGTCAACACCTGCTTTTAACGCTTCTTCTACGTGTTTGCCCGTAGCAACTTCTACAGTTACAGGTAAGCCGGTTTCGGCTTTGGCGCGTTTAAGCCATTCCAAACCAATGCTGCCTATCCCTTCAAACTCACCGGGACGGGTGCGTGGTTTCCATATCCCGGCACGCAGGGCGCTTACACGGCCGGTATTGGCTAATAAATGGCAGGTGGCTACCAGTTGGTCTTCGGTTTCGGCACTGCACGGACCCGCAATCAAAAGCGGCTCGCTTCCTGTTTTTATCCAGGAGCTTAATGGTTGTATGTTTAAATCAAGTTTCATCGTTTTTATAAATTTTAAAGGCAGATCAAATATTACTATCGGTTAATTTTTTAATGGTTATGTATTTTCTTGCTGGTTTTTCGGGTGTTATGTTTAATGTTTTTTCTCCGGGTGTATCATCCTCATGGCGCATGTACTCGCCCAGTATGTTAAAGTTATGCGTGTATTTTAATACCTGTTTTACCGCGGCATCATAGTTTTTGGTGTCTTCCCATTCCACATCCACATAAAAGTTATACTCATTACGTTTACCCAACACCGGCATAGATTGTATTTTACTCATATTAACCTGCTGGTTGGCAAAAATATTCAGCACCTTGGCCAGTGAGCCTACCTGGTTGCTCACCTGGAAACAAAGAGATGCTTTATTAGCAGGTCCCTTATCGGCATTTTCATGATGGGTGAGTATCAAAAAGCGGGTAAAATTTTTCTTGTTCGATTCTATCCGGCGTTCTAAAACATCTAATCCGTATAGCTTGGCAGCAAGCGTATTGGCAATGGCAACGGTATCTGTTAACTGCTCATCGTGTATACGTTTGGCGCAGGCGGCGGTATCGCTGCTCTCCACTATCTTTAAGTGCGGGTACTCATCAAAAAAATCAACACACTGGCGTATAGCTATGGGGTGCGAAGTTACATATTTCACATCCTCAAACGCCACACCGGGCAGTGCCATTAAATGCAGCTGAATAGGCAGGTATATTTCGCCAACTACGGGGAAATTGTAGTTAAGCAGCAGGCTATAGTTGGGCAAAATACTACCGGCTATGCTATTCTCAATAGCCATTACCACATAATCGGCTTCGTTATTTTGCAGGGCCTCAAATGTTTGTTTAAAAGAGCCACACTCAATGGTTTGGATATCCTCTCCAAAAAATTTAAAGGCCGCCTCCTCGTGAAATGATGCGCGGATGCCTTGTATGGCTACTCGTGGTTTATTTGTTTTCATAATGCCTTTAAAGCAAAAAGTCCCGGTCAGTTATGGCCGGGACTTTTCAGTTTATCTTATATGTTTGTTAGTGCATATTAGTCCCGGCTCTTACTGTTAAAGTAAAAGTAGTAACCATAATAAAATACACTTGTTAACTTCATTGCTTGTGTTTGTGCGGTAAATGTAGTAAGTAAAATTGATTTGTCAATAAATAATTTTATTTTTTGTGAGATCGCATGGTTATTTACAACAAAGGGCGCCCTTTCGGGCGCCCAATCACTTCTCACTAATCTCACTCGGAACGGCTAAAATTTCTTTTATCGGTCATGATGCTCAAACCCGTTCGAGTCACCGCATGACGACAGGTTATCCAGTATCCTCTTATAAATAGAATTATTTGAACTGCTGCTGATAATAATAGTCCCGTTGGTTTGTGTGGCTGCACTCAGATCAGCCGGACTAACCCCTGTTAATAGCTTATTTAAATGCAGCATTACAACGTTGGTGAGGTTGGTTTTACCATCAACAACCGCATCGTGTTGTTCTACCTTTACTTCAGCGTTGTCGTTAAGGTCAAACTCAACCGGTATTACTGTACCGCTTGTTGTGGTGAAGGTTCCTTTTAGCACCAATGGCAATGTTGCGGTAGATGATTTGGTGAATTCAACCCTTAGTTCAATTTCGGTGTAGGTGCCGGTATCCAATGTAATACCGATCATTGTTGGGTTAATAGCGAAAAGGTCAATGGTAGATAAACCTCTTGACTGCACCTCAATTTGCAGGCCTTTTTTCCTGGCTTCAAATTTAAACCCGCTGATGTTGGCTATGCCCGATGTGAAAGTTACCATAGCGCTTGTTTGCGGGCTGCTGTTTAAAGCTGTTGCATTGGTAGCGTTTAGGGGAGTTATAGCATTATCTGCCTTTATCCCCATTGATAATTGTGACGATGAAGCGGTGACGTAAGTTGGGCCGCTCTTCTTGCACGAGGCAAGCAACGCCGCTGCCATCATGATGCAAATTCCTGTTTTTACAAATGTTGTTTTCATAGTTTTATAAGTTTTTATAAATTTGTTTCTATAGATGATAACGGGAATGTTACACAGCGGGTTGCCAATGAAGAAAAAAATTAATCAAGAAATAATTTTTTATCGGATAAATACGGGTAATTAATAATTGGATTACAAGAATGGGTTGATAATAGTCAGCTTCTTATCAATGATAAGCCCATGATGCATATCTTCAGAATAAAGCACATCGCAATTTGCTTCTATTGCGGATGCAACTATAACTGCATCAAATAATTGGAATTTGTATTGATTTACTAAAGTAGCTGCCAAACTTAAAGTATGCGGAAGTACCGGCATTATAGCACAATCGGAAAATAAACCGGATGCTCGTACTAACAGTTCATCTTTTGACAAATTAAGAATACGCCTGGTTGTATTTAAATATTCAGAAATAACCTGTGAAGAAATAGATGGGTTATCTGCTAATAACTTTTTTGCTACATCTCTTTTTGCAGGACTTGAATTGTCGTGCAGGTATATCAATACATTAGTATCAAGGGCGATATTATTAGTCGCCATAATTATTGGCTTCGTTCCTATCGAATTTAAAGCCGCTTAGATCAGTTAAGCTATCCTTTGTCAACTCTTCTATTTGAAGCAAACGTTGCGCTTTTGATGTGGGGTTCTTTAACCCGTCTATTTCAAACGCGATAACTTCCACTGTTTTACCTACCATTTCTTCAGGAAGAAGTAGCGTAACACTTTGATTAGCCGGAGTTATAATTTCGCGTAACATAATAAATAAAGTTAGCTATAAATCTTTAATTCTGCAAATTTGAGTAATACCCCAACGCTTCAAAAAGTTCTTCCTTAGTGCAAATATTATCAATGCTACAAGTGCCGATGGCAGTTAGCAACGTGCAATTTATTTTGCCATTCGAGTTTTTCTTATCCTTTAACATCAATTCATACAAAGTATCATTATAGCTTTCTTTTAATTCATATCTTGGATATAAATTACCGAACACCTGGGTTATCTCGGCCAGTTCCGAAGCGCTAAGGTCGGTGCGTTTATGGGAAATATAGGCTTCGCATATCATACCAATGGCAATGGCTTCCCCGTGCGATAGCGGATCTTTATCATTTAATAACGAATAGGTTTCAACCGCATGGCCAATAGTATGCCCAAAATTCAATGATTTACGTATACCTTTTTCGTGGGGATCCTCTATAACTACCCGGTTTTTTATGGCAATGGAAAGGTAGATCAGATCGGCTCCCGGTTTGGTCAAATCGCTGTTTTTAAGTATTTCCCAATAGGATGCGTCTGCTATCAGGCCATGCTTTAACATTTCGGCCAGGCCGGAAAGTATTTGGCGGGCCGGCAGGGTTTCAATAAAACTATATTCAATAAATACCGCCTTAGGCTGGGTAAATGTGCCGATAATGTTTTTGATACTATCAATATCTATCCCGGTTTTGCCGCCAACAGAGGCATCAACCTGTGATAGCAGCGTAGTTGGCACATGCACAAAATCAATTCCTCGTTTATAGGTAGAGGCCGCAAAACCACCCAGATCGCTGATAACACCGCCGCCTAAATTGATCAGCAGGCTTTGGCGGTCGGCGCCGAAATCTATCAGCATTTTCCAAACACCGATGCAAAAATCAATATCCTTGCTCTCTTCGCCGGCGTTTATTTCTATAATATCAAATTGAGCATCGTTGCCAAACTTCTCTTTTAATAACGGTAGGCAATATTTACCTGTATTCTCATCAGTCAGTACAAAAAACTTTGAATAGCTGCCCCTGTCAACAAACTTTACCAGCTCATCAAGGCTGTTATCAAAATATATGGGGTAACTGATGCTGTAAAGTGTGTCCATTTCAACCGTGTAGGTATCGTTATAATCCTTATTCATAAAAAATCAAATCACCTTTATTGTTTCTCCCGCAAATTCAACAGTATCGCCTGCTTTAACTTTTAAGCGTTTGCGATAGTCGACTGCGCCATTGTATTTCACTTCGCCCTCTGTTACAACAATTTGTGCCTCGCCACCGGTTTGCACCAGGTTAACAGCTTTAAGCAGTTGTATCATGGGGATATACTCACCCTCAACTTTAAATTCAATCATCGGCGGCAAAAATAAACTATTCATTCAATATTGAGTGATGTTGATTTGTATTTTATAATTTTGCCATTAGTATATGGTTCATAGTTCATGGTTCATAGTAACCCGGGCAATGCCATGATGCAGGAACTATAAACTATGAACGACCCCAAAAACAAACTTTCCTTCGAAAATACCGAGATTGCCTTCCATCATTATACCAATGCTGCTTTAAACCGCGCTTACTGGCTGTTCAGGATCATCAATATTAACTTTTTGGTGAAGATAGGGCCACCTATTACCAACTTCGCTATTAAAATAGGCCTGCCCATTAAAGGGTTAATCAAAACTACCATATTTAAACATTTTTGCGGCGGCGAAACTATTCGCGAATGCGAACAAACCATACAAAGCCTGTACGCGGGCGGAGTAGGCACCATACTGGATTATTCTATTGAAGGCGAAGATGATGAGCAGGTTTTTGATGATACCCGCGATGAGATCATCCGCACTATACGCCGCGCGGCCAAGGATAAAGCGATACCTATTACTGTTTTTAAAGTTACAGGCGTTGGCCGGTTTGACCTGTTAGCGAAGCTGGATGCAGGCGACCAGTTAACCGATACAGAACAACAGGAATGGCAAAAAGTACAGGACAGGGTTTTAACCATTTGCGAAAAAGGCTACGAAACCGGCATCCCCGTAATGATAGATGCCGAGGAGACCTGGATACAGGATACCATCGACCTGCTGGCATTGAATATAATGCGCCGCTTTAATAAAGAAAAAGCCATCATCTACAATACCTATCAATTTTATCGCCATGATAAGCTGCAATCTATAAAGAATGATTATGAGGTTGCTGCCAAAGAGGACTTCATTTTAGGTGCTAAATTAGTGCGTGGCGCCTATATGGAAAAAGAGCGCAAACGCGCTGCCGAAAAAGGCTACCCATCCCCTATCCAGCCGGATAAACAGGCTGCCGATAAGGATTATGATGCCGCGCTCGATTTTTGTACCGACCATATTGACCATGTAGCCATTGTAGCTGGCACACATAACGAAGATAGTTGTCGGTTGCTTACAGAGCTATTGGTTAAAAAGAACATCGACCCTAAAAACCCGCATGTATATTTCTCGCAGCTACTGGGCATGAGCGATAACCTAAGCTTTAATTTGGCCGATGCCCAATACAACGTTGCCAAGTATGTACCCTACGGACCGATAAAAGCGGTGCTACCCTACCTGTTCCGCCGGGCGCAGGAGAATACCGCCATTGCAGGGCAAATGAGCAGGGAATTGGGGTTGATTGTTAAGGAGAGGAAGAGGAGAAGGTTGTAAATTCATCTTGTGCAAGCGCTTACTGTTGCTTTGTTCAAGCGTGGACTTGAGGGGGCCATAGAGGGTTAACATACCTTAACACAATTCAAAAATAAATTTTCTAATTACTTGATAATCAATATATTGAAATCAAGCAGGGTTAACATAAAATACACATTTTTTGCAGGCAAACAGGTAGGCATGAAGCGTGCGTAGCTACTATAACAATTAAGAAACCTGGGTATCCACGCTTTCATTAACAACAAGCATTTTCCCCAAATTAATTCCTAAATTCGACTTCCGAAATCCGACATCTAAAAATGCTGCAGATCCAACAAAACGTATCCCTCAAAAACTTTAACACCTTTGGTGTTGAGGCCAACGCGCGTTATTTTGTGGAAATAAACCATGAAGATGATTTGGTGGAGTTGTTTATGGACCCGCAATGGCTGAAAATGCCGCGACTGGTTTTGGGTGGTGGCAGCAATATGCTGTTATTAGGCGATTTTGCAGGGTTGGTTATTCGCATCAACATCCGCGGATTTGAGCATCGCATAAACCATAATGATGTATTTGTAGAGGCCGGCGGCGGCGAGGTTTGGAACGACCTGGTAAACTTTTGCGTGGCCCGCGAATATGCCGGACTGGAAAATTTGAGTTTGATACCCGGCTCGGTTGGTGCGTCACCTATTCAAAACATTGGCGCTTACGGGGTGGAGTTAAAGGATATTTTCCACAGCTGCAAGGCTTTTGAGATAGCTTCGGGCACCTGCAGAATATTTACAAAAGCCGATTGCAAATTTGGTTACCGTGAAAGTGTTTTTAAAACCGAATTGGCCGGGCAGTATATTATTACCTCGGTTAAATTCCAACTGTCGCTTATCCCCAACCTCAACCTTAACTATGGCGCTATAGGGCAGGAACTAACCGCAAGGCACATTATCGAACCCACTATTAAAGATGTATCGCAGGTAGTATCGCATATCCGGGTATCTAAACTTCCGGATCCATCCACCATTGGCAATGCGGGCAGCTTTTTTAAAAACCCGGTTATTACCGCGGAAGAATTTACGCCTATCCAAACAAAATTCCCGGCCATTGTTAACTACCCGGCAGGCGAAGGCCATATTAAGCTGGCGGCCGGCTGGCTGATAGAGCAATGCGGATGGAAGGGAAAAGTGGTTGGCCATACCGGCACATGGAAGAACCAGGCCCTTGTTTTGGTGAACCACGGCGGCGCAACTGGTGCAGAAGTGTACAGTTTATCGTCGCAAATCATAGACAGTGTGTACACTAAATTTGGCGTTACCCTGCAACGCGAAGTAAACATAATCAACTAAAAAACATTGACGGTTTACATCCTGTAATACTGCTGTAACAGCAAAATTTCAATTGTGTTTTTACTACAAAAAAAAACTATAACTTATTGTTTTTAAGCATAGTTAAGTCATATATAGTGTAAAAATACACTCCACATTAACTATCTCATTTTATCATACCAAAGTCATCGCATGTTGTTAAGTTAAATTATTTATTGGTATCAGGTTTGTATAGATATCAATACAAACACTAAACAACATGACAAAAATTGAGTTTAACACCCTTGTATTGCGCCAGGCAAGTTCACTAAGGTCATACGCCTTACACTTCACTCACGATGCAGATGATGCAAACGATCTTGTTCAGGACACTATGTTGAAAGCCATAACTTATTACAATAAGTTTAAAGAGGGCACCAATTTAAAAGGATGGCTATATACCATCATGAAAAATACATTCATTAATAACTACCGTCGTTTTGTTAAGATGAGCACATTTGTAACCAAGAGTGACGAGATATCATCACCCAACCTGGTTTACAGCTCAACAAAAAACCAGGGCGAAGCTAAATTTGTGATGGATGATATTAAAAGGGCCATGGATAAATTGCCTGGTGATTATTTTATTCCTTTCACCATGTATTTTGAAGGCCATAAATATCACGAGATAGCCGATCATTTAACTATCCCTATCGGTACGGTTAAAACCCGCATACACGTTGCCCGTAAGCTATTAAAGAAAAGCTTAAAAGCTTATGATAATGGTGTTAAAAAACCAATTTACGCCGAAAACTAATCTCTCTTTAAACTCAACATATATTAGGAAAGAACCTGCTTTAAGAGCGGGTTTTTTTGTAGCCCCACCCAACCCTCCCCGGAAGGGAGGGCTTTTAAAAGTCTCCCCTACCGGGGGAGATTTAGAGGGGGCTAAAAATACTTCATCACCTCCCCCGCTACAACCTGCCCGGATATTATTGCCGGCGGCACACCCGGCCCGGGCACCGTCAATTGCCCGGTGTATAATAAATTCTTAACATGTTTGGCCTTCATAGCCGGTTTTAAAAACGCGGTTTGTTTAAGGGTATTGGCTAACCCATAAGCATTGCCTTTAAATGAATGGTAATCTGCCTTAAAATCATTTATGGCATAGCTACGTTTTACGATTATTGAATCGCGGATATTTTCCCCGGTTAGCTGCTCAAACCGAGAAAGCAGCAAATCAAAATACTGCCCGCGTATCGTATCGTTATCTCCCAACCCAGCCGCTATGGGCATTAAAAAGAACAGGTTCTCACAACCGTCCGGGGCAACGGCATTATCCGTTTTTGAGGGACAGCATACATAAAACAGCGGGTTAACCGGCCATTGGGGATCGGTATAAATGTCTTTGGCGTGTTGCTCAAAATCTTCATCAAAAAACAAGTTATGATGTTGTATGCCAGCTACCTTTTTATTTACCCCAACATAAAACAACAAACTTGACGGCGACAGCACCCTATTATCCCAATACTTTTCAGTGTAATTGCGATGAGGTTCATCTAACAAATGCTGGTCAATGTGTTCATAATCGGCGCCGGCAATTACCATATCGGCTGTAAAATCGCCTTTATTAGTTTTAAGTTGGCTAACCAGTTTGTTCGCCACCTCAATTTTTATCACCTCTGTATCCGTCAATATTTCAACGCCCAATTCTTCTGCAAGGCTTACCATCGCCTTTACAATTTCATGCATACCGCCCATAGGGTACCAGGTACCCAAAACCAGGTCGGCATAATTCATCAGGCTGTACATGGCCGGGGTTTGCTGTGGTGTGGCACCTAAAAACAGCACCGGGAACTCCAGCAGCTTTATCAGCTTGGGGTTTTTAAAATATTGGCGCACATGTTTGCTCATACTGGTGAGTAATTGCATACCCCGGCTTTTTTTCAGGAGATTGAGGTCGATATATTCAGCAACAGAATGTGAGGGCTTAAACACATACTCGCCCATGCCGATTTTGTATTTATATTCGGCCTGGCTTAAAAACAGTTTTAATGCGGCGCTGCTGCCCGGCTCTATACTTTCAAATAGCTCGTCCAGTTCTTCCCGGTTTGCCGGGACATCCACCTTATCCTCCTTGCCATAATAAATACGATAGCCGGGGTCAAGTCTTTTCAGGTCATAATAATCCGGAGGCTTTTTGCCAAACACCGCGAAAAAGTTCTCAAACACATCCGGCATCCAGTACCAGCTTGGGCCCATATCAAACTTAAACCCATCTTGTTCCCAAACACGGGCGCGGCCGCCGGGCTGGGTGTTTTTCTCAAGTATGGAAACCTTAAAGCCCTGTTTAGCTAATACGCAGGCAGCAGAGAGGCCGGCAAAGCCGCTTCCAATTATGATGATCTTTTTGTGTTTGTTCATTTGTAGTACAACGTCCGAAAGTAAGCAAATTGTTCTTCGCCTTAACAACAACCAAATTGAATTTGTACTTTTGAACCTGATGCCGCGAGTAGATATAACCCTGTATGATAAAACCTGTTTTGAGTGCAGCAAACTGGTAACCCAAAACTATAGTACCTCGTTCAGCAGTGGTATAAAGGCATTTCACAAACGTTTCAGGAACCCTATTTACGGCATTTATGGTTTTGTGCGCTACGCGGACGAAATAGTAGATACTTTTCACGGGCACGATAAACAATATCTTATTAATAGCTTTAAGCAGGAAACTTTCAAGGCGATTGCGCAAAAGATCAGCCTCAACCCTATCCTGCATTCCTTTCAGCATACGGTAAACCAATACCATATTGAACCTGCTTTGATAGAAGAATTTTTACGCTCGATGGAAATGGACCTGGATAAAAAGGTTTATACAGATTCGGATTATAAAGCTTATATCCACGGGTCGGCAGAAGTGATAGGCCTGATGTGCCTGCGTATTTTTTGCGAGGGCGATGAGGAATTATATGAAAGTTTAGTACCTATGGCCTGTAGCCTGGGTTCGGCTTTTCAAAAGCTCAATTTTTTGCGGGATATAAAAGCGGATTTTGAGGAGCGGGGCCGCACTTATTTTCCGGATATTAATTTCAGGGCTTTTACTGATGCTGATAAAAAGGTTATCGAAGCCGATATTAAAGCCGATTTTGACGAAGGGTTAAAAGGCATTAAACTTTTACCTGCGGGGACAAGATTGGGGGTTTATATTGCCTATAATTATTACCTGCAATTGTTTAAAAAAATAGAAGCAACCCCCGCCTACACGTTGTTGCAAAAACGGGTAAGATTGCCCGATACCACCAAACAAGTATTACTTTATAAAGCTATATTTAAAGAAAAACTGCGTATTGTTTAATCGCTTTAGCCATTGAAATATACTTACCTGCTCATCAATTTGTTTACTGTGCTGTTCCCGGTAGGGTTATCGTTTGATAAGCGGGTACGGTTCTACAAAAGCTGGAAATACATTTGGCCGGGCATGGCTATAACCGGGCTGATCTTTTTAGGCTGGGATGTGCTGTTTACGGTTAAAGGCGTTTGGTCATTTAACGAAAAATATATTACGGGCGTCGCACTATTCGGGTTACCAATTGAAGAGGTTTTTTTCTTTTTAACCGTCCCCTTTGCCTGCCTGTTTATATATGATTGTTTAAACTATTATGTTAAATGGGAAATAAACGACCGGATAAGCTTAATGGTGTCTAACCTGCTGATCGTGCTGTCCATTTGCATGCTAATAACCTTTTATGATAAATTATACACGCTGATAACGTTTAGCCTGTTGCTGGTATTGACCGTTTTGATGCAATACGTTTTGAAAGCAGTATGGCTAAGCAGATTTTACAGGGCTTACCTTGTGGTACTGATACCATTTTATATCATCAACGGCATACTTACTGCATTACCTGTTGTGGTCTATAACAATGCGCAAAACATCAGTCAACGGGTAGGAAGTATACCTTTTGAGGACCATTTTTATTGTATGGCGCTGCTATTAATGAATGTTGGCTTTTTTGAATACTTTAGAAGAAAAAACTTAGCAACCCAATGAGCGCCGATCTGCCCGTATATACCAAATCACAACTGGCCCTGCGCAACGGGCAGGACAAGCCCGAGGTATGGATTGCTTATAAGGGTGTGATCTATGATGTTAGCCGCAGCCGTCTATGGCGCAACGGCAAACATTACGAGCATTGGGCCGGGCAGGACCTTACCCACGAACTGGGCGATGCACCTCATGACGAATGGGTGTTCCAGAATTTTGATGCGATTGGGAAATTGGGTTAATGCGGATCAATTAAACTTCACTACCTCAAAATTACTCGCTGCTATTGTTCCCAGCTTTTGTAAGTCGTTGTTATCCCAACGTGCATCGGGCGCGCCGCTGATGTACATATTGCTGCCGATATCGGCCAATATCAACCCGTACTTTTTCATGGCGGTTAATATGATCTTATTATTGGCCGAGAAACTGCTGATATCGAAATTGGCTTTCAATCGTATCTTCGCGCCAAAGGGCATGGTATATTGGCCGCCGCTGCTGTTCACGCTATGCCGTGCCGGCGAAATATAAGCGGGTTTAACATTGGGCGATTGCAACGTAAAGCGGATGGCATGATCAATAACGCCTTTTAATACTTCCTCATAACGCACTAAGCCGGGGAATATAGGCAGCCCCGCCGCATCGGCCGATGTCCAACCTGCAGGCCTGAAACTATCGGACGTCAAATCGAATATCGCCCCGCTTGATGCCTGCCATTGCCCGTTATTCAGGCTGGCATTATATAGCTCATACAATATTTTATTGTCTTTATCCACTACCAGCACATGCGAGTCGCCTTGCCCGTTGCCCTCTATAGGCGCGGTTGCAGGGATTGGATACGGACCGGGATCGCTTTCGCTTCCATAGTTGCCGTCATAACTATTAGCTCTAAAGGTAACGCTTACCTTTGCCTGGCTGCCACAAACTACGGTGTAAGGGATACCTATCGGCACATTATTATATAAGCCACTCCCAAAATCGGCTTTTAGCTTAGCCGCGCTTATTTGCGCAATAATCTGGGTATTTAACGGATCGATAGGTGATGCAGAAACATCCTGGTTCCAGGAATTATCCGCCGGAAAAATGGCAATGTTCTCCGCATCGGCCAATGTTGCCGTGCAGGTTCCGCCGGTTATGCCGCCAGTAGTAGTTATGGTGGTTGCGGTATTGTTATTATTGCCGCTTTTACCGCAGGCAGCCAGTAAAATAAATAGCAAAACAAATGCATTACGGGATATTAACCTCATGTTATATGAAACGTATTTCTTAACAAAAGGTTACACCCGCTTAATTATTAAGCTAAATAAGCTTTCTTGCCGTTTTGCAATTAAAGTCTCCCCTACCGGGGGAGATTTAGAGGGGGCCAATAGGGTTACTTGGTATAACTCAGCATCCACTGTATGCCGAACTTATCGGTCACCATGCCAAAAAAAGCGCCCCAAAACTGGTTGGCCAATGGCATCATTACAGAGCCGCCTTCTGCCAGGCCATTAAAGAATTTGGTTGTTTCTTCCTCGCTGCTGGCGTGTACGGTTATCATAAAATTATTGCCGGGGTTTAATTCCATCCGGCCTTTTGGCATATCCATACCCATTAAAATAAAGTCGCCGGCCTGGAACGACATGTGCAATATTTTTTCACTTTCCTCAGCGGGTAATTGATGGTCGCCGGGTATATCCTTCATGCGCTGCAAATTGGTGAATTCGCCGCCGAAAATTGATCTGTAAAAAGTAAAGGCGGCCTCGGTTTGGCCGTCAAATACAAGGGTGATATTTACTGCTTTCATATTGGTTTGATTAGTTAAACAAATATATATTATTGTTGCCTATTAAACCTTCACCGTATAAAATCGTATAATAGAAAGATGAAAAAATTATACCCCTATTTTCTTATCGGTGTCGGCATTTGGTTATTTGCCGCCTGTAAAAAGAGCAGCACTACGCCGCCCGTAACCACTACTGCAGCGGTTAGCCTCTACTTCCCACCAATTACCGGTACCGATTGGGCAACATCCACACCTACATCCTTAGGTTGGGACGAAACACAATTGAACGCGCTTTACCCCTACCTGCAAAGCAAGGATACCAAGGCATTTATCGTCCTGAAAAACGGTAAAATAGTGGTAGAAAAATATTTCGGAACATTTACAACCGACAGCCTTTGGTATTGGGCATCGGCCGGTAAAACTATGACGGGCTTTTTAGTAGGTATAGCCCAGCAGGAAGGATTAATTAATATCAACAACAAAACTTCGCAGTATTTAGGGGTTGGCTGGACATCGGAGCCTTTGGCAAAAGAAAACCTTATTACCATTAAAAACCAGCTAACCATGACAACCGGCCTGGATGACGGCGTAGCTGATGCAGATTGTACCCTGCCTTCATGCTTAATATATAAAGCCGATGCGGGCACGCGCTGGGCCTATCATAACGCAGCCTATACCGTGTTGGACCAGGTAGTTGAAAACGCCAGCGGAATGTCTTATAATTCCTATTTTCAGCAACGGATACGGGATAAGATTGGTATGACCGGGGCCTGGGTAAAAACGCCCAACTCAAATAACATTTATTACAGCAATGCCCGCAGCATGGCCAGGTTCGGGTTATTATTGCTGAATAAAGGCAAATGGGATACCAACGTGATATTGGCCGATACTAATTATTTTAAGAGCCAGACAAATACCTCGCAGAACCTGAATTTGAGCTATGGCTATTTAACGTGGCTCAATGGCAAAGCAAGCAGTATGGTGCCCACATCGCAAATTGTTTTTCCTGTTTCTATTATCCCCAATGCACCTGCAGACCTATATGCCGCCCTCGGGAAGAACGATCAGAAAATATATGTAGTGCCCTCGCAAAATTTAGTGGTTATCCGCATGGGTAATACCGCGGGCGGTGTTAACCTTGCCGGGGATGATTTTGATAACGAGTTTTGGGGTAAGTTGAAAACGATAATTAAATAGTATTGCCGGTTTTCTTTAATGCGATTTAGTTTGTTCGGCATAAAACCCGGGCTTAAATCTTTTTGCCAATAAGCCGGTAGCCTGTTCGGGGTCTATTTCGGCAATGATAATACCTGCTTGCCCGTACGGCTGGTGCGCAAGGCAATACCCATGGGGGTCTATAATGGAAGTACTCGAGTCCTGGAAATTAAGCGCATAATTCACGCTGGCAAAATAGATGGTATTTTCCATCGCCCTTAACATCATGGCCTTTTCGTAATA
>Ga0193702_1000376_pt1 | contig 16045 bp, 21 predicted proteins | sample U3a1metaG_FD_143060 | JGI IMG/M metagenome (GOLD analysis project Ga0193702, IMG submission 143060) | Soil microbial communities from a riparian zone of the East river system, Colorado, United States - U3a1 | ecosystem: Environmental > Terrestrial > Soil > Riparian zone | place: USA: East River... | reverse complement strand
CTGCCGCCCCCAGGAGAGTAGCAAGACAGTGGGATAGTCTATTATTACTAGTCGTAGCCTTGTACAATGTATCATGCGGTATTGATAATTGATGTTGTTAAAAACAATGGATTCTGGTGCCTGGTGAAATACCTGAAACTACTGTATTTCAAGGTAGCAAAAAGAAATGTTTAATCCTGCCATTGATAGACCCAATCCCCATATATAATCGCTGTGTGGAAAGTTGTTTAATGAACTGCTTTCAACGCAGCATTTTCAGCTGAATCAGCCGCCCCTGAACTAACCGCCTTTACTCCCCACAGTGATGAGCACAGGTGAGAATGACCACTGAGTTAGCCCGAAATCTCACTCTTTTTAGGGGACAACGTTGCTCTGGTGTGGGGTGAGGGTAACGAAGAAAAGTTCAAGGTGGCAGAAATCCTCCGATATGCCAAGCTGCCATCTAAGAGCGTGGTGTACCTCGACTCGATCGTGACCACTGTCATGTTTGAGAGAAATTTTCTAACTCTGTCAGGGTTAAACAGTAGGATCCAGGTACTCTCAGAGCGGCGTGTAGTAGATGAGAACTTGGATGAAGACAACCGGCTGCACATGGAAGAGCTGTATCAGGCCTATCAGAAGAGGTTTGAGACTATAAGCGGGACAGTCTGGGCAGCCTGGTATATGACCACCACAGCGGATCTCGCCTCAAAATTGTGGGATGGGTTTGAATTATTGAGATGTGAGGAAAAGGATACCTTGCAATGGTTTGCCACTAATTTTTGGCATCTAGTCAAACTCATTTCTCACTTAAGCAACAGGGTTCTCCGTGCCTACTCCCTTTTACTCTTGAAGTGTTCAGATGTGCGGCTCAAGTTAACAAGTATAGGAATGAAAGAGGAGTTTGGTGTGTTGGCCTCTCGAAAATTTTTCCCGGGAGAATTTATCTATGAGTTGGTCGGCCTTGTGCCAATAGATGGCTTGGCAAGCCATACAGAGCTCTCAGTTACAATGCCCCACATTGACCAAGGAGAGACCGTGGAGCCCCGTGTGCTTTTTGGGCCAATCCGATTCATCAACCACCATTGCGACGAATATAATGTTCAGGTGAGTAAAAGGCATTTATTTGGTGCCTAAGCCTCATCAGCGTTGTACAGTACATCCCACTGCAGGACAGCTGCGGCTTTACCATTCAAGTAGTCCGGCCAATAGAAGAGGGAGAGGAGCTGTTCACAGATTATGGCCCTGGTTGGTTTAAGAAAGGAGAGTGCCTTTGCAGCTCCTGCAAAAGTTGACAAGGGGAGCATGCTAAGGGCTACATCCCCATTAACACTATAGTGGAATATACTCATAAAAAATTGATGATTTTTCTTTAGTTTTTAACGATAAAGGTCATTTAAGAAACAGTACTTTCAGTATTGGTCAAAAAGATGAATATATTTAAAATATTCTCCACTTTTGGCTGAAAAAATGAAACTAAGTATAAACCAAGAGGGTAATAATCCTACCCCGCACGCTGCACGCCGATGCCTTCTACTAAATCATCCACCTCTCTTAAACCAGCTATATCAGTTACGACGACAGGTAACCGTGCAATATCGAGTGTCCGTTTGAGGTATCACGTGTTGTTCCTGGGATGGGGGTTACAATAGAAAGCTCGGCGGTTGGCTTAGTACAAGCGTTGCAATACTCTGTCAAAATTGCCACCCTCCCCAAATATATAAAATGACGGATGATCTCCCTCTTGTGAGTCAGCCTCCGTGGTCTCTTCAGTATTTTTAATAATCCGGAACAGCTGGAATCTAGTTCGAGTCTGTTCGACCTTATCCCCGTAATACCGGGCTCTTCAAAAGCTAACCAGTCACGTGATGAAACTGGTTTTGTCAACAAAGAAATACTATTATATTTGGCACATCTAACTAGTGTTGTACGGTCCCTGAAATTTTAATTAATTACGGGCGTCCTCAATCCATTACGACGATGATAATACATCCCTCCACTTTATTTCGAAATACAGATTGTAGCGACGTTACTGTAACAATTAATTCAATTCGACAGAGGGTATGACCTGTGACTTGCCTGACGAAATTTAGAATTCGACAGGTTGGCTTGTAAACTGTGACCATCAAAAAATTGCTTAGCTATTATTTGTACCCCAAAATATAGTTTTTTTTTGAATTTTTTTGAGTTTCGCCGGGTGATTTCGTCAGCAGACTGGGACATTTGTGACATTTCGACACCTGTGACCCGTGACCTGTCGAATTGAATTAATTCGTACAGAAACGTCGCTACAATCTGTATTTTGAAATAAAGCAGAGGGATGTATTGAGGACGCCCGTAATTAGTTAAAATTTTAGGGACCGTACAACAATAGTTAGATGTGCCAAATATAATAGTATTTCTTTCTTGAGAAACCAGTTTTATCACGTGACTGGTTAGCTTTTGAAGAGCCCGGTGTTACGGCGGTAAGGTCGAACAAACCTACCATGCAAACTTTCCATCGAGCAACTTTCCAGAACATTTTATCCTAGTTCCAGGTCGATCTTTAAAAATTTTATATATTTTGAGTTTGACTTTACTCTCCAAACCGCATATGTGTTTGAGTTAAGGCCCAAGCGAAAGAGATACCGTTACCAAAATTTTTGCTTCGCCAGGCTAGAGAAGTGTAGGTGATCTACTCACCGTAGCCTACTAGTACTAGGCCGTTGGGAGAGTGGAGTAAGGATGTGGAGCCGAATTCTAGAAATTGAAAGGGGCAGAAACATGATTAGGACGGTCCAAGGGGTTTTGCGTTCTCTCTTACCTCCAAAGCGGTATAGTATCTTGCACACTTGGTGAGCGTATCTTACGTTTTCTGTATCTTTTTTTTCTTATAACAAACAGTCACGGTCGGGACGCCTGGAAATTATGGTTGATGTGATATACTGCTAGCTGGTTTTTATAATCCGAGTCATCTGTTAGATTGTTCCATGCTCCTATGCCAAGATTCCTTTCACCTTCTCCATCTCTTCGAGAATTTCTAGGCCCAATTTCTGTTTTCGATATTTATGTCCATAGCATATTTGGATTGCACGGAGCTCACTCTGCATTCCCAGAAGTACGCGTCTGAGGCTGCTTGACATCTTTTCTGCACCGACAGTACGTATTAACACCGCCAGTGTTCTGCCCTGCGCCGTGGCAATTGTATATGTGTCTTGTTACTGGGTTACTCTAGGTATAATAAAACATTCTTAGTCGTTCAAGTCTGCGAGCACGAGCAACTGGTCTAACGGGCGAGTCGGAAGAAGGGCGTGCCACCAAGAAAAAAGTATTCATAGAGTCTACCCGTCCTATAAAAATACCACAGAGTATGTCGCGCGAAGCCCAAAGAGCCCAAGGACGACTAGGAAGCGATCAACTCTAGCACTCTTTTACTCACAATCTCTTGTACTACGGATAACCTCTCCCAATCCTGTAGCATTTCGAGGTTCACAATCAAATCATCGTCATTCAGTTTGATAAAAACATTTTCATAGACTGAAAGGCCTCAAAGTTGCGATGTGAGCAGGCGTTGCCTCGGGGTGTTGTCCATGATTGAGGATAAGTTGGCAAGTGTGACAAGAAATCTCAGCTCGATATCCAGACTACCTGTTGACAGTATTCATGTGTAGTTGAAAAATGTTTCATATACCAAAACGAGAAACCAGAATCGAAAACCAGGAATGATGGATTAATTCCTTCAAAATCTCCGTCCGATGCCTCGGCAGCCAGCGTTTAGCAAAAGTTACCTCGTTTTTAATACGTCGTGTTGGTATCTTTTGTTGTATCCTCTTCTGGCACAAACTTGGAGCAGGTTTCGACCCTTGGCAAGGAAGGAGGAAGAAAGGTGCTTGTTGAGGAGCTTTTGGTGGCTCATTTGATTATTCCGTTGCTACAGAGTGATTGTCAGTGACATTTCCAAGAAGAATTCCGGAAAAATGCTTACCGAAAACGTATTGGTTGTAGACATTCAGCAATGTCTAATGATCACCATCGGGCACGCTGAACAATGACTTGGCATCATCCACTTCCCGTCTATGATTTTTAAGGTCTCCACCAAACGTTTGGAACCAGGAAGTAGAAGAACGAAATTTTGCGATGGGCAGACATGATTGAAAATTGTGGCTTACCAGACATCACTGCAGTGATAGTGAACATCTCTTAGATGGGCTTGGAATGTACCATATACGAGCAGTTGAACTTGTCCTCGACTCTTTTTCGCACCCAAGGAGTTGAATTCGTGCATCAGTACCAAAGTTACAGCGTCAATTGCAGATTGGAACCAGCTGTTAGAGTTGTCAGTAAATGATACAATAGAAGTTTCAAAAATGAAACCACCTGACTCTGCCATAATAATGCATGATTTAGTCACAAATTAGTGTAACTATCGACGAGCAGTAATGCAATACTTACTGTAGCTGTATGGTTCATATAGAGTTGGATGATGAGCTATTCAAAGTTGTAAGTAATTTACTTTTCTTTTATCTCTCTCTCGTAGTAGCTACTAATACTATCTTAGGTTACTGACCGTGCAACACAAGCTCGAGGGCATGCGAAAACAATCTAGAAACCGTATGTGGTATCTGCCTATTCCTTGGATACACCGACTTCCAAACGCGCAATCTGTGACAAGGTTAAGCAACTCCTGGAAGAGGCTCGTTATATTTAAAAGGCATGTTCAGTCCAATCTGATTTTAATGTGAACATTCTGATCCCGGGCCTTGGCCCACCTGAGTAGAACCCGGAGCAGAAAACGGGCATATTCCTTGCACCTGTCATCCAAACGCTAGTCAAGCATGATGCACCCTGAGTTTTTTGAGGATGAAATGCTCTCGTTGGCGACCATCGCAATTCCCTTGATAATTGTAAGTCTTTATGTTTTTTTTCCTCTTCATGGCTAGTAATGGATTCCGAATTTCCGAATCTAGATTGAAAACAACCTCGATGAGTGGGTTACCAGTGAACACGTTTCGGTCGCCTTCTCGCAAACCACCTATGAACAAAATAACATCGCGCACCTCAAGTGTCCGAAGGATATTGACGAGAGGACGAAGGAATCTAGTATTGTATCCCGAATTAGGAAGCATATGCTCAAAATGGCACGGTACGTGACTATGAACTTGAAATATAAGGATCGTAATGTATTTGATTTACATTACAGAAAGCACCGCAAAGTTGACGACGCAGGTGCCAAATTTAAACCTGCAGAGCTTTCGCAAGACGATATCGAGGCAGCCAAGAAAGAATGGGAGAATATCAATCTCTCCGTCGACGAGGATGAGATGTAGAACCATCTTCATCATCATCTCATCCTCAAGGCAAAAGAAAACGTGACGACGACGACTTAGAACAAGAAATTATCAAACAAGAAAACACCGTTGATGATATCGATATGGACAGAAAAAATTCTGACTAGTAATTATAACTTCCTTCTCAAACGTACGCTTTTCTTTTTCGTATACTTGTATCACTTGTATCAAAACGTACCACTTTATACTTAAGTTTCAACTGAATCAAACGATTCTTACATCTCTAGGGAGCAGGCTCTGCCGCCCCTAGGGCTGGCTACCGTGTAATATATATGAACGAGTCATGTGACCCAACGCGACGCGTCGTTTGTATAACTCCGCGTACGTGTTTGGCTACGCACGTGACGGTTGAAAGTCCAAATCATTTTAGAAAAGACTACATACCTCCGTTAAATATTCAACGATGCTGAGCCCCAAATCTCAGCTGGCTGACAAGAAGAGGAAGTACTCGACAATTGGCGCCCCCACAACCACCGTCTCCACCACCACCGTCTCCACCGGCACAGGGTGGGATACAATGTCATTGAATAGCGCGGGAGATGCAGATAGATGTTCTAGAAAGGTATTGCCTTTACGTTATGTACTTTAAATTGCCTTTTTTTCTTACATTAATTTGGACATTTTTAAAGGAAAAGAAAAGGAAAAAGAAAAATATTGGTACCCCTAGGGTGGATTTCAGGGCTGGCGCTGCTCTTCGGAGGCTCGGCCTTTCTCAGACGGACCCAATAGAGAGGTGAGTCCTTTCTCTTGCTCTAAGTTGGTCCTACTCAGCCTATGATCCACAGCATGTCACGTCCTTTGACAGAGGAGGCCTTGAAGGGAGTTGAAATGGCCCTATTTGATGGCGAACTAAGTGATCACGACGAGGAAATTCATGCTCAGTAGGTAATTTTTTTCCTCTCTCAAACATCTATTTACCAATAGGGCAGAAGGAGAAAACCTAGGAAGAGAGCCCGCAGAGAGATGACTCAAAAAGACGTTGACCGGTTAATTGAGAGACAAGTCAGACCTTCATTAGAAGAAAACATTGGTGAGTTTTTGGAATTAAAATTTCCTGAGAAAGCTCTTCATGTCCCAGAACCAGTCACCTTCCCTATAGACTTCAGGAGAGCTGCAAACAAAAAGAAACAGTTGGAGGGTACTCCTGACTTCCCTGAAACTACTTGGGAGGACAACACACCGAGGAAAGGGTTAAGCTCAGATGGGTATGGTCTGGTTGCTTATGTTCCTCGTGTATTGGGACTCCAGGGGACTGTAAGTATCTATCAGTGTTGACTTGAGATGCAGGTGCTGATGTTATAGAAGAAATGGTTAACTTCAGAGCTAGTGGACTACTCAGAAGTTAACCATCCTCACACAGGAAAATCTGCTACTAGTGAATCTAAGGTTGGCCTTTATGCTGATCGTCCTGGGGAGGTAAAAGGGGAGATAAGAGTTGTTAGGACTTGGTATGCTTTGGGACAAGAGGTGTGGATTACTCTACACAACTGAATTCCTCTTTTATCTGACTTAAATAATAGCATACAGGGGAGCCCATGCCTTCCTCTGACATATTCACCTCTGGAACGATTCTCTCCAAAACTTGTCAGCTTTTCAAGAGCCTTGAACTTGTTTCTCATCGAATCAATTCCATCCTGAAGATAGTTGACCCAGAATTCCATACCAACCTCACCCTCCTACGGACAACTATGGAACAGAAGTATGCTGTTTCCAAATGCATGAATTCGATTGATCCTCTTCTCCTTGAGGGCAGAGAGATACTGTACAACAGAATGTCTGGACTACACTTTGATAGTCAAGATCCTAAATTGGCCTATGCTGTACTGCTTACAGCTGGTAACTTCAAAGGTGGGTATGTTAGGATCCCCCTCCTCAAGCTTCGCATAAGGCTAGAGCCTGGAGATTTGGTCCTTCTCAGAGGTAGAGTTCTTGAGCATGAAATAGAGGAATGGGAGGGAGGACAAAGGATATCTATTCCACACTTCACCCACACCAGCTTGTGGAGAAGTTGTAAATTACAGCATCTTGTCGATCTCTAGATGTAATTTTACTAAACCTCTGTTATAAAATAAACATAAATGCTATTGTTACAATGTTACAATTTGCCATCTATCTATGTCTACGTGAGACTAAGGGTAATTTAAAAATCAAACCTGGATAGACGGTAATTTACTAGTAAATGAGTAATAGTAGTACTAATAGGGCACTAATACCAGATGCGTTAAAAAACCCATTGGGAAAAAGCTACTGGTATGCGGTTAGAAGTGTTATAAGAATAAGGGTTATCATTAAGAACTGCCATGCGCTTTTGGAAGTCACCAAAGATCCTGCCAGCGAGTCGTATGGATGAGGTATGCCAGTCCACAGCTAGGTGAGATACAAGACGTCGTTTCTGGACAGGATTAATATTTGAGTTTTCAGAGAAAAGTATATTGAGGTTCGGCAGTTGGCCTAAATAGTAAAGGGAGAAATGTAGCGGCCATATGGATGAGTCAATGAACAAGGACTTAGCTGCAGCCATGATGTTCTCTTTTGTATCACCCACTATTTCGAAAGTAGCCAACTTGAGTTCTGTCCTATCCAGTACTTCTTTCAGCGACTCGTCTCGCCATTCTTGGTACTTTATGCAGTTGACGAATAAATGTCTTGGTGTTTCTGTCGCATCACATCCCAATCGGCATTTGTCGTCTTCTAGTTGATTGCGTTTCTTTAATATATCTGCAGTCGCTAGTTGGCCGGATCGTGCATATAACTGCACTGCTGCCGAGTGTGCTGAGACTGCTTTGAGATAAGGATATTCTGGGGGTGGTGTGTCGTCATGGGCCCATGTCGACATCCGTTGGCTATGTCCGTGACTGAGAGATGTTATCGTCTGTTGGGCTAGTCGTAGGTCCACATAATGTGGTATATTTGACTCGATCCAACCATCTGTAGGGCTGTAGAATGTGAACTGGTTCATATGGAATGTGGGTGGTCAAATTTCAGGTATATCCTTGTAGATCTTCTGCGACGAAGATGCTAAGAAATCGGCTTCGTTGTTCATCTGAGTTTCTAGCGTGTGATCCTTTGAGTGGCCTGGTGTGTACTGTATTTTGAGGGATGATCGTTCTGCTAGGTCTATTATCCATCGGTAGTATGAACGACCGTTCATGTATCTGAGTCTTGGAGTTTGGGATATTTCGGTTTTACTGTCTTCAATTAGTCGGACTGAATTAAGATGATCTGTAAGTAGTCGGCCACTGGCATACGGTGCAGTATCTGAGCTTTCTGAGAGTACCAGTGCGATAATCAGTCCTAATTGTTCTCGTCTGTCAAACAAAGGGGAAATCAAGTAAAACGCAAGTAATGGATGCACCGGAGCACGAGGTAGAGTTGAGGTCATGGAGTGGGGGTATGGTGGTCAAGTTCTTTGGGAGTAGGCAATTCGACGTCATTGGATGATAGCAAATAAACCTTATTGTTGATTTTTGATGCGAGAGAAGTCGGTTTGGGAAACGCCCTCCAATAGAAGAAATTGAAGAATTTCCGTTTTCCGATAAACATAATAAGATAGTGGATGTCAAACGGAGTCATTACCTAGCGAAGGCTCATGTTATTTCTGGTTCATGACAGCAGCGGTTAATTTTGCTCGATCTCGTTCGAAACGCCGTTTAAAATGGAGATTTGTCTCGCCAAGTCTTGCAAAGGTTTCACGGTGGCCGACAGCAGACAGCCATAACGCACTGACAGGCGCTGGTAGTCGATGCAATATTCAGGATGGATGATCATCGACCACTACCGGTGACCTTCATAGCAAATATAAGCCGTTTCGAAACAAATCTCGATGGAAGGTCCCGCTGTAACATGAGGCCTAAAGTTCCATGGTAGAATTACACTGCTAAAGGACACTGACGTGATTCAGACTAACGAACACGACGCACAGCAATGAACAAGTTAGCAGCAGAGCGATAAAAATCACGTCAAATCAAGATAAGTATTGATAAGCTTACAATTGTGCTCGAGGCTTGCTTGCTTGAAGGCGCGTGACAAATGCAAATGATGTGAAACACAACTACAGTACTTATATCTTTCACCATTCTATCTTTAAGTTTTAATCAGACCGCAGGGATTGCACAATCTCACCCATGTCATGCCGTACGCTTTCTATTCCCTCTGTTCGACAATTATTTTACGAAGAGCCAACGATATCTGTTCCTATTGGAACTTTCCTCCACAAAGGCTTATATTTAGTTTATTTGGTTACGTCTCCTTGTTACACTGCCAATAGATGATATGCATCATCATGGATTCCCAATTCAACTTCGACCAGTAAAAGCATCCATATTAAAAGGGACTCAACTTTTTCCTTGATTTCTCATCCAACGACTCCTCCTCGCCCTGAGTGCTCGGCTTCATCCATAAATACAGCCTAGCATTCTGCCGCCTATTGATAGTATCCCTTGTCCCCAACTACATTATATCGATATCAGGACTAAAGATTGTCAACAGAAACACTTTGGTAAATGCAATTATTGTTCAAATTGATCGGTGCTAATTCCAACCTTTCACAAGCTAAGATGCAGAGCGGGATCAACCAGGAAACAGAGGAGGACCATCCTCAAATGCACGGCAACTTGAACATAAACTATACAGTCAATGTGAATTCATTTAACGTTCACAATATCACAATGGAGGATTGTTATAACAATGTTCCGATTACTCGTTCGTCCTTTTCCCTCCCTACTTCTGTCCCCACATAGGTTGAATATCACACTACTATTAGAAAATTGAACGTCTTATCATCTCACTTTTTCTTTCTCCGCAGTAGCGGGCTTGGTCACGGTGGTTGCTTGTATATTAGCGATCTACCTTTTGGTAAGCGTATATCGATTACTAGCTGATTCAAAGACTAAACATTATTCGACAAATTTAGTTTCGCACTTAACGATTTCCCTTGCCGCATCTCGATGAAATCAAGCATGCACTTTTGCATGACATAAAATTCCCTTTAATTGATTAACGCAAAAGTGTAAAGACAAGTCAGCAATAGTTATAAATTTTTGTTGCTGTAATCAAGGAGGATGTGAGAGTGCGTTACGCTCAACACTGAGTCCAAGAAGATACGATGAACAAGGTATATTTGAGAGGTTGTGTACACACAGCGAGGTAGTGGAAGAAAGGGGGAAAGAGAGATAAGCTACGAAGATGAGAGCTGAGGACTTTATATAGTAGTACGAAGGTGAAGATGACGTAGGTCATGTGATCGAGAGATCGAGAGTGAATGACATTGTAATCTGAAGCAGATTACAGAGGAAACGTAGACAATTTAGACGCGAGATCTTGCACGCTTGGACATCCGCTCCTTTTGGTCCGTTGCCCATTGGATGTCATCAAAATTTCTACCATCCACATCCCAATCAAGTAGGGCTAAATTTCAGCTGAAATTAACTTGATTAATTGGCAAGCACAAATAAATACATGCCTTTTATCTTTGTTGGGCGAGTCTTGACTACAAGCTGGTCATCATTTGGCCAAGCAAAAGTTTGTGGCTCAAGGCCTTCGAATGATTCCCATTTCTCCCAGAATTTTTTGATGCCATGAAAAGAAGTCTGTATCAACTTCTGAACCCGCCTTGCCAGAGGTATACCTGTAAATGAGTAGGTCTCCTTCGAATCCCCAAATTTCTTCGCAAAGCAAACAGCCCGAGCTTGGTACGCAAGATAAGTCCAATAAAATGTTTCCGTCGATACCACCTCGATGTCGTAGTTGCTGATCACCCATGCAACAATTGCTCGGGATAACGCCCGACCACCAATCATGTCTTGCCTAATAGACACACGCAGCCCTTCGTCACCGTAGCTCTCTGGATGGAGGATGTTTGCCATCTCGACGATGTTGCATAGAGAGAAAAGATCCTGCATCCCATTGAAACTGGAGACATCTGGAACTTGGGGTACAGGAAATTCAAGAGGCCCTTTGAAAGATTGGTTAACTTCTCCATACCGACAGGAAATATTAATTCATTACCTGCATCATCTCGCTGCCCTTGGGTGTACACCTCATAGTAATACCCCAGCAATTTTCGAAACAGGAGTTGACATTCAGTGGTATGGTTAGTATTCGTGATCAGAGTACTCAATGAAAACCCCATGAGATACCCATAGCAAGTCGAGCGGAGGGTTGATGTTGAAAGGTAATGGCCCCCGTGACATATTGCAGCGTCCGGTGTCACGACAGCGTGCGGGGTGTTCGGTCGCATGTACCTAAATATCAGTGAGAAGGCTGATGAATACTACAGGGGAAGGGCGCACAGCCTAGTTCCTGGCTTCAGGAGCACCCCCTCTACTTGGACATCCCCTAGCGCCGTAGTGCCAGCTCCCTCTCCATTATGAAAGGCATGGGATTCTTTTACGCTGGAAAAGGCTGATAGATTTCCCTTGACCTTGGGCCCAACTACCACCCAAAATTTCGAACCGTTTCTGTTTATGCAGAAGATATACGTGTTCAGTCCGTCGCTGTCGATATGGAAGGTGGAGAATGCCCCCTGCGTAGCAGCAAGTCCCCAGCGCATGTCTGATGCGGGATACTCCTCCACCTCTCCCTGGCATCCCATAGCCTGGAACGCAACCAAATCGGAAGCCAGGGACCTTGGTGGGTTGCCTCCATGATTTCTTGGAAAGTCCAAGGCGTTCAATATTTTTCCTGTGGATGAGTTGAAGCTCGCCAAAAGGTCTGCTGTTGTACCTTGTTCCAACCGGTCATTTTGGTTATCAGAAATGACAGTGGAGCAGTCTCCTCAAGAAAAATAAGTGTTGAGAGTTTTTTTGAGGTATGAAAACACACCCTGTATTGTGAACACCCTTGATCGTGCTGCCAAAGTTGCCATACCCTTCTCATCAAATCCAAAGGACTCTTGCGGGTATCCGGTGACGAGGATGTGGGATTGAGCGTGCAGGTTTTGCACCTCCTGATCGCTCATTTGTTCGAAGTCTTGAAGGCTCACGATGTGGAACAAGGAACGGCTTGGGTCTGCCACATGGAGCGGCTTGCCGGTGTGATGGAAATCTTGCTCCACCCTGTCGATGAGACGAGTAAAAGATTCCAAATCCTTGGGATACTAGATTGATGAAATTTGAGCCAGAGTAGTTGAGTTAATTAAGCCGGTTCCTTACGTGAAAGGATGGCGTGTACGAGACAGCATCGCCGAAGGCATCATATAAGAGACGTGATGGGCCAGTTACTCGTTCCTCCTTGGTTTCGCAAGAGACCATTGTTCGCTGAGGAATTTCCATCTGTTCAAATTTGTTATAAAAATTAGAATAGACGGACTCATGGAAACGGTACTTCTTCGTTTGAGATGTCTATTAGCTCATAAATCTTCCCATCAACACATAGCTGGCGTGTAGAGGCAATGTCGATCTGATTTTTTGTGGAGTTTTCAGGCGAACGCTGGCGCTTGGGGGCTCGACTTGGTCCTACATGAATCGATGGAGGCACGCCCTGAGAACGAGGCAGGTTGTCAAGGGCCATACCCGCCAAGTCTTTCTCCAGACTGGCTTGCTGATCATCATTAATGGGTTCCCCAGAAACTTCCTTGTTGCTTCCTTTGTGAGCTGATTTCCTGGTTAAGAGTTGGTAGAAAGATAGTTATTCCAGTTACATACCGCTGTCGAACCAGTCAATTTCATGGACATCCACGCCTTCCAGGAAGGAGTTGATGTCTTGAAACTTTGATTTCAACAAGGCCAATGTGCCTTCTCCGGTGGATGATTGGGCGATTTCTAGAATTACCTGCCAGAGAAGGCGTTCAATTTCGACCAGAGCCTTGGGCCGGTGCCCTCCAAGGCCTTTCCATACCTGCAGAATCTTCTATGAGCCTGGCCTTTTCTTGGGGAACCTGTGGCTTACCTCTATGAGGTGAACCCGGCCAACCTGTTGCTTGTGCAGCATGGTCTGCAAAAATAGAACGCAAGGTGATACCGCTAGAGACAGGTGTAGTGGGAACTGTAGGCCGAGTATCCCAGCACGGGAGCAAAGGTCTTCCAGCTGTTGCAGGTTGCTATCAAGGGGCATCAAGATTTATAAATTCACTTCCAGGAGGGCGTCAAACTTACAGGTCGTGCATTTTTGCCAATTCTGAAACCTTATCCGGGTATTCTTTCCCCTTTAACAATGACGACAGGTGCATCGCCGCGAGTTCAAAATTTATCAAAATTTTGTTCTGCTCAATCTTATTGATGCGCTGGCAGACGGACTCCAAATGTTTGGCAGTGACGTCAGCCTGGTCAGATCCCCCTGCTTCTAATGGAAGTGAATATAACGAATTTCCCGCTTCCTGTACAAATCGGGGCCAATTACGGCGGAATCCATCCCAGCCCTGATTGCGATCAGTTGGAGAACGCTGAGTATTGCAAGAGGCAACTAACCGTGATGTTTAGGCTAGGAAAAATTTGGCGTGGCAGTATGCTGCCATATGAGCTGTAATTTCTGGCGAAAGAAATGGCATCCACCAGGCGATATAACAGCAGGGAACTGCACAACCGCGACTTCTCCAGATTGTCTGACTTGTGAATTTTGGGGATTTGAGAACCGCTATCTTCAAAAAGAATAACAGCCTCATATAGCGCATTGCTCTTCTTTCCTGTGAGAAGAGAGTCTTCCTTTTCCCCTATGAGGTGGATAATTCCCTGCCAACGGAAGGTCAGAAAAAATGAACAGCAGAATATTGATACTGACATCCATATTCCCTTCCACCTCACAGGGCGGCGTGATCACAGCAGTAAACCATGGCAATTTTTTAAACAAGAGCAGCTTGTCTTTCGAGAACATTTTGGCGAAATCAGTCTTATCACGTGACTGGTTAGCGTTTGAAGAGCCCAGTAAGTTCGAAGTAGATTCCTGCTGTTACAAGTTATTAAAACAGCTGAAGAGACTCGGAGGTCGACTCACAAGAGGTTGATCATTCATCATGGCGATTTTGATAGAGTATTGCAGCTCTAAGACACCTCGCAACGTTGTAGTTGAAGTTCAAGTTTAAGAAAGGTAATTAAAGTTTCACTGACAAATTTTTCATTACATAAGCAACTCATCGACTCGTTAACTTTAGCTTTTGACGACAATCCAAGTCACCACTTTCCACCCATATCATCCCCCAATGGCCAACTTTAATCGCAAGAATTCAAGACTCCTTTCCGATATATCCTGGCACACCAACCTCATTTTGGGGCTGGAGGATTTACAAGACGCAGACTTTCAGGTATGTTCCTTATTTTGTCCAACATACGACTAATATGGCTAGTTTTACAGGCCTACTTTTCGAAAGTCATCGAAGCTGATATAGAGCTATCTGGCAGCTCAATCGAAGTCAGAGAGGCAAGAAAAGTATTGCAAATGGAACTAGGTGCAACTGCCAGTGGTAAGATGAACGAATTGCATCTTTATAAAGCGGTCAACCGCGTACTCGCCTATCGGATCCTCGATGTCTGTCAATGGATCAAAAGTGAAAAGCCTTCACTGCAGTCAACCACTGTACCGACCCTAGTTGAACCAGCCCTAGTTGAACCACAGCGTGATCTGCTTCAAGAGCTGGTATGTGCCTATAGCTTTTTCATCCTCCTTGCTCAACTTCCGCCCTTTTAGAAATCTCAGAAAATGAAAGACTGGCCCACTCTCCTAAACAGAGCCAAGGAATCTCTAGACAGTATTTTGTTGGAGAGTAGCAAATCCCCCTCTGTCGATCTTTCACCGGACCCCACGCAGCGTTTATTCCGCTCGATCGTCGAATTCAAAAATAGAAATAAAGGCCACAAATGGCTCTCGAATTTTGAAGCTGCAGCCATGCATCTAAGTGTTCATCTGAAGGCACGTCTCTCAATCATATGCTAGACTCAACTAAAGACATAGCGGTTTAGGGCTACTGGGATTTGCAAGGGTCCCCATTGGAAGTTGCTGTTCAGCAGTAAGCATCCTCACCTGAACTCAGTTGTCTTTCATTGACAATTCTCTGCAGACAAAATCTGCAAATCAGTGGCTCAAGTCAAAAGCGATTGAGCTGTCTACGCAACCCGCTGAACATGGCGCTCGCTCTCTCTCCCATTGTGCTTTTGCAGGAAAAGGCGATGTGGTACGCGTCTGGCAGTAGCAAGACTCTTTTGGAAGTTAGCCCTTTTTCAATACAAAGACACTGTTTACTCAAGTTCATCATTTCTAGACACTGCTGATTTTTTCCTGTGGAAAACCATCAGCAATACTTGACATTGAGCGTGAGTTATGGTCAGCATTGATCGACGTTGCCAAGGGCCAACCCACTCTCCCTCGAATCCTGGGAGCCCTGACTTTCATCAAGAAAATTCTGGAGAGTGAGGGTATGGAGGATATTTCAGGGTGGTTTGGGGGTGTGTTTGCCATTTATTTGAACCCTCAGCGGCCTGACCTGAATACAGGGCGTGAAAACGAGGTAAGAAAAGAAGTGCTTGAGGCAGCGCAGGCCAGGGACCGGGGCGGTGAGGGACCTAGAACGTCGTCACCACAGCGTGCCGCGAATGACGGTGGGTTGATTTTTTTATCCCAAAATGAAAGGACACTGAGAAACCCATTCTGTCTCAGGTGGGCGTGCCCTTAATGCAAGCAAGCCCAGGGGTGATGAAGATGATATGGATGTAGATGGTGAGCAGACGCGCCGAGGTGAGGGCCCCACTGGCAGAACGTCGTCACCGCAGGGTGCCGCGAATGGCGGTGGGTTGATTTTTTATCCCAAAATG
>Ga0193702_1000375_pt1 | contig 16121 bp, 11 predicted proteins | sample U3a1metaG_FD_143060 | JGI IMG/M metagenome (GOLD analysis project Ga0193702, IMG submission 143060) | Soil microbial communities from a riparian zone of the East river system, Colorado, United States - U3a1 | ecosystem: Environmental > Terrestrial > Soil > Riparian zone | place: USA: East River... | reverse complement strand
AGCCTCGTTACCGAAGAATTGCTGGGCCAAACCGTCAGCCTGTGCGGCTGGGTGCACCGCCGCCGCGACCACGGCGGCGTGATTTTCATCGACCTGCGCGACCGTGAAGGCCTGGTGCAGATCGTCTGCCATCCGGACCAGGCCGACGTGTTCAAGGCCGTCGAAGCGGTGCGCAACGAGTACTGCCTGCGCATCACCGGCACCGTCAACAACCGCCTCGAAGGCACCATCAACAACAACCTCAAGTCGGGCAAGATCGAAGTCGTGGCCAGCGCCGTGGAAGTGCTGAACGCCTCGGTCGCCGTGCCGTTCCAGCTCGACGACGACAACCTGTCCGAGACCACCCGCCTGACCCATCGCGTGCTCGACCTGCGCCGTCCGCAGATGCAGAACAATCTGCGCCTGCGCTACAAGGTGACGATGGAAGTGCGCAAATACCTCGACGCGCTCGGCTTCATCGACATCGAGACCCCGATGCTGACCAAGTCCACGCCTGAAGGCGCGCGCGACTACCTGGTGCCCTCGCGCGTCAACGCCGGCAAGTTCTTCGCGCTGCCGCAGTCGCCGCAGCTGTTCAAGCAGCTGCTGATGGTCGCCAACTTCGACCGCTACTACCAGATCACCAAATGCTTCCGCGACGAAGACCTGCGCGCCGACCGCCAGCCCGAGTTCACCCAGATCGACTGCGAGACTTCGTTCCTGAGCGAGCAGGAGATCCGCGACCTGTTCGAAGACATGATCCGCGTGGTCTTCAAGAACACCCTCGGCATCGACTTGCCGAACCCGTTCCCGGTGATGGACTTCGCCACCGCGATGGGCCTCTACGGTTCCGACAAGCCCGACATGCGCGTCAAGCTCGCCTTCACCGACCTGACCGAGGTGATGAAGGACGTCGACTTCAAGGTCTTCGCCGGCGCCGCCAACATGGAGGGCGGCCGCGTGGTCGGCCTGCGCGTGCCGCAGGGCGGCAACATGCCGCGTTCCGAGATCGACGCCTACACCCAGTTCGTGGCGATCTACGGCGCCAAGGGCCTCGCCTACATCAAGGTCAACGAGAAAGCCAAGGGCCGCGACGGCCTGCAATCGCCGATCGTCAAGAACCTGCATGACGAAGCGCTCACCAAGATCCTCGCGCAGACCGGCGCGGAAGACGGCGACCTGATTTTCTTCGGCGCCGACAAGGCCAAGGTGGTGAACGACGCGATCGGCGCGCTGCGCGTGAAGATCGGCCACTCCGACTTCGGCAAGAAGGCCGGCCTGTTCGACGACGTCTGGAAGCCATTGTGGGTGATCGATTTCCCGATGTTCGAACACGACGAAGAGACCGGCCGCTGGAACGCCACGCACCATCCGTTCACGGCGCCGAAAGACGGCCATGAGGACATGCTCGAGACCAATCCGGGCGCCTGCATCTCGAAGGCCTACGACATGGTCTTGAACGGCTGGGAGTTGGGTGGCGGTTCGATCCGTATCCACCGTGAAGAAGTGCAGAGCAAGGTATTCCGCGCGCTGAAGATCGATGCCGAAGAAGCGCAGCTCAAGTTCGGCTTCCTGCTCGACGCGCTGCAGTACGGCGCGCCGCCGCACGGCGGCCTGGCGTTCGGCCTGGACCGGATCGTGACGATGATGACGGGTTCGGACTCGATCCGCGACGTGATCGCCTTCCCGAAAACCCAGCGCGCGCAATGCCTGTTGACGAACGCGCCATCCGAAGTCGACGAAAAGCAGCTGCGCGAACTCCACATCCGCCTGCGCAGCGCCGAACCGAAGGTGGCGTAACGCGTATTGTCAGCCTAAAAAAACCGTCGTCCCCGCGGAGGCGGGAATCCATGCACTGCATGAATTCCCTCCATGGCGCCTGTGCTTAGCGACGGTGCCATAGGTTCCCGCCTTCGCGGGAACGACGGGAGGAGTCAGGTGTTGCCTAAAATCCCCGAATCCGTCCTGGTCGTGATCCACACGACCGACCTCGAAGTCCTGCTGATCGAACGTGCGGACCGGCCCGGCTTTTGGCAATCGGTCACCGGCTCGCTCGACCGCCTGGACGAACCCTTGATCGAGACCGCCGCCCGCGAGCTGTTCGAAGAAACCGGCATCGTGGCCGACGGTACGGCCATGGTGCTGCGCGACTGGCACCTCTCCAACATCTACGAAATCTATCCGGTCTGGCGTCACCGTTACGCCCCCGGCGTGACTCACAACACCGAGCACGTGTTCAGCGTCCGCGTCCCGCGCGACATCGCGGTGACGCTGAGTCCCCGCGAGCACCTGAACCACATCTGGCTGCCCTACCTCGACGCCGCCGACCGCTGCTTCTCCTCCTCCAACGCCGAAGCCATCCTCCAACTCCCGCATCACCTATAACAGGGGGCGGGCTGGTGTGCGCAGCCCTGCGTCTTGATGGGGTTAGAATGTTCCCATGAAGATTCGTGTCGCTACCTACAATATTCACAAGGGCGTGTCCTCGATACGCAGCCAGCCGCGGGTGCTCGCCCTGAAGAAGGCGATCGTCCTGTTCGATGCCGACGTGGTGTTCCTGCAAGAAGTGCAGGGCAAGCACGACCGCTACTCGGCCCAGTTCGGCGACGAGAGCCGCGGCCACCGCCACTGGCCGGCCACCGCCCAGCACGAATTTTTCGCCGGCGAGTCGCACCACTCGGCCTACGGCATGAACGCGGTCTACGACCACGGCCACCACGGCAACGCGCTGCTGAGCACCTACCCGATCGCCGATACCCGCAACCACGACGTGTCCGACCACGCCTACGAACAGCGCGGCATCCTGCACTGCGTACTGAAGACGCCGAAGGGCAGCGTGCATTGCTACGTGGTCCACCTCGGCCTGTTCGAGTCCGGCCGCGGGCGCCAGGCGCAGGCGCTGATCGACGCGGTCATGACCTCGGCCCCCAACGGCGAGCCGGTGATCATCGCGGGCGACTTCAACGACTGGCGCAACACGCTCGGCGGCCGGCTGCGCGATGCGCTCGGCGTGGTCGAAGTGTTCGACGAACTGAGCTCCGGCTCGGTGCTGGGGGACCTGGTGCGCAGCCTGGCCGGGCGCCAGCAGCGGCTGCGGCCGGCGCGCACCTTTCCCGCCGCGCTGCCCTGGTTCCGCCTCGACCGCATCTACGTGCGCGGCTTTAAGGTTGACACGGCACAGGTATTGCATGGTACTTTGTGGGCCAAACTGTCGGATCACGCCCCGATCGTGGCCACCCTCAAGCTGGCCTGAGGGTCCGCAACCTACCTGAAGCCCCATGCGCTCGGTCCACTATATCGCCCACAACGACGTTACCCTGCTCGAAAGCGGCACCGCCTTCTTCCCGGCGCTGCTGGCGGCGATCGACGGCGCGCTGTACGACATCTACTTCGAGACCTACATCTTCGCCGGCGACGACACCGGGCGCGAGGTCGAGGCGGCGCTGATCGCGGCGGCCAAGCGCGGCGTCAAGGTGCGCGTGATCGTCGACTGGTTCGGCACCGGCCATGGCCAGGCCGCCCGCCTCGGCCTCGCTTTCGCCGAGGCCAATGTGCACTACCGCGTGTTCAATCCCTGGTTCAAGCGCGGCGTCACGCGCACCCACCGCAAGATCGCGGTGGTCGACCGCGACCTCGCCTTCGTCGGCGGCATCAACGTCAACGACGACTGGCTGTGCGACTACGACCCGGGCAAGCGCCTGCCGGCGCCGCGCTGGGACTTCGCGGTCAAGGTGCGCGGTCCGCTGGTGGCCGCGATCCACCAGGAGGCGCAGGCGCAGTGGGCGCGCATCGGCCACCTCGGCCTCATGCGGCGGATCGGCCTGTTCCGCGAGATGCGCGTCGCGCCCAAGGCCAGCGGCGACAAGCCGATGCTGGCCGCGCTGGTGGTGCGCGACAACCTGCGCAACCGGCGCACCATCCAGCGCGCCTACCTGCAGGCGCTGGGCCGCGCGAAAAAGAGCGTGCTGCTGGCGAATCCCTATTTCGCACCCGGCCGCAAATTCCGCGAGGCGCTGGCGCTGGCCGCGCAGCGCGGCGTCGAAGTGAGCCTGCTGATCGGGGTCGGCGAGATCTGGCTGCAGGACATGGTGGCGCGCTCGTTCTACCCCAAGCTGCTCGACAGCGGCGTGCAGGTCATCGAATACCGCAAGACCCAACTGCACGCGAAAGTCGCGGTGATCGACGACGACTGGTCGACGGTCGGCTCGAGCAATTGCGACGGCCTGTCGCTGTTCCTGAACCAGGAGGCCAACGTGGTGGTCAAAGATGCGGCCTTCGCCCAGAGCATGCGCGAGCACATCGCGCGCGGCATGGCCGACGGCGTGGTGATCCAGCGCGACGACTTCGCCCACGTCGGCTGGCTGCGCCGCACCGGCTACGAGGCGGCCTACCTGTTGTATAAACTCACCATGCGCGTTTTCGCGATGGGATATGCCTGAAGCTGAACACATGGATAACGTACGGATCGACAAATGGCTGTGGGCGGCGCGCTTCTTCAAGACCCGCTCGCTGGCCACCGAGGCGGTGGACACCGGGCGCGTCAAGCTCGACGGCGAGCGCATCAAGCCGGCGCGGCCGGTCAAGATTGACGATCAATTAACGATCGATCACGGCGCCGAGACCTGGGAAGTGCTGGTGCTGGCGATCTCCGACCAGCGCGGCCCGGCGCCGATGGCGCGCCAGTTGTACCGGGAGACCGAGGCCAGCATCGCCAAGCGCGAGAACGAGCACGAGGCGCGCAAGCTGTACCGCGAGCCGGGCAGCACCATCAAGGGCCGGCCGACCAAGCGCGACCGGCGCCAGCTGAGCAAGGCCAGCGGCTAATTGCTGCGCCGCATCAATAGAAGGCCGCTTCTAAGTTCCCGTTTGACATTTGCAAAGTAGTGGATAATAGTACGAGCGTTCAGATTTGATTCATCGCAGCGTGCGTTTCCTCAACTTTCAGTGGGTAGCTCTATCAACACCTCAGTCAAATTCATGCGCAAGGGCGAGCTGACGCGGGCGGCGATCCTCGACGTCGCGCTCGACCTCGCCAGCCGCGACGGTCTCGAGGGCCTGACCATCGGCCTGCTCGCGGACAAGATGAACATGAGCAAATCCGGCGTGTTCGCCCACTTCGGCTCGCGCGAAGACTTGCAGATGGAAGTGCTCAAGCTCTACCACCACCGCTTCGAGCAGGAAGTGTTCTTCCCCAGCGTGAAGGAAACCCGCGGCATCGCGCGCCTGAAGTCGATGTTCGCGCGCTGGATCAAGCGCGTCAGCGTCGAGATCGCGTCGGGCTGCATCTACATCAGCGGCGCGGTCGAATACGACGACCGCCCGGGCCCGATCCGCGAGGAGCTGGTCTCGATGGTGCGCGCCTGGCAGGGCGCGCTGCTGCGCTGCGTGCAGCAGTCGATCGACAGCGGCGACCTCAAACCCGACACCGACGCCCAGCAGATGGTCTACGAAATGTATGGCCTGATCCTGGCGCTGCACCACGACGCGCGCTTCCTGCGCATGCCCGGCAGCGTGGACCGCGCGCGCCTCGGCTTCGAACGCCTGATCGAGAACTACCGGAATCCGCTCAAATCCACGCAATCCACGCAATCCAGCTAGGCGAGCGCGGCTCGCCCGGTCGTCAATCACCGTACCGCCAGGAGAAAAAACATGGGTCAATACGTCGCTCCACTTCGGGACATGCAGTTCTTGCTGCACGAATTCCTCAATGTCTCGGACGAGTTGAAGCAGATGCCGCATTTCGAGGACGTCGATGCCGACATCATCAACCAGGTGCTGGAAGAGGGCGCCAAATTCACCCAGGAAGTGCTGTTCCCGCTGAATCACTCGGGCGACCGCGAAGGCTGCCACTACGACCCCGCCACCAAATCGGTGACCACGCCGAAGGGCTTCAAGCAAGCCTACAAACAGTACGTCGAAGGCGGCTGGGCGGCACTGGCCTGCGATCCCGAATACGGCGGCCAGGGCCTGCCCATCGTGCTGAATAACTCGTTCTACGAGATGCTCAATTCGTCCAACCAGGCGTGGTCGATGTACCCGGGCCTGTCGCACGGCGCCTACGAATGCCTGAAGGAGCATGGCACCGACGAGCAGAAGAAAACCTATCTGCCGAAGCTGGTCTCGGGCGAATGGACCGGTACCATGTGCCTGACCGAAGCGCACTGCGGCACCGATCTCGGTATGCTGCGCTCGAAGGCACTGCCGCAGGCCGACGGCTCGTGGTTGATCACCGGCTCCAAGATCTTCATCTCGGCCGGCGAGCACGACATGGCGGACAACATCATCCACCTGGTGCTGGCCCGCGTGCCGGACGCGCCGGAAGGCTCGAAAGGCATCTCGCTGTTCCTGGTGCCGAAGTTCCTGCCGAAGGCCGACGGCTCGGTCGGCGAGCGCAATGCGATCGCCTGCGGCGCGATCGAAGAGAAGATGGGCATCCACGGTAACTCGACCTGCCAGATCAACCTCGATGGCGCGCGCGGCTGGATCATCGGCGAGCCAAACAAGGGCCTGCAGGCGATGTTCGTGTTCATGAACGCGGCCCGCCTCGGCGTCGGCATGCAGTCGCTGGGCCTGACCGAAGTCGCGTACCAGAACGCGCTGGCCTACGCCAAGGACCGCATCCAGATGCGCAGCCTGTCGGGTCCGAAGGCACCGGACAAGCCGGCCGACCCGATCATCGTGCACCCCGACGTGCGCCGCATGCTGCTGACCGCGAAAGCCTATGCCGAAGGCGCGCGCGCCTTCTCGTCCTACGTCGCGCTGCAGATCGACCGCGAGCTGCACCACCCGGATGAAGAGGTGCGCAAGGAAGCGGCCGATGAAGTGGCGCTGCTCACGCCCGTGATCAAGGCCTTCATCACCGACAACGGCTGGATCGCGACCTCGGAAGCGATGCAGGTGTTCGGCGGCCACGGCTACATCAGCGAGTGGGGCATGGAGCAGTACGTGCGCGACGCCCGCATCAACATGATTTACGAAGGCACCAACACGGTCCAGTCGCTCGACCTGCTGGGCCGCAAAATCCTGATGGACAACGGCGCCAAGCTGCGCAAGTTCGGCGAGAAGATCAAGGCCTTCGTCGAAGAGAACGGCACCGACGAGGCGATGTCGGAGTTCGTCACGCCGCTCGGCGACCTGGGCGACAAGGTCACCAAGCTGACCATGGAGATCGGCATGAAGGGCTTCCAGAATCCGGACGAAGTGGGCGCCGCGGCCGTGCCTTACCTGCGCGTGGTGGGCCACCTGATCTACAGCTACTTCTTCGCGCAGATGGCCAAGATCGCGCTGGCGAAAGAAGACTCGGGCGATAACTTCTACAAGGCCAAGCTGGGCACGGCACGCTTCTATTTCGCGCGCCTGCAGCCGGAGACCGCGACCTTGATTCGCCAGGCCCGTTCCGGTTCGGCCACTTTGATGGCGCTCGACGCCGACCTGCTCTAACGATCTAACAAAGGAATACAGAATGTCCAATTTCATCGTCAAGAAAGTCGCCGTGCTGGGCGCCGGCGTGATGGGCGCGCAGATCGCCGCGCACTGCGTCAACGCGAAGGTGCCGGTGGTGCTGTTCGACCTGCCGGCCAAGGACGGACCGAAGAACGGCATCGTGCTGCGCGCGATCGAAAACCTGAAGAAGCTCAACCCCGCGCCGCTGGGCAACAAGGACGATGCGGCGCTGATCGAGGTGGCCAACTACGAGGACGACCTCGGGCTGCTGGCCGGCTGCGACCTGATCATCGAAGCGATCGCGGAGCGCATGGACTGGAAGCACGACCTGTACAAGAAGGTCGCGCCGCACATCGCGCCGAACGCGATCTTCGCCTCGAACACCTCGGGCCTGTCGATCACCACGCTGTCCGAAGGCTTCGACGCCGATCTGAAGGCGCGCTTCTGCGGCGTCCACTTCTTCAACCCGCCGCGCTATATGCACCTGGTGGAGATCATCCCGACCGGGTCCACCCGGCCGGACATCGTCGACCAGCTCGAAGGCTTCCTGACCACCACGCTGGGCAAGGGCGTCGTGCGCGCGAAAGACACGCCTAACTTCATCGCCAACCGGGTCGGCATCTTCGGCATGCTGGCGATCATCCACGAAGCCGAGAAATTCGGCTTGACGGTGGACGTGGTCGACGACCTGACCGGCGCCAAGCTTGGCCGCGCCAAGTCGGGCACCTTCCGCACCGCTGATGTCGTGGGCCTCGACACCATGGGCCACGTGATCAAGACCATGCAGGACAACCTGGCCGACGACCCCTTCTTCGCGGTCTACAAAACGCCCGAAGTGCTGTCCAAGCTGGTGGCCGCGGGCGCGCTGGGCCAGAAGGCCGGCGCCGGCTTCTACAAGAAGGTCGGCAAGGACATCATGCGCCTCGACTTCGCCAGCGGCGAGTATGTCGCCGGCGGCGGCCAGGCGGCCGACATCGTGGGCCGCATCCTGAAAGAGAAGGACCCGGTCAAGAAATTCAAGGCGCTGCGCGAGTCGACCAACCCGCAGGCCCAGTTCCTGTGGGCGATCTTCCGCGACGCTTTCCACTACATCGCCGTGCATCTCGGTTCGATCGCCGACAACGCGCGCGACGTCGACTTCGCGATGCGTTGGGGCTTCGGCTGGAACGTCGGCCCGTTCGAGACCTGGCAGGCCGCCGGTTGGCAGCAGATCGCCGGCTGGATCAACGAAGACATCGCCGCCGGCAATGCGCTGTGCAGCGCGCCGCTGCCGGCCTGGGTGCTGGACGGCCCGGTCGCCGCCAAGGGCGGCGTGCACACGCCCGAGGGCTCGTACTCGGCGTCGAAGAACGCCTTCGTGCCGCGTTCGACGCTGGCCGTGTACCAACGCCAGCCGTTCCGCGCCCCGGTGTTCGGCACCGGCGCGGCCGACGGCAGGACCGCCGGCACCACCTTCCACGAAGACGACTCGGTGCGCATCTGGCATCAGGACGACGAGGTCCTGATCATCTCGCTCAAGACCAAGATGCACGTGATCGGCGAAGGCGTGATCAACGGCCTGAAAATGGCGCAAGCCGAAGCCGAGAAAAATTTCAAGGGCCTGGTGATCTGGAACGCCGATGCGGCCGAAGGCGGCGCCTTCTCGGCCGGCGCCGACCTGCAGGCCGCGCTGCCGCTGTTCATGCAAGGCGGCGCCAAGGCGATGGAGCCGGGCATCAAGCTGCTGCAAAATACCTTCATGGGCATGAAGTACGCGAACGTGCCGGTGGTGGCCGCGGTGGCAGGGCTGGCGCTGGGCGGCGGCTGCGAGATGGCGCTGCACGCGTCGAAACGGGTGGCCTCGATCGAGTCGTATATCGGCCTGGTCGAGGTGGGCGTCGGCCTGATCCCGGCCGGCGGCGGCTTGAAGGAGGCGGCGGTGCGCGCGGCGAACGAAGCCAAGGGCACCGACATCCTGCAATTCCTGAAGACCGGCTTCACCAACGCGGCCACCGCCAACGTGTCGAAATCGGCGCTCGAGGCGAAGGCCATGGGCTACCTCAAGGAAGACGACGTCATCGTGTTCAACCCCTACGAGCTGCTGCACGTGGCGAAGGTCGAGGCGCGCGCCATGTTCGACGCCGGCTACCGTCCACCGCTGCGCAAGCCGGTGCCGGTAGTGGGCCGCTACGGTCTCGGCACCATCAAGGCGCAACTGGTGAACATGCGCGACGGCGGCTTCATCTCCGCGCACGACTTCAAGCTGGGCGAGATGATCGCCGAGATTGTCTCGGGCGGGAACGTGGACCAGGGCAGCGTGGTGAGCGAACAGTGGTTCCTCGACATGGAATGCAAGGCCTTCCTCGAACTGCTGAACAACCCGAAATCACAAGAGCGCATCATGGGCATGATGCAAACCGGTAAGCCGGTCCGCAACTGATCGTTTTTGAGAGACCAACATGAGCAAACAACTTCAAGACGCCTACATCGTCGCCGCCACCCGCACCCCGATCGGCAAGGCGCCGCGCGGCATGTTCAAGAGCACCCGTCCGGACGACCTGCTGGTGCGCGCGATCCAGTCGGCCATGGCGCAGGCCCCCGGCCTCGACCCGGCGCTGATCGACGACGCCATCATCGGCTGCTCGTTCCCGGAAGCGGAGCAGGGCTTTAACATCGCGCGCATGTCGGTGCTGCTGGCCGGCCTGCCGAAAACGGTGGGCGGCGTGACCGTCAACCGCTACTGCGCCTCCGGCATCACCGCGATCGCGATGGCGGCCGACCGCATCCGCGTCGGCCAGGCCGAGGTGATGATCGCCGGCGGCGTCGAATCGATGTCGATGGTGCCGATGATGGGCCACCATCCATCGATGAACCTGAACATGTTCACCGACGAGAATATCGGCATGGCCTACGGCATGGGCTTGACCGCGGAGAACGTGGCCAAGCAGTGGAAGGTCACGCGCGAACAGCAGGACGCGTTCTCGGTCGAGTCGCACCGTCGCGCGATCGCCGCGCAGCAGGCCGGCTGGTTCAAGGACGAGACCACGCCGGTCGAGATCATCACCCGCACCCCGAACCTGGCCACCGGCCAGGTCGACGTCAAGACCCGCACCGTGGATACCGACGAAGGCGCGCGCGCCGATTCGACCCTGGAGTCGCTGTCCAAGCTCAAGCCGGTGTTCGCGGCCAAGGGCTCGGTCACCGCCGCCAACAGCTCGCAGATGTCGGACGGCGCGGGCGCGCTGCTGATCGTCAGCGAGAAGATCCTGCGCGAGCATAATCTCACGCCGCTGGCCAGGTTCTCCTCGTTCGCGGTGAAGGGCGTGCCGCCCGAGATCATGGGCATCGGGCCGAAGCTCGCGATTCCCGCGGCCTGCGCGGCGGCCGGCATCACCCAGGACCAGCTGGACTGGATCGAACTGAACGAAGCCTTCGCGGCGCAGGCGCTGGCGGTGATCGGCGACCTGGGGCTCGACCCCGCCAAGGTCAACCCGATGGGCGGGGCGATCGCCCTCGGCCATCCGCTGGGCGCGACCGGTGCGATCCGCGCCGCGACCGTGATCCACGCGCTGCGCCGCAACCAGCTCAAGTACGGCATGGTGACGATGTGCGTCGGCACCGGCATGGGCGCCGCCGGCATTTTCGAGCGCGTGTAAAGGAACGTTGATGGATATCCTGACCAGCAAATCCGACGGCATCCTGACGATCGAATTCAACCGCCCCGAGCGCAAGAACGCGATCACCTCGGCGATGTACCAGACCATGGCCGATGCGCTGGTCGATGCCGACAGCGACGCGGCGGTGCGCGCCATCCTCATCACCGGCAAGCCGGAGATTTTCACGGCCGGGAATGACCTCGACGACTTTCTGAAGAAGGCCCAGCCGGGGGCGCCGGTCTCCGAGCGAGCCGTCTTCAAATTCATGCTGGCGCTGAGCGGCTGCGGCAAGCCGGTGGTGGTGGCGGTGTCGGGTTCGGCGATCGGGATCGGCACCACGATGCTGATGCACTGCGACCTGGTCTACGCGGCTGACAACGCGAAGTTCTCGATGCCGTTCGCGCAGCTTGGCCTGTGTCCGGAGTTTGCATCGAGCCTGCTGTTCACGCAGCTGGCCGGCTACCCGCGCGCGGCCGAAAAGCTGCTGCTCGGCGAAGCCTTCCCGGCGCAGGAGGCATTCCAGATGGGGCTCGTGTCGAAGGTGCTGCCGCTGGACGAACTGCGCCCGTACGCGGCGCGCCAGGCCGCCAAGCTGGTTGCCCTGCCGGCCGCCTCGGTCCGCGCCACCAAGGGCCTGATGAAGCGCGCCCGCACGCAAGCGGTGACTGATCAGATGGCCGCCGAAAACCAGCTGTTCGGCGCGATGCTGCAAGCGCCCGAAGCCAAGGAAGCCATGACCGCCTTCTTCGAAAAGCGCAAGCCGGATTTTTCGAAGTTTGTTTGAGGCATACGCGATGAACGAGCGCTTCACCTCCCTGCCAAGTACAGAAGAGATGCTTGAAGTGGTTGGCAGGCGGTCGGCGCCGAAGTCAAGGTCGAAGCCAGGGCGCATGGCACGCATGCTCCGATGGGCTTCGCTTATTTTTTTGGTGGGCATTGTCGTTTGCACGGCCATGAATATTCAACTTCCGGAGACCGCAAAGATACTGGCCCTTGTTAGCTGGGCGCTCTACCTCGTCATCTGGATTGGCGAGCTGGTCGCCGACATGATCCGCAACCGGGACATCATGCTTAATCCGGCAGGCGTGATCGCGCGTCAGTTGGATGCGCAGTATTTGCAGGAGGTCGAACTTGTTGAGCGGCTTGATTTGATCCCACTTAGTGTGATCGATGCACGACTGGGCCGCGTGGAGGCTCAGCTCGCTGCGCTGGAAAAATGGATCGACGTCACGCGGCTGTTCTGGCTGATTGGTCCTGCCGCAGTACTGTTGGCCAAGGTGGGGCCGCTACAGTTGCCGGCGACGGGACAGGAATTGGTGCAAGCTGTGGCAGCGGCGCTCGTAATTGGTACTGCGGCAGGGGCGGTGAGCATGCGTTCGGGGATACGGAAGCTGCAGCGGATTGCCTGCGTGCTGAAAATGGCGTTGGACAAGGCGAAGCTGCGGCCAACGGTTCGTCGTACGGGACCCGTGCGTCGCCGCATCCGCTAGTTCGCATGGCGGCATTCGATCGCGAGCGCGTGATGGCAAGCATACCCACCAAACTGATTTTCCTTCCGGGCGCCGGCGGCGATCCCGCCTTCTGGCAGCCTGTGTCCGCGCTGATGGCGCATCCCGCCAGGCGTACCCTGCTCGGCTGGCCGGGCTTCGGCGTGCAGCCGGCCGATCCGCGCGTGACCGGCATCGACGGCCTGGTGGAGATGGTGGCCGCGGAGCTGGACCAGCCCAGCGCCATTGTCGCGCAATCGATGGGCGGTGTGGTCGCGGCGCGGGCCGCGCTCGCGCATCCGGACAAGGTCACCCATCTGGTGCTGGTCGCCACCTCGGGCGGCATCGACGTGGCCCGCCTGGGAGCGTACGACTGGCGGCCCGAATTCGTCGCCGCTAACCCGTCGCTGCCGCGCTGGTTCATCGACGATCGCAGCGACCTGTCGCGGCAGATCATGTCGATCGCGATCCCGACCCTGCTGCTGTGGGGCGGCGCCGATCCAATCAGCCCGGTTGCGGTGGGCCGCGAACTCAACACCCTGCTGCCCGACGCCCGCCTGCATGTCTTCGACGGCGCAGAACACGACCTTGGCAAGAAGCTTGCCGCCGAGGTGGCGCCGATGATCGACGCGCACCTGTCGAGGGACGTGCGTTCCGCATCGCACGCACGCCGTCCCAATCGTGGACATTGAACAGCGCGACATCACGCCGCCTGGTTGCGCCCGGCCGAAATCATTCGTCCATACAGCACATTTTTGGAATGGAATAGTGACAATCATTAAAATTTGTTGCACTATATTAACTTTCCAGTAGTTCAATTGAGTCACGCTGAGCATTCTCCGATACTCGCCTCGCCCAATTCCGCGATTTCATTCCCTAGTGCAAGAGGCCAGCGATGTCACAACCAAGCTATTCCAGCTCAGACGGCTATGTCGGCGAGCAAGTCTTCACGCTGCATTTTAATGTGACGCTCGACGCCGGGAATCCACCACCGGCGAGCGCGTTCCACGTGCAAATCAACGGCAGCAACGGCACCACCGTGACCGGCGTGACGGTGGACAGCGCCGCGAAAACCGTCACCGTCGCTTTTAGCGGCGCAGCGCTCATCGCCGGCGACATCATCGAATTTTCCTATGTGGACCCCAGCGGCGGCGACGATGTCAACGCCATCCAGGGAACGGATGGCACCGATGCGGCCAACTTCAACGCCAGCACCATCGTGTCGACCAGCCGGCCTGGCCCATCCACGCCGCCGACCCCGATCGTCTCCAGCGGCAGCGACAGCGGCGCGGCAGGCGACGGCGTCACCAGCGACAACACGCCGACCCTGGCCGGCACCGCCGCCGCCAACGCCGCTATCAAGCTGTACGACACCAACGGCACGACGCTGCTGGGCACCGCCACCGCCGACGGCGCCGGCAACTGGAGCATCACCAGCAGCACGCTATCCGACGGCAGCCACACGCTGAAGGTGACGCAGACCGATGGCGCCAACAATACCTCGCCGCAGAGCACCGGCCTGGCGCTGACCATCGACACCGCCGCCGCCGCGCCGACCTCGCTGGCCCTGGCCAGCGGCAGCGACAGCGGCGCGCTGGGCGACGGCATCACCAACGACGGCACGCCGACCATCACCGGCCATGCCGAGGCCAACGCCACCGTGCGCCTGTATGACACCGACGGCACCACGGTGCTGGGTAGCGCCACCGCCAACGGCGCCGGCAACTGGAGCATCACCAGCAGCGCGCTGGTCGAGGGTGCGCATACCCTGACCGCCAAGCAGACCGACGTCGCCGGCAACGTCTCGGCCGCCTCCAGCGGCTTTAGCTACACGCTCGACACGGTCGGCCCGACCGGCTTGGGGCTGAGCGCCACCACGGTGCTGATGTCCGGCGCCACCAACGGCGTCACCGTGGCCACGCTGTCGGCTACCGACGCCACCGCCATTCAATACGGCTTCGCCGTCGGCAACGGTACCATCGATGCCGATAACGGCAAGTTCAGCATCTCCGGCACGTCCCTGATCGCAGCGCAGAACCTGACTGCCGGCACCTACCATATCTACCTGCAAGCGACCGATGCGGCCGGCAACGACGCGTTCCAGGTCTTCTCCATCAACGTTGTAGACGCACCCGGCGTCACCTCCATCGTGCGCGCCGCCAGCGCGACCGCCACCGTGCCTACGGCCGCTTCCTCGGTCGACTACACGGTCACCTTCAGCCAGGCCGTTACCGGCGTCGATGTGAGCGACTTCGCCCTGACCATGACCGGCACCGCCGGCGGCAGCATCGCGTCGGTCAGCGGCAGCGGCGCCACCTACACCGTCACCGTCACCGGCGTCAGCGGCGACGGCACGCTGCGGCTGGACCTGAACCACAGCGGCACCGGCATCGTGAACGGCTCGGCAGTCGGCGTCGTCGGCGGCTACGCGGCCGGCCAGTCCTTCACACTGGACCATACGGCGGCGGCCGCGCCGTCGGTGCCGGCCATGACGGCCGGCACCGATACCGGCGCTTCCTCCAGCGACGCCATCACCGGCAACACCACGCCGGTGCTCATTGGCACCAGCGAGGCCAACGCCACCGTCAAGCTGTACGACACCGGCGGCACCACCCTGCTGGGCACGGCCGTCGCCGACGGCTCGGGCAACTGGAGCATCACCAGCAGCACGCTGACGGCCGGCAGCCACACGCTGACCGTCAAGCAGACCGACGCCGCCGGCAACGTCTCGTCCGCCAGCAGCGGGCTGGCGGTGGTGATCGACACCGGCGCCGCCGCGCCGGCCGCGCCATCGCTGGCCACCGCCAGCGACGGCGGCACGCTGGGCGACGGCGTCACCAACGCGACTACGCCGACCATCACCGGCAGCGCCGAGGCCAATGCCAGCGTCATCCTGTACGATACCGATGGCACCACCGTGCTGGGCACGGCCACGGCCGACGGTTCCGGCGCCTGGAGCATCGTGTCCAGCACGCTCAGCGCCGGCAGCCATACGCTGACCGTCAAGCAGACCGACCAGGCCGGCAACGTTTCCTCCACCAGCACAGGCCTGGCGCTGACCATCGACACGTCGGCGCCGGCCGCGCCGTCGGCGCCGGTGCTGTCCGCCTCGAGCGATAGTGGCGCGCTCGGCGACAACATCACCAACGCCAGCGCGCCCATCCTTACTGGCACCGCCGAAGCCAACGCCACCGTCAAGCTGTACGATACCAACGGCACCACCGTGCTGGGCACGGTCGTCGCCGACGGCTCGGGGCACTGGAGCATCGTCAGCAGCGCCTTGTCGGTCGGCGCGCACACGCTGACGGCCAAGCAGACCGACCTGGCCGGCAACGCCTCGGTGGCCGGCGCATCGCTGGCATTGACCATCGAGGCGCCGCCGGCCCCGCCGCCGCCGCCGCCGCCCCCCACTGTCGATGGCGTGCAAGTGACGCAGCAGCCCGTCACGCTGCCGGGCGGCGCCAGCGGCACCGAGACCGTGATTCCGATCGTGAGCAGCGACCGCAACGAGTCCAGCGGCAGTGTCGGCGTCGCCGACATTCCGCTGGTCACCAGCGGCGCCAGCAAGATCGGAATC
>Ga0193702_1000374_pt1 | contig 16137 bp, 10 predicted proteins | sample U3a1metaG_FD_143060 | JGI IMG/M metagenome (GOLD analysis project Ga0193702, IMG submission 143060) | Soil microbial communities from a riparian zone of the East river system, Colorado, United States - U3a1 | ecosystem: Environmental > Terrestrial > Soil > Riparian zone | place: USA: East River... | reverse complement strand
GTGTCGCGCCTGCTGATCGACATCATGGACCGCAGTTTGTACGAGCGACGGTGCGCGCCTGTTCGGCATGCTGGTCGAGACGCTGGGCGAAGTGCGCAACTTCGGCAGCGACCAGGTCGAACCGGCACCAAGCATGGTGCAGGGCGAGACCGGCTACGTGGGTCATATCGTCAAGAGCGGCGCGCACGACAGCATGATCCAGGTGCTCGACGTGGCGCGTATTGGCGAAGTGTTCAGGGCCGCTTGAGGCGCGAATGATACAGATCGTTTAGCGAGGAGACAATTTAACGCTGCTTTTTTTCCGCAACCGGTTGTAGTGGTTGTTGCCCATCGGGATACTCTCTAGTATTGGAGCGTCGACGATTCAAGGGGAATCGTGGTGGGGACGGACGGAGAAAAAAGAATGTTCAAGAAATTATCAATCAAGGCCAGGCTGATCGCGACAATGATGCTGATGGGGTGCATGCTGCTGGTCGGCGGGGCGGTAAGCGTCGTCAGCCTGCAAAACGCCAACGGCGCGATGAAGGATATGTACACCAACCAGCTGGCCTCGGCGATCGCGATCGGTACCTCGCAGGTGCGCCTGCTGCAAGCCAGGACCACGCTCGACCGCGCCATACTGCGTATCGATGCGCCGGACGTCGCCGCCTTGACCAAGCGGGCCGAGGACTTCAATGCGCAATCGGACAAGGAATGGGCGAGGTATCTTGCGCTGCCGGCCGAGAGCGATGAAAGAAAACTGTCCGATGACGTCTCCGCCAAACGCGCCACCTACATGCGCGACGGCGCCCAGGCGCTGATCGCCGCGATCGGCGCCAAGCAACGCGACGAAGCCGAACGCATCATGTTCGACAAGATCCAGCCGCTGGCCGCCACCCTGAACCAGAGCGCCGACGCCTTGAGCGACTACCAGATCAAGTCGGCGGAGCAGAGCTACACCACGAGCCAGGCCACGTTCGTGGCGTTCCGCAGCGCCGCCATCGCGGGCGTGCTGGCCGGACTGGCGATCGTCGCCTTGTCCGCCTTCTTCCTGGTGCGCGCGATCACCGGTCCGCTGCGCGAGATGCTCGGGCATTTCGAGGCGATCGCCGGCGGCGACCTGACCGGGCACATCGAGCAGCGCTCGGACGACGAAATGGGACGCCTGATGGGCGGCCTCGGGAAGATGCAGGGCAGCCTGGTCGACACCGTGCTGCATGTCCAGCAGGGTACCGCGACGATCGGCGACGCCACCGCGCAGATCGCGGCCGGCAACCTGGACCTGTCGAGCCGCACCGAGGAGCAGGCTTCGAGCCTCGAAGAAACCGCCTCGTCGATGGAGGAGTTGACCGGCACCGTCAAGCAGAATGCCGACAACGCGCGCCAGGCGAACGGCCTGGTGCAGTCGGCGGTGCAGGTGGCGGTCAAGGGCGGCGCGGTGGTGGCCCAGGTGGTCGACACGATGGGCGCGATCAACGCCTCGTCCAAGAAGGTGGTGGACATCATCGGCGTGATCGACGGGATCGCCTTCCAGACCAATATCCTGGCCCTGAACGCCGCGGTCGAAGCGGCGCGCGCCGGCGAGCAGGGCCGCGGCTTCGCGGTGGTGGCGTCCGAAGTGCGCACGCTGGCGCAGCGCTCGGCGGCGGCCGCCAAGGAAATCAAGATGCTGATCGACGACTCGGTCGGCAAGGTCGACATGGGCGCCAGGCTGGTCGACCAGGCCGGCGCGACGATGCAGGAGATCGTCGACAGCGTGCGGCGCGTCACCGACATCATGAGCGAAATTTCGTCGGCCAGCCAGGAGCAAACTTCCGGCATCGAGCAGATCAACCAGGCGATCGTGCAGATGGACCAGGTCACGCAGCAAAATGCCGCGCTGGTGGAGGAAGCGGCGGCCGCCGCCGAATCGCTGAAAGAGCAGGCCGCCAGCCTGGCGCAGGCGGTCGGCGTGTTCAAGCTCGACGCCCGGCTCGCCGCGCCGCCCGCGCCCGCGGTCGCAGCGCGCCCGGCGCGCCCCGGTCCGCGTCGCGTGGCCCCGGTGACTTCGCGCCTCGCCGCGCCGCCAAGGACCGCCGCCAAGCCGGTCGCTGCCGAAGCAGAGTGGGAGCAGTTCTAAACTGCGCCGCGCGCCAGCGGTAATCGTTGACACTTAAAATCCTTGGGTGGTATATTCGCACGAGCGGGATGGGAACGTTTCCAATTTCCAGCCGAGCGAGCGAAGAGTCGCACACAAGGAGACAAGATGTACAGAGCACACAAGCTGGCGCTGGTCGTGGCGCTGGCCTTCGGCGCCGCCGCAGCCCACGCGGCCGGCCCCAAAGCGGAAGTCATCCACTGGTGGACCTCGGGCGGCGAATCTGCCGCGGTGCGCAAGATCGCCGAGGCCTACCGCGCCGCCGGCGGCGTGTGGGTCGACTCCGCGGTCGCCGGCAGCGAGCAGGCGCGCGCGGTCGCGATCAACCGCATCGTCGGCGGCAATCCGCCCACCGCGGCCCAATTCAACACCTCCAAGCAGTTCGTCGACGTGATCGAGCAGGGCTTGCTGAACAACGTCGACGAGCTGGCGCTCAAGGAAGGCTGGGACAGCGCGCTGCCGGAGCCGATCCGCAGCGTCATCAAGGTCCAGGGCCATTACTACGCGGTGCCGGTCGACGTCCATATGCCGACCTGGATCTGGTATTCGAAGGCCGCCTTCAAGAAGGCCGGCATCGCCGCCGAACCGGCCAACTTCGACGAACTGTTCGTTGCGCTCGACAAGCTCAAGGCGGCCGGCCTGGTGCCGCTCGCGCACGGCGGCCAGTCGTGGCAGGAGAACATCGTGTTCATGGCGGTGCTGGCCAACGTGGGCGGCAAGGACCTCTACCTCAGCGTGTTCCGCGACCGCGACCAGCGCGCCATCAATTCCGAGGCCTTCAAGAAGGTGCTGCTGACCTTCAAGCGCCTGCATGGGTACGTCGACGCCGCTTCGCCCGGCCGCAACTGGAACGACGCCACCGCGCTGCTCATCGCCGGCAAGGGCGGGGTGCAGATCATGGGCGACTGGGCCAAGGGCGAGTTCACCGGCGCCAAACAGGTCGCGGGCAAGGACTTCGGCTGCATCGCGGGCTTTGGCCCCAGGGCGCCGATCGTGATCCAGGGCGACGCCTTCATCTTCCCCAAGACCGCGAATGCCGAGGCGCTCAAGGCGCAGAAGCTGCTGGCCAGCGTGATCGTGGCGCCCAATACGCAGATCGAATTTAGCCGGCTGAAGGGATCGGTGCCGATCCGCGCCGATGCCGACGCCTCGAAGCTCGACGCCTGCGCCCAGGCCGAGCTGGCGATCATGAAGGACAAGTCGCGCCACGTCGGCAACGGCGAGGTGTACCTGACGCCGGACCAGAACGGCGGCCTGGTCGACGTCCTGACGGTCTACTGGAACACCGCGATGCCGGTCGAGAAGGCGCAGAAGGAGATCGCCGCGGCGCTGCGCAACTAGGCCGGTCATCCCACTGGAGCCGTGCTTTACAATATCGTTCATTCAACCACCGATCAAAAGGACTTCGTGGCCACTATCAAGGATGTCGCTCGTCTCGCCGGCGTAGGCCTGGGCACTGCATCGCGCGTGGTCAGCGGCAAGGGCTCGGTCTCGCCGGCCACGCTGGAACGCGTGAAGCAGGCGATCGAGCAGCTCGACTTCCGGCCATCGCATGCGGCGCGCTCGCTGCTGTCGGGCTCCTCGCAGATGATCGGCGTCTACATCCCGATCTTGAAGGGCACCTTCTACACCCCGATCCTGCAGGCGATCGACATGGAGCTGCGCGCCGCCGGCCTGCATATGGTGGTGGCCTTCGGCGTCGGCTCGGGCGACGCGCGGCGCCAGGCGATCGAAGGCGTCGAGTTCCTGATGGAGCGCGGCTGCGATGGGCTGATCGCGATGACCGGCGACCTGTCGGACGAAGACATCGCCGCGCTCGGGCCGAAACAATCGCGGCTGGTGGTGCTCAATCACAGCTCGACCCGGATTCCCGGCCAGTGCTTCGCGGCCGACCACAAGCTGGGCGGGGTGCTGGCGGCGCGCGCGCTGCTCGAGCGGCGCCACCGCAAGATCGCGGTGATCGCCGGGCCGTCGAGCGCGCCCGACAACGTCGACCGGATCGCCGGCTTCATGGGCGAGCTGGCGGCGAACGGCATCGACACCGCCAGGATGTGGGTGGCCGAGAGCGATTTTTCGCCCGAGGGCGGGTGGGCCTCGGCCGAGGAGCTGGTCAAGTCGGGCCTCAAGTTCAGCGCCTTGTTTTGCGCGAACGACGAGATGGCGGTGGGCGCACTGTCCTACTTCCAGCAGGCCGGCATCTCGGTGCCGCGCGACGTGTCGGTGGTCGGCTACGACGACACGCCGAGCGCCGAGTTTTCCGCGCCGCGCCTGACGTCGGTGCACATCCCGTGGCGCGAGCTGACCGTCAGCGGCTTGAACGAGCTGCTGAACCGCTGCTACGGCTCGCAGCGGCCGGTGCAGCGCGAGTTTGCGATCACGGTGACCCAGCGCGCATCGCTGGCGAAGGCGCGTTAACGTCGTTGCCGCGCAGGCGGGAACCCATAGCGCGCAAGCATGCAAACGCGCTATGGATTCCCGCCTGCGCGGGAATGACGGGAGATTTTTTTTGGGTAGTTTGGAAAGCTTTCCATATAACAGGAGACAGAGACCATGACCACGACCTTCGCCAAGCTGTGCGCGCTGTCCCTCTGCCTGCTCGCGTCTTGCGCGCAGGCCGCCGCGCCGAATCCGCCGGTCGCGCTGCTGCATGCAGCCGGCACCAAATGGGTCAAGGCCGACGGCAGCCAGGTCAGCTTGAAAGGCGTCAACCTCGGCAACTGGCTGATCAACGAATTCTGGATGATGGGCCAGGGCTCGGCCGGTATCGACGACGAGTGCAAGCTCGAAGCGGTGTTCGACCAGCGCTTCGGTTACGCCGAACGCGAGCGCCTGATGAAGCTCCACCGCGACAACTGGATCACCACTCGCGACTGGGACCTGATGCCCAAGTTCGGCCTGAACGCGGTGCGCGTTCCCTTTATCTACAGCGTGGTGGAGGACGAGAAGAACCCGCGCCACCTGCGCCCCGACGCCTGGCGCTATCTCGATCGCGCCATCGACGAAGCCGAGAAACGCGGTATGTACGTGATCCTCGACCTGCACGGCGCGGTCGGCAGCCAGGGCCGGGAACACCACAGCGGCTGCGCCGGCAAGAACCTGTACTGGTCGACGCCCGAGTACCAGCAGCGCACCGTCTGGCTGTGGCAGCAGATCGCGGCGCGCTACAAGGACCGCGCGGCGGTGGCCGGCTACAGCCTGCTCAACGAACCGTGGGGCACCACGGCGCCCGAGCTGGCGGTGGCGATCAAGACCTTGTACGCGGCGGTGCGCGCGGTGGACCGCAATCACGTGATCATCCTGCCCGGCCATGACAAGGGCGGCATCGATGCCTACGGCAAGCCGTCGGAGCAGGGCATGGTCAACGTCGCCTTCGAGATCCACCCCTATCCAGGCCACTTCGGCTGGAGCAAACCCGGCATGCCGGTGCACCGCGACTGGCTGCGTTGCGGGCCGACCGGTACCGCCGGCGTATGCGAATGGAGCGCCCGCATCGCGCGCCTCGACACGCCGCTCTTCATCGGCGAATTCCAGCCCTGGGCGGAACTGGGCAATGAGCTGGGCGGCCAGATCACGCGCGCCAGCTACGATACTTACGCGGCGCAGGGCTGGGCCGCCACCGCGTGGGCGTGGAAGCTGGTCTCCAACAAGGGCGGGCAGGGCGCCGGCACCTGGGGCATGGTGACCAACGCGCCCGGCGCGACGGTGCCGGCGCTCGATTTCGGCAAGGCGCCGCTGGCCGAGATCGAGGCCCTGTTCACCTCCTTCGGCAGCCTGCCCTACGAGCCGCAGGAGGGCGCGCTGCGCTGGATGAACAGCAGCGTCGCGCCCGATCCATTCAAATGATGAAAAAAGCCGGCGGCCGGATGTCCCCACCGGCCCTTTTCTTTGCTACACTTGGAAAGCTTTCCACTCGCTGCCCACCATGACAACCACGCATACCGACACCGCCTTGCCGCACATCGCGCGCGCCGACTTCGCCGCCGATTTCCTGTGGGGCTGCTCGACCTCGGCCTACCAGATCGAAGGCGGCGCGGCCGAGGGCGGCCGGGTGGAGTCGATCTGGGACCGCTTCTGCGCGCAGCCGGGCACGATCCGCGACGGCTCCAGCGGCGCGGTGGCCTGCGACCACTACCACCGCTGGCCGGAGGACCTCGACATCGCGCGCGGGCTCGGGCTCAACGCCTACCGCTTCTCGGTGGCCTGGCCGCGCATCTTCGGCGCGCCCGGCGCGAAACCGAACCCGCAGGGGCTGGACTTTTACGCGCGGCTGGTGGACGGCATGCTCGAACGCGGCCTCGATCCCTGGCTCACGCTGTACCACTGGGACCTGCCGCAATTCCTGCAGGACCGCGGCGGCTGGAACGAGCGCGACACCGCCTACGCCTTCGCCGAATTCGCGCATGCCGTCAGCGCCCATCTCGGCGACCGGGTGAAGAACTGGATCACGCATAACGAACCTTGGTGCACCGCGATCCACGGCAATTTCGAAGGCGTGCATGCGCCCGGCGTGAAGGACTTCAAGACCGCGCTGCAGGTGTCGCACCACGTCTTGCTGTCGCACGGCCTGGCGCTGCCGGCGATCCGCGCCAACGTGCCGGACGCGAAGGTGGGCATCGCCCTCAGCCTGCATCCGCTCAGCGCGGCCTCCACCCGCGCCGAGGACATCGCTGCCGCGATCCGCCACGACGGCCTGCGCAACCGCTGGTTCCTCGACCCGCTGTATGGACGCGGCTATCCGGCCGATATCCTCAAATGGTGCGGCGCCGATGCGCCGGCGGTGCTGGCCGGCGACCTCGATGCGATCGCCGCGCCTACCGATTTCCTCGGCGTGAACTACTACTTCCCCGAGATCATCGAGCATGCGCCGGGCACCGCGCCGGTCGATGCGCGCGTGGTCGCGCCGCCGCACGTGCCGCGCACCGCCTTCGGCTGGGAGGTGTCGCCGGAAGGCCTGGTCCGGCTGCTGCGCCGGATCGAGGACGACTACAGCCCGGCCGTCATGTACATCACCGAAAACGGCTCGACCTACGACGACACGATCGGCGCCGACGGCGAGATCGCCGACACCGAGCGGCGCGACTACCTGGTGCGCCACCTGGCCGCGATGCGCGAGGCGATCGCGTACGGCTGCCGGGTCAAGGGCTACTTCGCCTGGAGCCTGCTGGATAACTTCGAGTGGGCCGAGGGCTACATCCGGCGCTTCGGCCTCACCCACGTCGATTTCGCCACCCAGCAAAGACGGCTCAAGCAGAGCGGCAAATGGTACCGCGCATTCCTTTGTTCCACCCCCACCGATCCGCAGGCATGATATGACCAAGCACTCCCGTTTCATCGCAGCCGCCGCGCTGCTCACCGCGTCGGCCGCAGGCGCCGCGCCGCTGGTCGACTGGCCCCACATCAAGAGCGCGGTCGCGCGCGACGCCGCGCTCGAAGCGCAGGTCGCGAAGATCGTGGCCGGCATGACGCTGGCGCAGAAGGTCGGCCAGATGACCCAGCCCGAGATCAAGACCGTCACCCCGGCCCAGGTCAAGGAGTTCTACATCGGGTCGGTGCTGAACGGCGGCGGCAGCTGGCCGAACGGGAACAAGTACGCCACGCCGGCCGAGTGGGTGGCGTTGGCCGATGCGTATTACGAGGCGTCGATGGCGACCGACATGGCGACCAAGGTGCCGGTCATCTGGGGCATCGACGCGATCCATGGCAACAGCAACGTGCTGGGCGCGACCCTGTTCCCGCACAATATCGGCCTCGGCGCCGCGCATGACGCGCAGCTGGCCGAACAGGTCGGCGCGGCGGTCGGCAAGGCGGTGCGCGCGACCGGCATCAACTGGGTGTTCGCGCCGACGCTGGCGGTGGTGCGCGACGACCGCTGGGGCCGCACCTACGAGAGCTTCTCGGAAGACCCGGCGCTGGTCAAGGCCTACGCCGGCGCCTATGTGCGCGGCCTGCAGGGCACGCTGCGCGGCGACGCCAACGTGGTCGCCACCGCCAAGCACTTCATGGGCGACGGCGGCACCGACCAGGGCAAGGACCAGGGCACCTCCAAGGCCAGCCTGGCGCAGATGATGAACATCCACGGCCAGGGCTACTACAGCGCGCTGGCGGCCGGCGCGCAGACCGTGATGGCGTCGTACAGCGGCTGGAACGACGTGGCCGGCGGCGTCGATTACGGCAAGGTCCACGGCAGCAAGGCGATGCTGACCGATATCCTGAAAACAAAGATGGGCTTCGACGGCTTCGTGGTCTCCGACTGGAACGGCATCGGCCAGGTCCCAGGCTGCAGCAACGCCGGCTGCGCGCAGGCGATCAACGCCGGCATCGACATGGCGATGGTGCCGGACGACTGGAAGGCCTTCATCGCCAACACCATCAAGCAGGTCGAGGCGGGCGAGATCCCGATGGCGCGTATCGACGACGCGGTGACCCGCATCCTGCGCGTCAAGCTGCGTGTCGGCCTGAAGAAGCCGTCGGCCAGCCAGTACGCCGGCGATCCGCAAGCGCTGCAGGCGCGCGCGCTGGCGCGCCGGGCGGTGCGCGAGTCGCTGGTGCTGTTCAAGAACGACAGTCACGCGCTGCCGCTGGCGCGCGGCAAGCGCATCCTGGTGGTCGGGAAGGTCGCCGACAGCCTGCCGCTGCAAACCGGCGGCTGGAGCTTGTCCTGGCAGGGCACCGACAACAAGAACAGTGACTTCCCGAATGGCGACACCATCCTCGCCGGCATCGTGGAAGCGGCCGGCGCCGCCAACGTGGTCTACAGCGCCGACGCGGCCGGCGTCGACGTAGCGAAGTTCGACGCGGTGATCGCGGTGATCGGCGAAACGCCGTACGCCGAAATGATGGGCGACATCGGCCCGTCCGGCACCTTGCGCCACAGCGGCCGCTATCCGGAAGACCTGGCCGTGCTGCAGGCGGTGGCCGGCAAGGGCAAGCCGGTGATCACGCTGCTGGCGGCTGGCCGCCCGCTGTACGTCAACGACTTGATGAACCTGTCCGACAGTTTCGTGATGGCCTGGCTGCCCGGCACCGAGGGCAAGGGCGTGGCCGACGTGCTGTTCAGCCGCGACGCCAAAGGCTTCCGCGGCACGCTGTCGTTCTCGTGGCCGAAGTCGGTGTGCCAGACGCCGTTGAACCTGGGCGACAAGGACTACGCGCCGCTGTTCGCGGTCGGTTATGGCCTCGACTACCGCAGCAAGAACCAGGTCGGCAAGCTGGAAGCCGAATGGCCGGCCGGCGGCTGCGGCGTGACCACCTCCTACCCGGTGTTCAACCAGGCCGACCGCGCCACCTGGCCGCTGTACGTCGTCAGCGGCGGCCAGCGCATCGCGCTCGGCTCCGACCTGAACCGCGTGCTCACGCTGCCCACGGTGACGGTCGAAACCGCGCAGGTCAACACCCAGCAGGACGCCAAGCTGGTTAGCTGGACCGGCGCCGCCACACTCGAAGCGCACGGCGCCAAGCCGGCCGCGCTGCCGGCCTTCGCCACCGCCGACGGCGCGCTGCAGTTCGACACCATCGTCAAGGCGGCGCCGCAAGGCCCGGTACAGCTGGCGCTGGGCGCCGCGTCGCTCGACCTGTCGGCCGTGTTCCGGCGGCTCGCCGGCAAACCGAAGCAGACCGTCAAGATCCCGCTGGCCTGCTTCACCGCCAAGGGCGCCGACCTGGCGCACGTCGACACGCCGTTCAGCGTGGCCGCCGGCGCCGGCTTCAAGGCCGCCTTCGCCAACATCCAGGTGGTGGGCGGCGCGGCCAAGGACAAGGATGCGATCGATTGCGCGGAGCTGAAATGAACCCGATAGCCGTACCGCGCCTGCTGGCCGACGTCGGCGGCACCAACGCCCGCTTCGCGCTCGAGACCGCGCCGCGCAAGTTCGAGGCGGTGGCGGTGCTGCCCTGCGCCGATCATGCAAGCATCGGCGCGGCGCTGCAGGCCTACCTGACCGGCCCCGCGGTGCGCGCGGTGTATGCGGGTGCGATCCGGCATGCGGCGATCGCGATCGCCAACCCGGTCGGCGGCGACGCGGTCAGCATGACCAATCACCACTGGAGCTTTTCGATCGCCGCCCTGAAGCGCGAACTGGGCCTCGACACGCTGCTGGTGGTGAACGATTTCAGCGCGCTGGCGATGGCCTTGCCCTGGCTCGAGCCCTCGCAGCGCTTGCAAGTCGGCGGCGGCGTGGCGCAAGCGGGGCGCACCATCGGCCTGGTCGGACCCGGCACCGGGCTCGGGGTGTCGGGTATCATCCCTGCTGGTAAGGGTTGGGTCGCGCTCGAAAGCGAGGGCGGTCACGCGAGCTTCGCGCCGGGCGACGAGTTCGAGATCGAGATCCTGCGCATGCTGTGGCGCGAGCACGGCCATGCGTCGGCCGAGCGGCTGTTGTCGGGCAGCGGGATCGAACTGATTTACCGCTGTGCGACGGGGCAGGCGCTGGGCGCGGCCGAGATCACGCGGCGCGCGCTGGACGGCAGTTGCGCGGACTGTCTGCGCGCGGTCGAATGCTTCTGCGCGGTGCTCGGCTCGGTGGCCGGCAGCGTCGCGCTGACGCTGGGCGCGACCGGCGGCATGTACATCGGCGGCGGCATCGTTCCGCGTCTGGGCGCGCTGTTCGCGCGGTCGCCGTTCCGCGCGCGTTTCGAGGCCAAGGGCCGGCTCGGCGCTTATGTGGCGCGCATCCCGACTTACCTGATCACGGAAGAATACCCCGCTTTCCTCGGCGTGTCGGCGATGTTGGCCGAGCGGATGGCAGGCGAGGGACATCCACACTAATAACCAGGAGACAAGCATGGAAAACATCTCGCAGCCGTCAGCGCTGCCGCAGGCCGCCACGACGGACAGCACCACCGGTCCGCTGATCATCGTCACCATCCTGTTCTTCATGTGGGGCCTCCTGACCTCGCTGAACGACGTGCTGATCCCGCACCTGAAGTCGGTGTACGCGCTCAGCTACGTGCAGGCGATGATGGTGCAGTTCTGCTTCTTCGGCGCCTACTTCATCGTGTCGCTGCCGGCCGGGATGCTGATCAGGCGGATCGGCTACCAGAACGGCGCGGTGGCCGGACTGGCGATCGCCGCCGCCGGCTGCGCGCTGTTCTATCCGGCCTCGCGCGATGGCTACGGCCTGTTCCTGCTGGCCTTCTTCGTGCTGGCGGCCGGCATCACGGTGTTGCAGGTGGCGGCCAATCCTTACGTCGCGGTGCTGGGCGACGCGCGCAACGCGTCGAGCCGGCTGACCCTGACCCAGGCCTTCAACTCGCTCGGCACCACGGTGGCGCCGACGCTGGGCGGGATCCTGATCCTGTCCGGCGCGGTGCTCGGCGCGGACGATGTGGCGCGCCTGCCGGCGGTCGAACAGGTGGCCTATCGCGCCAAGGAAGCGGCCAGCGTGCAGGGTCCTTACCTTGCATTGGCGGCCGCGCTGCTGGTGCTGGCGGTGCTGTTCGCGTTTGCGCGCCTGCCGAAGATCACCCACACCGACGAGGGCGTGGTGCATGCGGACGGCGTCGGCAAGGATTCCGCGCTGGCGCATCGCAACTTGCTGCTGGGTGCGATCGGCATCTTCCTGTACGTGGGCGGCGAGGTCAGCATCGGCAGCTTCCTGATCAACTTCATGGGCGAGGCGGACATCGGCGCGTTGACGCCGGCGGCGGCCGCGCACTACGTCAGCTTCTACTGGGGCGGCGCGATGGTCGGGCGCTTCATCGGTTTTGCGGTGATGCGCTTCATCAGTCCGGGCAAGGCGCTGGCGTTCAACGCGGCCTGCACCATCGTGCTGGTGATGACGGCGATCTTCGGCCACGGTGCGGTGGCGATGTGGGCGATCCTCGCGGTCGGGCTGTGCAACTCGATCATGTTCCCGACCATCTTCAGCATGGCGCTGCACCAGCTGGGCAAGTTCACCGGGCAAGCCTCGGGTATCCTGTGCATGGCGATCGTGGGCGGCGCGCTGGTGCCGTTCGTGCAGGGGATGCTGGCCGATACGGTGGGCGTGCAGCTGTCGTTCATCGTGCCGGCTGCCTGCTACACCTTCATCCTGTACTTCGGCTTGAAGTACGCCGGCATGTACAGCAAGCCGGTAGCCTGACCGTCGTCGTTCCCGCGCAGGCGGGATTAAATAGGGTCAGGATTAAATAGGGTCAGAGTCGAATTAATTCATGAATCTCGAATTAATTCGACTCTGACCCTATTTAATCCTGACCCTATTTAATCCCGCCTTCGCGGGAACGACGGTTATAGGGTGTCGATTTTCTCGAAGAGTAGCGGGGTGGCTTGGGAGAAGCCGAGGCGGCCGGCGTCCGCGTGCAGGCGCCGCAGTTCGGTGCGCGCCGCATCGTCCGGCGCCGCCGACCAGCCGGCGTAGGCGCGCACCAACGCCGCGTGGTGCTCGACCCAGGTGCACGGTTCGGACGCCGCATACGCCTCCAGCTGGCCGGCATAGAAATCGGCCGCCACCAGATCGCCCTCGAGCAGCGCGACTTCGGCCGCACTCACGAAGAAGCGGTAGGCGTTGTGCGCCAGGCAGTCGCGCGTCAGGTAGGCCGCGCCTTGCAGCAGCGCCTTCTTGCGCACCGCCGCATCGCGCGTGAACAAGGCCAGCGTGCCGAGCACCCACGGACCGATGAAACGGTGCTGCTGGCGCTTGTCCATGGTCTCGGCGGCCGCCACGATCTGGCGCTCGGCCAGCGCACGGTCGCCGCGCAGCCAGCCGATCCGGGCCTGGCTCTCCATCAGGAAGGGCTCGAAGCGCCAGGCGCCCATGGTGCGCGCCAGGTCCAGCGCGTGTTCCACCTCGGCGTCGGCGCGCGCCAGCTGGTTGGTGGCGACCAGCACCCAACCGGCCGTCATGCGCGCGAAAATCTCGGCGCGCTTGTTGCCGACCTTGTGCGCCAGCGTGGCCGATTGCAGCGCGTCGTCGATCGCTTCGCCGGGCTGGCCGAGGTAGATGCGGGTCGAGCCGAGCGCCGAACGGTTCGACGCTTCGATGCCGATGTAGCGGTGCCGCTCGCACATCGCGATGCACTGGCCGAAGACTTCGTAAGCCTTCTTCATCAGCCCCTGCGCGTAGTAGGAGTCGCCCAGGCCGCTCAGCGCGCGCGCCTCGGTCTCGGTCATCGCGCTCGCCTGCGCGTACTTGACCGCGTCTGCGTGGTGGCGCCGGCACTCGGCGTAATTCCCGCGCGGGAAATAGATATTCCCCTTCAGGTAGAGTAGCTTGCCGAGCGAGGCGTCGGCGCCGATCGAGCGCGCCAGCGGCAGCGTGTCGTCGAGCAGGCGTTCCTCCTCGTCGAGTTCTTCGAGGACGTTGAGGGTGGTGGCCAGGCCGACCACCGCGTCGATCTTTTCCTGCGGACGCCCGGCCAGCATCAGCGCGTGCTCGTAACATGTGCGGGCCTGCGCCATGCGGCCCAGGCCCGCAGTGGCGTGCGACTGCAGCAGCGCCAGGGTGAAGCTGCTGTAGCGCGTCGAGTCGTTGGCGCTGCACTGCGCGGTCAGCTCCAGCGCATCCTGGTACTGATGCTCGGCCAGCTTGTCGCGGATCGCGCGCAGCATCATGTCGAACGCGCCCGGATCGTCGGCGCGGTACAGGTGCTGGGCCGACAGCGCCGGTTCGTGATCGCGGTACAGCGCGGCCACCACGCGATGCAGGCGGCGCTGCTGGCCGGCGTCGATCGATTCGTAAATGCAGTGCATGACCAGGTCGTGCACGAAGGCGTAGTGGCCGTTGTCGATGCGGCGCACCAGCGAGTTGCGGCCGGCCGCCTCGGGTTCGTAATCGGGCTCGCCCAGCGCCTCGCGCAGCAGGGCCAGCTCGAAGCGGTTGCCGATCACCGCGGCGGTGCGCAGCGCGCGACGGTGCAGCGGATCGAGCGCGTCGAGGCGGGCCTGGATCAGGTGCTTCAGACTGTCGGGCAGCGCGTGATCGGGGCTGGCCAACAACTGGGTCAGGAACAGCGCATTGCCCTGCGCCCGTTCGACGCAGCGCTGGCGATGCGCGGGATCGAGATCGGCGAACTGCTCGGCCAGCGCCAGCGCCTCGCGCGCGGCCAGCGGCGCCAGGTCGAACACCGTCAGCGCCATGTCGAACAGGTGCGGGCGCAGCGCCGATTCGAGCGGATCGTCGTCGATGCGCGAGGTCAGCACCCACAGCACCGGCGCCTCGCGCGTGTAGGCCAGCAGCGCGCCCAGAGCTTCGAACAGATACGGCTCGCCCCAGTGCATGTCCTCCACCGCCAGCAGCAGCGGCTGGACCAGCGCGCGCCGCATGACCAGCATCTGCAGCGCCTGCGCGATGCCCTGGTCGCGCACCGCATGGCTCATCGCGGCGTACAGCGACATCTGCTCGGACGTCATGCGCGCACCGGTCATCGCGCGGTAGAACAGCACCGATTCGGGCGGCAGCCGCAGTTCGGCGACGCTGTCGTCGATCGCCTGTTCGAGCGAGGGCGAGCCGGCGCCGAGGCCGAACAGGCTGCACGCCAGCTGGCCGAGCGGGCTGCGCCAGCTGTCGGCGCCGGCGTCCAGCACTTCGCAGCGGTGGCAGGCGAAACCGTCCTGGCGCGCGATGTCGGCGAACTCGCTGGCCAGCCGCGTCTTGCCGACGCCGGCCATCGCGCGCAGGTAGACGATGTGGCCGGCCTGCGCTTCCAGCACCGATTCGGCCACCGCCTTGAACTGCCGCGTTTCGGCGTAGCGGCCGATCAGCGCGGGTTGCTGTGCAGCGTCGGCGTCGAGCGTGCGGACGAAGGCGAGGTAGCCGGGGAAGCACTGCTTGGCGTCGTCGAATTCGAAGCGCCCGGCCAACTGCGCGCCGAGCTCGCGCGCGACGTAGACCGGCATCGCGCCGACCAGCGGCGCGAGATGGCGCGCGACCGATTCGCGCAGGTCGGGCGCGGCTTTTTCGGCCGGGCCGGCGCGGCCGTCCTGCCAGCGCACCAGCCGCATCGCCATCGCGCGGCCGCCGTAGACATGCAGCACGCGGCCCAGTTCGAGCGCGCAGCGCAGGCAGCGTTCGGCGTCGCTGCGGAAGGCTTGCGGCAGGCCGAACACGGCGGCCACCTGGGTGCCCTCGACCGCGTCGACCCGGCCGCCGAAGCGCTGGACCAGGGCCGCGATGTCCTGCAGCGCGTCGCTGCCGGGCGCGGGCACCGAGGACAGGCCGATGTGCAGCTGGATCACATAGCGCAGGCCGTCGTCGGCCGGCGCCGGGGGCAGCGACGGCCGCGCATCGGCCGCAAGGTCGGGCGCGGCGACCAGGGTCTCGGGTTCGACCCCGAAGATGCTGGCGAGGTGGCGCGCGGTGCGGTACAGCACGGCCTTGCCGGTTTCGGCGCGCTTGATCGAGGCGATCGAGACCGGCAGCTGTTGGTTGAAACACTGTTCGGCCAGCGCTTCCTGGCTCAGGCCGCGGGTCTTGCGCAGGCCTTTGAGCAGCGCGGCATTGAGCGCGATCCGGCCATCGGACGGCTGCAGGGGCTCGGTCGGGGAAAGGGAAACGGAATCCAGGCTCATCTTGCAGCAACTATAGCATCGCTGCTGCGCGCATGGCGCAAGGCGCTAGAACGAGTCGGCGTCGCCGGTCGGGTGCGGCATCGCCGGGCCGCTGACGCTGGGCATCGGCGTCAGCGGGTGGCTGATGGTGCTGCTGCCGGCCGGATTCGGATTGTAGGTGGTCAGCGTCACGCTCAGGTCGTGGCAGTTGGAGCCGGTGAAGCTGCCGCATACGGTCCCCGCCACCTGCTTGCCCGACGTCAGCGTGAACCTGCCGCTCAGTGTGTACGGCACCACGATCGCCGAGCGGATCGCCACCACCAGGCACATCATCGACGAGTGCGGCGGCACCGCGGCCGGCGCGTTGAAGCCCCAGGTCTTGGCGGTGCTCGCCGCGCCGTTGCGAATGTAAAAGTGGCCGGCCTCGGCCGACAGCACCACCTTGGCGCCGCTCACCACCGGCACCGCGCCCTTGAAGGTGGCCGGCGCCGAGGCGCCGAGCGCGAGGTCGTCCGACCAGCCGGTGGTGTCGGCCGAG
>Ga0193702_1000373_pt1 | contig 16149 bp, 12 predicted proteins | sample U3a1metaG_FD_143060 | JGI IMG/M metagenome (GOLD analysis project Ga0193702, IMG submission 143060) | Soil microbial communities from a riparian zone of the East river system, Colorado, United States - U3a1 | ecosystem: Environmental > Terrestrial > Soil > Riparian zone | place: USA: East River... | reverse complement strand
CGAATCATGGAAATCAACTTTCATGTGCTGGCCCATTTGTACAATGGTGCTTTGGGTGCCCGCATCCTTATATCTTATCTTAGTAACCGCTTCAATCGGTTCTGTAATGGTTTCGTATTTAACAAGGTTAAGATTTTTAACCCATGCCTGTTTGCGTTCCAGTTCATCTACAGTCCCCAATACAACGGTATTTGTTTCCGGCTGAATGCTGGTCACAAACATAGGATGGCCCAGGGCAATGCCCAAACCTTTGCGCTGGCCTATGGTGTAAAAGGGATAACCCTGGTGTTTACCTACTATGGTGCCGTCTGTTAAAACAAAGTTGCCACCCGTTACCCGAGTTTCAAGGTCTTCTACTTTATGTCTTAGAAAGGCCCTGTAGTCGTTATCCGGCACAAAGCAGATCTCATAGCTTTCGCTTTTTCCGGCAAGTTCAACCTGGCCCATATCCATAGCCATTTGCCTGATCTCGGGCTTGGAGAAACTTCCTAATGGGAATTTTGTGCGGGCAAGGTTTTTTTGTGAAACACCCCAAAGTACGTATGATTGATCTTTGTTTTCGTCTTTTCCTTTTGATATTACGTACCTGCCACTATCCTGTAAGCGGATATTGGCATAGTGCCCGGTTGCAATAAACTCGCAATCAAGCTTATCAGCGCGTTTTAACAATGCTTCCCATTTTATGTGGGTATTGCATAAAACGCAGGGGTTAGGTGTACGCCCGGCAAGGTATTCATCAACAAAATTGTCGATCACAAAATCGCCGAACTCACTTCTTATATCCAAAATATAGTGAGGGAAGCCGTAACCAACGGCCAGTGCGCGGGCATCATTAATGCTATCCAGGCTACAGCAGCCGGTTTCTTTTGAGCTTCCGCCTGACGAGGCGTAGTCCCAGGTTTTCATGGTAAGCCCGATAACTTCATAACCCTGTTCATGCAGCATAACTGCCGCTACTGAACTATCAACTCCACCACTCATTGCCACCAAAATCCTTCCGTGCTTACTCATAATTTTGCAAAGATACCGTTTTGATATTTATGTTAATACAGTGTAAGTCAGGATATGGTAAAATGTAGCTTTATTAATTAAAATTACGACCTCACCTGCCCGTTCCCTCTTACAACCCATTTGTAGCTGGTTAACTCTTCCAGACCCATAGGGCCGCGTGCGTGTAGCTTTTGAGTGCTTATACCAATTTCGGCACCTAAACCAAATTGAGCGCCATCTGTAAACGCTGTAGAGGCGTTCACATAAACTGCTGCAGCATCAACCTGGTTCAAAAAGATTTCAGCACGTTCCGCATCTTCCGATATAATAGCTTCGCTATGTTTTGAGCTGTATTGCGCTATATGGTCAAGCGCATCTTCAAAACTTTCCACAATCTTAACCGCCATTGTCATTGCCAAAAACTCGGTCCCGAAATGCTCAGGCCTGGCATGGCTTAAATAGGCATCAGGGTAGTGCCCTTTGAGGATCATAAAAGCAGTTTTATCAGCATAAAGGGATACTCTTTTTTCGCCAAGTTGTTTCAGTAACTGGGGAAGATCCCGTAACCTGCTGTAATGAACAATTAAACAATCCAGTGCGTTACATACACTTACACGGCGTGTTTTAGCATTGAATATAATATTAGCGCCTTTTTCCAGGTCGCCAAACTCATCAAAATAGGTGTGAACAATACCGGCGCCTGTTTCAATTACAGGTACCTTGCTGTTATTCCGAACATGGTCAATTAATTGCTGGCTCCCCCTGGGGATTAAAACATCAACATAACCAATAGCATTTAGCAATGCATCGCTGGCTTCACGTTCTGCCGGGAGCAATATGGCTTTATTACTATCAATTCCATGATCTGATAAAACCTGGTGAATAATGGAAATAATAGCCAGGTTTGAATGGTAAGCGTCACTGCCGCCTTTTAAAATACAAACGTTCCCGGTTTTAAAGCAAAGTGAAAATACATCAAACGTTACATTCGGCCGGGCCTCATAAATAACACCGACAACACCAAGCGGAACCCGTACCTTAGAGATCTGTAAGCCATTGGGCATTGTTTTATCAGAAAATACATGTCCTAAAGGGCTCTCTAACAAGGCAACATTTTTTATCTCTTTAGCTATATCAGCAATCCGCTCGGCGGTGAGCTTTAACCGGTCATATTTGGGATCTTTCTGATCCATCAGGTCAAGATCCTTCTGGTTTTCGCTTATTAAATAGTCGGTTTGGGCTATTGCAGCATTGGCCAGATCATTCAATACCTGGTTGATGATAACGGTGGAAACGCTTTTTCTGCTTGCAGAGCGGGCGTTTTCAAAATATGTGATATAGCGATTTAACATTCTAAGTAAAGATAATCATAATGAATGAGTGCTTTTTGATTTTTTTGCCCGATCATTTCTGCAGCTTTATCAGATCCATATTCCGCAATCCCTAAACCGATGGGTTTATTGTGTTCATCAACCAGCTTAATTATTTCGCCTTTTTTAAAGCCTGATATAATATTAATTACCCCAACCGGAAGCAGGCTTGATGCTTTTGCAGAGGTAAGGGCCGCTTTAGCGCCCTCATTAACCTGCACTATGCCTTTTGCAAAATTGCCTGCATGGGCAATCCATTTCTTTTTTCCGGATGCCGACCTGTTTGGGACGAAGTAGGTATGGGCAACGGTATTGTCCAACACATCAACCAAAATATTTTCCTTTGTGCCGTTGGCTATGTGAACAGCAATGCCCAATTGAGCAGTTTTTTGGGCCATGGTTGATTTGGTGATCATACCCCCGCGACCAAATTGTGAACGGCCTGTACTTACAAAAGCTGAAAAATCAATATGCTTGCCACTCACTTCTTCAATTACCTTTGCACCTTCTGTATCCGGGTTACCATCGTAAATACCATCTACATTGGTTAATACAATAAGCGCCTGGGCATTTAACATAGCTGCTATTAAGCCCGCCAGTTCATCATTATCGGTAAACATCAATTCGGTAACCGAAACCACATCGTTTTCATTTACCACAGGGATAACATGATGCTGCAAGAGGATCTTCAAACAGTTTTTCATATTAAGATAATGCAGCCTGTCTCTGAAATCCTCTTTGGTTACCAATACCTGCGAGCAAAGAATATTATACTTTTCAAACTGCTGGGCATAAGTGTTGATCAGCTTAACCTGGCCAATAGAAGCAAACAGCTGCCTGGTAGCAATAGAATCAAATTTTTCTGAGATGGTAATTAAACTTCTTCCTGAAGCTACCGCGCCGGATGAAACCAATACAACTTCAATACCCTGTCGTTTTATTTTGGCAATTTGTTCAACCAGGTGATTAATACGGTTATGATCAGGCAAACCATCCTTTTGGGTCAACACATTCGACCCGATCTTAATAATGATTCTTTGGTAATTATAGGCCATTTATAATAATAAATGGTGCAATATACGGCTAAATCATGGTAAAAGTTGTGGTTTCAATATGATTTCAATGTAAAATCTATAGTTGAAGACTGTTGGCTGCGTTATTTTGTACGGATTTTATTTATTATGATATGTAAATCATGTAAAACATGTGATTTTTGATTGAAAATCACATGTTTTTTTTAAAAAACTAGCTTATGTACCCTTTAACATATTCTTTAGTTAGTTCCTCTTTAGGGTTCAGTAAAACTTCTTCAGTTGGCCCAAATTCAATGATCTTGCCCATATAAACAAATATGATATAGTCCGACACCCGGCGTGCCTGCCTTAAGATGTGCGTTACCAAAACGATTGAATATTTTTCTTTTAAGCTGATAAAGAGGTCTTCAATTATTGCGGTAGAAACCGGGTCAAGCGCAGATGTTGATTCATCGCCCAAAATAATTTCGGGGCCTACCGCTAGTCCGCGCGCCAGGCATAAGCGCTGCTGCTGCCCTATGGATAACCGTGTTGCCGAAGCATTTAAACGGTCTTTTACCTCGTTCCATAAACCGGTGGCTTTTAATTGTTCTTCTACCAATTCATCCAATACCTGTTTTTTACGGATGCCATGAATGCGCGGCCCATAAGCCACATTATCATAAATAGACATAGGCAGGGGATAAGGACGCTGTGAAAGCAATCCCATTTTTTTGCGAATGTGGGTTACTTCGGCATTTGGGGCATAAATATCCTCGTTATCGACCAATACTTTACCAGTGATTTTTACATCCGCAGTATTGTCCCAAAGGCGGTTAAATGATTTTAAAAGGGTCGTTTTTCCGCAGCCTGACGGCCCAATAATAGAGGTTACTTTTTTATCAGGAATATTTATGCTGATATCTTTCAGGATATGCTTGTTCCTTATATGCACATCCAAATGCTGTACGCTGATATGTGGAGTTTGAGTCATCTAAATTTTATGTTTTGAGAATTTCTTTATCAGGATGTCCGATAAAACAGTGATGATTAATACAATAATGGTTAAGATTAATGCTGATGCGTACCCGCGCCCCTGTACTTCTTCAACCGGGCTTCCCAATTGGAAAAATATAGCCAGTGGTAAAGTAGCTGCAGGCTCGTGCAGCGAGGTTGGGATATTATCGCTAAACCCTGCGGTGAACAGCACCGAGGCAACATCGCCGATTGCCCTGCCAAAGGATAATAATATAGCCGTAAAAATTCCCGGCCTTATTTGCCTTAAAACAACTTTGGCTGTTTCCCAACGGGTTGATCCCAATGAAAGTGCCGCATCCCTCAGTTCAAACGGTACGGTACGGATCACTTCATCAAGCGTGCGCACTAAAATAGGGATCACCAGTAAGGTTACAGCTATAATACCACCCAATAAAGAGGCCCTGAGGCCAAAATATACCATTATTAAAAAACCAAAGGCTCCATAAACAATGGATGGAATGCCAAACAATACGTCAAATGCCATACGGATGGTATTTGATAAAAATCTTTTACCATCCATATACATATTAATAAATATAGCTACGGGGATACTTATTAATAAACCCAGTATGGTTGCACCCCCTGCTACATAAAATGAACCGATTGTTGCATTTAAGATCCCGCCTTCTTTACCTATATAAAAACCGCCACCCGGTGTTTTGGTTATCATATCCAGGTTCATGTACGGTACTCCTTTAAAAAATATAGTCCCAACTATCAGGAAAAAGCTTCCTGCAACAATTATAGTTGCCAGCACCATCAGCACACGAAAAAACAGTTCCTCAAATTTTCTTTTTTTCACGAGGCAAGTCTCCTTTCCAAACGGGCCAATATTACCCGGGATATAATATTAAACAATAGGATAATTATAAAAAGCAGCAGGGCCGCAAACATCAGGGCCGAATCATACATCGGGATGGAAAGCATTTCGCCGTAATTATTGGCTATAAGTGCAGGTAATGGATAACCCGGATCAAATACAGAATGCGGTACGGCCGCATTATTACCACACACCATTAATACCGCTATGGTTTCGCCAAATGCTCGGGATATGGCCAGTACCGTTGCCGCAATTATTCCAGGTAACGCTTTGCGCAGTATCACTTTTTTTATCGTTTCCCATTTGGTAGCACCTAATGAAAGGGAAGCATCTTTTAGTTCCTGCGGAATGGTTCGCAGTACTTCGCTGATGATGCTTACTATCAACGGAAAGATCATCACCGCCAAAACAATGCCCCCGGCTAAAACACTGTAACCGGTTGAAAATTCAACAAAATGTGGTGCTATATATTTTTGAATGAGCGGGATAATAAACAGCACACCCCAAACACCAAATATAACCGGCGGGATGCCCGACAACAGGTTTACAAAAGGGGTAAGGATCCGTTTTACCCTTGTTGGTGCATATTCAACAATATACAGCGCAGTAAGCAGGCATAGGGGTAGGGCTATAATTATAGCAATGGCTGTTACCCATAAGGTGCCCATTATAAACGGGAAAAAGCCAAACAGGCCTTTTAACGGTTTCCAGGTACTTGAAGTAATGAGCTCAACCCACGAGAGCCGGTGGATTATCGGGATAGATTTATAATAGAGCCCGGTCCCGATTACCAATAATAAAGAAACTGATGCCAGCGTAAAAACCAGCATCAGTTTGGATAAGATCTTATCTTTAATTAAGCGTATGTTCATAGTTGTTGTAAAGGTTGTAAGAGTTGTAGTTGTTGCAGACGTTGTAAGGGCTGTAATTTCTTAACTTTATACAACCTTTACAACACCTTCAACCTTTCCAACCTAATTCACCTTCTTTAGCTCCTCCTGGATTTTTGTTTTTGAAAGGGCTATGTAACCGTTTTCGTCAACATCCTTTTGGCCTGTTGTTAAAACGAATTTTACAAATTCTATCAACTCCTTTTTCTTGGGCTTTCCTTTAAATAAAAAGCCAAGATTACGGGCCGGGGGTGATGGATATTTACCGGCCGCTATGGCATCTGTTAACTGATCAATAGTGTCATAGAAATTTTCGTCCGCATCTATTTTTCCATTGCCGTTTACATCAATTGGTAATGCATGTACACCGGCAACCTGTTTGCGGGTTTTCAAATCATACAGGTAGGCTATGTTGTTATAGCCAATAGCTGTAACGTCCTTTTTAACAGCCTGCGCTAATCCCGGATCGCCGTAAACACCTACACCCAGCAGATCTTCTTGCTTTTTACCGAAATATTTTGCCCAGGTTTCACCAGCCCCGGCAGCGTCTGAACGATTGTAAACATGAATAGGGACAGAAACTTTGCCCGCTACCTGGTTCCAGTTTTTAATATTCCCTGAAACAAATATGTTAAGGAACTGATCGCGTTTAACGCCTTTTGCAAGTAATGCGGCAGCATTAGGGTTACCTGTGTTAAATGTAGGCAATACAGCATCCTTGGTTACATAAATGGTGTAAGCGCCTTTTTTAACTTCGGCAGGGTCAATATCCCTTGAGGCTAAGCCGATATCAACTAAACCTGAAAGGGCATCTGTTATTCCTTTACCGGCACCGCCCGCCGAAATGTTGAATTTAACATTGGGGTGCAGCTTTTTAAACTCATCTGCCCATTTTACGGTGATAGGGTATAAGGCAAATGCGCCTGATATACTGATGGTGCCCTCCAGATCGTCAACCGGCTTAGGGGAAACCCGTTTAGTAAAGGAAGAAATGGTGGTTATTGTAACCAATGCAATTGCACTTACTATAAATGCCCGTTGCCTTAATATTGCTTTCTTCATTATGTTTTTAGTTAAAATACTATTTGTAATTGTGCGTTAAGCAGGTTGTTTTTTATTTGGGTAGTTTGTTCATGACGAATGGTGTAGTCGACGGTAAGCCTTGTCCAGTCGTTAAAGTAATAATTCACCCCACCGGTATACCAGTTGGTACGGTCGGTTAAGCTGGTTTGCGTTGGGTCATAAGTGTCGTATTTCGCTGCAAGCTGCAAGTGTTTAGGCAGGATAAAATAAGCCGCCTGGCCATACCAGCCTGATCTTTTTATCGTGCCATCGGTGCCTTTATCGTATTCGGCCGTTAGTGATAACGCTTTCCAAACGTAGCGGGCATCAACACCTGTGCGGTTTCTTTTTTGATTGGTAGCCGGAGTTCCGTAATTACCTTGCCCATTATAAAAATCGGCTGATACAGAGAGGTTTTTAACCGGGTGAACGCTCAATCTTCCGCTTATGTCCTTGTGATTGTTATTATCTGTGGTTACATCATAACCTGCGCCATTAAATATGCCTAACGAATAATCAAACAAATAAAAGTCATCAATTTTTGCAAAACTGCCGTTAACCATAATCCCGATATCACGACCGTTGGAATTGCCAATGACATCTTTAGTCCTGGAAACAAGCGCTTCAACTACCTGTGACCTGTCGGAAAACTCCAGTTGCGAGTCGGACGTTAAGCTTTCAACGGAGAATGGAATTTTAAATTGGCCGGCTGAGAATTTCAGATAATCGCCAACGGTGTATGCTACAAAAGCATCAACAAGCTTTACACCGGTACCGCCAAACTCGGTATAAATATCATACGACCAGCTGTCGGTTATATTACCGCGCAAATCAAGACGCACACGGCGAAGGTCAAAAGAGTTATTAACGGTTGATTGTTCAAAGCCCTGGTAGCGGGCCTGTACCAGGCCGCTTATTTGCAAAGCTTTGCCTATTGATATGCCATGCCGGTTTGCTAAACTCTCTTTTTTTGCCTGTTCCTTTATAGCCTCATCGGCACGGATTGAATCGGCTTCCTGTTGTGTTAAGACATTTTTTTTGATCAGAAGATTCAAAAGATCTTCAGTTTGCTGTGCTTTTGAAGCTAGTGCGCTTAAAAGTACGGTCAATAGGAGTACAGTTCTGATTACGTAGGGTAATTTCATTTGTTAATTTTAGACGTGAAAGATTGGGTGAATACTATTAATAATGTGTTTTGAGTGAAAAGATCAACAACAACACATATGGAATTTCGAGGATTGAGGGTCACGGCCTGCGGTGTTAATTAGGCGCAGGAAGGGGGTTAAAGTTTTCATTTTCTTATTAAATACTATAATATCTACCTTTTTAGTAGGGTAAAGGTAAGCGTAATATTCTAATTCACAAATATTTAGTGAAAAAAGTTATAAATTATTTAAATATTACTTTATAAGTATTTGGTTAGTAGTATATTATAAAACATAAAAACCGATAGCCATTAATGGCTATCGGTTGCGAAATTATAAAACATGCACTTTTTATTGGATGTTGTCTCCCTGCTTTATCTCATCTGAGGCTTTTAATACAATCTTATCATTAGGCTTAAGATTTCCAAATACTTCAGTACTATTATTACTTGCAAGCCCTTCCTTAATTTCAACCAGATCGGCTTTGCCGTTACTATCTCTTATGATATATTCTTTTTCGGTAGAACGGATAATTGCTTCATTAGGAACCAGCAGAGATTTTGCGCCTGATAACATAGGGATGTTTACTTCGGCATACATCCCCGGTTTAAGAGCGCCGTTTTTATTTAACACATCAATTTCGATAGCTTCTGAACGCATACTTCCTAATGCATTTGCTGAACGGCTTATTTTTGCCGTTTCCTGCTGGCCCGGCATTGCATTAAAAGTAAATGATACAGGCTTACTCAAATTTACCTTATCAACATAATCTTCCGGAATCTGCACCTCCAGGCGCATTTTATGAATATCCTGCAATATTAACATTGGCTGATCGGTAGCTTTTCCTGGTGCAACCAGTGCACCCGGGGATATATTACGCTGAACAATCATCCCATCAAAAGGAGCGTAAATACGCAGGTAGCCTTGCATGGTTCTAACTGACGCAACGTTTGAATATTCTGATTGCGCCATCGCTTCGTCGGCTTTCATTTTAGCGGCGGCATTATCAAGGTCTAATGGAGAAACCGAACCTGGTTCTTTTGCAGCCTCTTTTAAACGTTGATATTTTTCCTTGCTGGCCTGCGCGGTTTCTTTTTGTTCTAAATATCGGGAATTGGCTGCTTGTAGCTGTGATTCCATTTCGGGTGCTTCAAGAATAACAAGTAGTTGCCCCTTTTTAACAATCGATCCCCGGTCAACAAATAACTGTTTTACAAATCCATTAACCTTTGGGAATATATTTACTTCATTAAAAGGGACCAGCTGCCCGGGCAATCGTGCCGAACTGGAGAGGGCTTTTTCGGTTACGGTGCAAAAATTATACTTTGCTGCACTTTGTTTTGAATCTTTAGTTATATCCACCGGCTTTTGATTGCCTGAACATGCGGCAAAAAAACAGGCAATTGCTATTAACAAATAGGCTTTTAATTTCATTTTATTTTGTGTTTAAAGATGTGGTTGTTGTTAATTCTTCAGGCATTAGTGATGGTTCATCGTAGGTTGTTTTATTTTGCACCCATGCAAAAACCATTGGTAAAATAAACAATGCCGCCAGTGTAGATGCGAACAGTCCGCCAATTACGGCACGGCCAAGTGGAGCCGATTGTTCTCCGGCTTCACCCATTCCTGATGCCATTGGAATCATGCCCGCTATCATGGCGAGGCTTGTCATTAAAATGGGCCTTAAACGAATGGATGCACTTGTAATAGCAGCCTTGGTTGAGTCTTTATATTCAAGCCTTAGTTTTTCGGCATTGGTCACAATAAGGATCGCGTTTGCAACAGATACGCCCGTTGACATGATCATTCCCATATACGATTGTAAATTAAGGGTTGAACCGGTCAACAAAAGCGCTGTTATAGAACCCAGGATTACTGCCGGGATAGTAGACAATACGGTAAGGGATACCTTGAACGACTGGTAATTTGCAGCCAGCAATAAAAAGATAACGAGGATGGCAAAACCAAGCCCGTTTTGTAAGCTTGTCAGGGTTTCTGTTAACAGGCCTGACATGCCTCCAATTTCCGCGATCAATCCTTTCGGTGGGGTTCCTATTGATTTTACCGCTTTTTGAACAGCTGTTGTTGCACTGCCAAGATCCTTCTTGTAAATGTTGGCACTTATGGTTATGAATCTCCTGGGGCCGGTACGGTCATACTCACCGGGAGCAGTTGTTTGTTTAAAAGTAGCAACATCAGCAAGGGTAGGGCTGCTTTGGCCTTTTACCAAAGGGATCTCCTTTAGCTCATCCATACTATTCATTACATACTCCGGTATTTGCGCCTGTACCTGGTAGGTGTAAGCGTTTTTTTCATCCAGCCACAGGTTTTTTAGTGTAAAACGGCTCGATGATGTGCTTGCCGTAACCGAGCGGGCTACATCACTCACATTTAAACCTAATTGTGAAATCTTTAAACGATCAAGTGTAATTGCTATAATAGGATATTTCAGAGGTTGGTTTATCTGTACATCGCGCAAATAAGGAATTTGCTTCAATTTCGCTAAAACCTTGTTTCCATAATTCTCTATCTGATTAATATCTTTTCCGGCTACCTGTACTTCAATGGGCGTATTTGCACCCTGGCTCATGATCTTTTCGGTCATGTCAATGGGTTCAAAGGTGATCGTCATTTCTGGTAATACATGCGCTATATTCTTGCGTAATGCATCCTTAAGCTCATCCATATTTACCTTGTAATCTTCATCAAGATTTACCTGTAAAACAGCCTCATGCGTACCCGTATTAAAAACATACAGGTTGCTGCTTCCAAAGCTGCTCGGTACTAAACCTATATAACCTGAGGATATTTTCACATGGTTGTTTACGGTTTGGTCAATAATATGAAGCACCTGCTTAAACTTATCTTCAGTGCGCTCCAGGCGCGTGCCCTGTGGTTCTTTTAAACGAATCTGAAACTGTCCATTATTTAGTTTCGGCATCATATCCTTACCAATAACCACAAACCCGATACCTGCAAGCAGTATTACGGCAACCAGGTAAATAGGTACAAGCAATTTTTTACGCAGCATTAAAAGTGTTATAATTCGTACAAAACGCATTTTTACCTTTTCAAAAAGATCATTTTCTTCCGGGTGATCTTCTTCTTGCTGCCGGTGCATTTTTACTTGTTCCTGCTCGCCGCTATCCAATGATTCACCGGCATGAGCATGTATTTTACCATGATGATAGGTTTGATAACGTTCTGCTTTTATCATCCAGTTGCATAAAATAGGAACTAATGTCTGCGCTATTATATAGGAAACGATCATGGTTAGGCCTATTGACATTGATAAAGGCAGGAACATGGCCTTTGGTACGCCATTCATCATAAAAGAGGGCGCAAAAACGGCAAGTATACACAACAATATAAGCAAGAGGGGAAAGGCTATTTCTTCACAGGCATCATAAATTGCCAGCCTTTTTGATTTTCCCATTTCAAGGTGCTGGTGTATATTTTCAATAGTAACCGTCGCCTGATCTACCAGGATCCCTATAGCTAGTGCAAGCCCGCTTAAGGTCATAATATTGATAGTTTGGCCGAACATCCCAAGTAGTAAAACCCCAATTAATATAGACACGGGGATAGTTATAACTACAATTAAACTGCTTCGCCAGTCGCGTAAAAATAGCAGTACCATTAAACCGGTAAGTATAGCACCCATCCCGCCTTCTGTCATTAAGCTTTTTACTGCATTTACCACAAATACCGACTGGTCAAATTCATAGGAGATCTTGACATCATTTGGCAATAAATTCTGCATTTCAGGCAGCTTGCTTTTTAGGTTTTGAACTACCGACCATGTGGATGCTGATGCCGTTTTAACTACCGGGATATAAACGGAGCGCTTGCCGTTTATCAGCGCGTAATCAACAGTAACATCGGCAGCATCAGTAACCCGGGCAATATCTTTTATGTATATGGGCACTCCGTTTTTTGTGAGAATCGGAATATTCCCAAAGTTCTCGGAATTTTTAACCAGCGTATTCATGGTGGTTAAAAACATGGTATTGTCTACCCTGAGGTTGCCTGACGGAGACATTACATTATATTTTGCCAATGCCTCAACAACCTGGTCGGGTGTGAGGTTGAAGCTCCGTAACTTATTAGGATCAATGCTAAAAACAATCGTCCTGGCATTTGAACCAAAGGGGGGAGGGGCAGATAACCCGGGGATAGTTGAAAACATCGGGCGGATCCGGGTAGCGGCAAGATCATAAATATCTTTTAGGCTCTCCGACTTACTATCCAAAACCAACTCGCCAACGGGTAATGATGAGGCATCATAGCGCACTACCTGGGGTGGTAAAGCACCCGGCGGGAAGAAACTTTGAGCCCGGTTAACCTGCAAGGCAACCTGGGCCGATGCTTCGGCCATATTGGTAGTTTCGTAAAATGAGATTTTTATAATCGTCAGGCCCTGGATACTTTTACTGCTGATGTTTTTTACCCCATCAACATATAAAAATTGATTTTGCAGGCCCGTAGCAAAAAAACCTTCCATTTGCTGCGGCGACATACCACCATACGATTCGATAACATAAATAGTAGGAAGATTTAGCTTCGGGAAGATATCTATAGGTATATTTATTGCACTTAGCACTACAAATATTAAAAGGCTCATGGTTATTACTATTATAGTAATAGGCCTTTTTAGTGCGGATGTGACCATTGACATAGTTTGTTATTTTAAAAAGTTTAAAACTGTATTTACCTGGTTTTGGGTAATGGCTTTTTGGAAAAGCGCATTGGCATAATTGTATTTAGCCTGCATGTAATCCGTTTCGGCACGGTACAGGATATTTAAGGCCGCATCAAGTTCAACAATATCTGTTAAGCCATTTTTATATAATGACAGCTTTTGCCTGTAGCCGTCATTAGCTGCTTTTAATTGATTGGGAATTTCTTTTAGCCTTTCAAGCGAAGTTTGCATTTCAACATCGGCCTGGCTGGCGCTAACAGCAAGCAATTGCTGTTCCTCTTCTAGCTTTTTTAATGCGTAATTAGTACTTGCCTTTTGCGTACGGAGTTTTAGTTGCCTTCTCCTTAAATCAAAAAGATTATAGGACACACCTAACCCAACCAGGTAATTTCCTCTTTGAAAACCATAGCCAGTTGACACGTCGTTATATTGACCACCTGCATTAACACTCGATCCACGACCCCAGGCAGCAGCCTCCAGGGAGATTTTTGGATTGTAGAGTTTCTTTACAAGGTCTTCCCTTTGAAGATTATTTTGATATACAGATCTGTAAAAATTAATCAGGGGATGATTTGCGGTATCTGGTGTAAATAAATATGCGGAAGGCTGATTAATAAGGGCTGCTTCAACTGTAGTATCCGGTATAATTGATTGATAAGGTAAGCCTGTTACTGCCGACAACTGTAATTGCTGCTGTTTAAACTGGTTTTTTAATTCGATATAGTTTAAACGGGCTTTTGATAATTCAGCCTCTGCAATACTGGTGTCAACACCGGCACGTACGCCGCTTTTTGCAAGCGACTCAATTGATCGCCTGATCTGCTGGTTACGCTGAATATTACGATATTGGATATTTAAGAAATCCTGCAATCGCAATAATTGCAGGTAATTGCCTATTGTGAAGGCTTCTAACTGGAATTTTGATTGCGCAAATTGGTTTTGCTCAACTTTTATGTCGGAGTTTGCTACTTTGTTTTCAGCGCCATACTTGCCAAAGTTATAGATCTCCCAGTCGAGCGCGGCAATGCCGAGGTTATCTCCAACAGCTGTTGTTACATTTGTATTGTGGATACCTCCGGAGCTCGATGGGATAATACCAAAGCCGAAATAAGGGCCGGTAGTGTTGTTGCTGGTTCCAACGTCGGCCTGATAGTTCAGCTTTAAATTAGGGAGCCAGTTGTTTCGTGTTTCGGCAGCTTGCGATTGGCGGATAAGAATAGCCGCAGAATCTGTAAGCAATTCAGGCGCTTTTTTTTCTGCCTGATTTAATAGTTCTTTTAAAGTTATTGGGGTTGATTGCTGGGCATTTGAAGCTATCGCCAGTAAAAGCAATAACAAAATGCCTGAGCATCTTTTTAAACTTAACATTTTAGTTCAGAAAATTTAATGGTGAAATTTGAATACAGGGAAACAGCAATGTAATAGGCAAGCTGTTATAAAATATCGCGGGAAGCGATCAATTCAAAAATCAAATAATCAACGAGCTGTTGAGCAGATAGGAGTGTTCGTGCTGAGTGAGGCCTAAATTCAGCCTTCGTAAAATTCGATTACTGATATTATTTTTTTCGCCAAAGGCAAAAGGTAATATTATGCCTAATAGAAAAGAGAAAAGCAGAAAAATTTGATCAACTGGCTCAGTAAGCTTCTTCTGAATATACTGGATATCAAAACTGCTGTTTTCAACAAACTCCTGTTTCCGTTTGGTAAATGCTTTTACACAAATATTTAACTGTTTTAGGTGATGCATCTGAGCGTATGCATTAAACCCAATAAAAGGCTTTGCAACAAGCATCATTACAGCAAAACAAAAAGATATTATTACTGATTTAAACAGGGGCATTATTTTAACCACATTTTAATAACTGCAAAAGTATATACAAAATTGTCTGGATTGTGTTTAAGTATATTAAGGTAACATTAATGTTGCATTAACTACTGTACTACAAATAATTAACAGAATGCGGCCCCTGGTTAAAAAGCAAATCAACAATACTCAGGTTTTTTATAAAACCTTTACGGTCTTCAAATACCTGGAAGTATGGCTTTTGCTCAATATCTTTTTCGTGTTTGGGGCTAATGGTATTTCTAAAATCTGCTAAGTCGGGATATTCAGCTTCGTAGCTTTCAGTATATTTTAGCTCAAGCTTTATTTTCATTGCCTTGAGTATAAATTGTAAAAGCTGCTCATTATAATCAAAAAGAAAATCGAATTTCTTTTCATAAAATGGCGCCAGTTCATCCTCATAATACTCAAAATAGGCCGAGCGGCGGTAACACGCCTGCAGGCTTAACCAATGCAGGCGCTGCCATTCAAAATCATAGCTTATTTTAACATCTTTTGCTTTGGTATGGTTTTTTGCCCCCTTTATTACAGGCACTGTTAAGGTAAGCACGCCGTCAGGGGTGTATACATTCGCCCTGTTGCGGTAGGTTTGTTTGGGGAAGTGTTCTTCTTTTTCTATCAGTATATCAGGCTTATAGGTATTCAATTTTATAAAATATTCAACCGGGGAAAGATAAAACATAGGTAACACAGCGCCTTTTTCAATCATATATTTTATGTTTGTAGCTAAAACCGGGCAAAAATAATGATAAAAAAAGGGCTTTCAAGATTAGGTACATTCTTTTTGTATTTGCTTTCGTTGCTTCCCTTCTGGTTTTTGTACCTAATCGCCGATGTTGTATTTGTAATTCTTTATTACATTACAGGTTATAGGCGTAAGGTTGTACAGGAAAACCTTAAAAATTCGTTCCCTGAAAAAACAGAAGAAGAGCGCAAACAGATAGAAAGAAAATACTTTAAATACATGGCCGACCTGATGATGGAAACCATTAAATCGGTAAGCATGTCTGAAAAGCAGGTGCGGAAAAGGATGATCCCAACTAACCCTGAGCTGGTAGACCATTATTTTAACAAGGGAAAAAGCATTATGGCGGCCGCCGGGCATTATTGCAACTGGGAAATGGCTTGCCTGAGCTTTGGCTTTTTGACAGACAAAAAGAGAGTAATTGTCTATAAGCCACAATCAAACCAGGTTTTTACTGACTTTTTTAACCGTACCCGTTCCCGTTTTGGCGCTACCATGATCTCCATGAAGCAAACGCTCCGTACAATGATC
>Ga0193702_1000372_pt1 | contig 16154 bp, 12 predicted proteins | sample U3a1metaG_FD_143060 | JGI IMG/M metagenome (GOLD analysis project Ga0193702, IMG submission 143060) | Soil microbial communities from a riparian zone of the East river system, Colorado, United States - U3a1 | ecosystem: Environmental > Terrestrial > Soil > Riparian zone | place: USA: East River... | reverse complement strand
AATTTTTAAGATCCTCCAACCGGCTTTTTACAAAAGCTATGTACGTTGTTTGTTTTTCCGGCGGTTTCGAGGCCAGGTATTTCTTATAGTAAATGCAGGCATTTCTTTTATCATCCAATTTTGTATCGTACAAATTCGCCAATAAATAATAAAGTATCGGGCTTTCGCTGAACTGTAAGGCTTTTTGATAAGCCAGGGCCGCTTTTTTATGCCTGTTTAAAATTACGTCCCTGTCAGCAATTTCGCCATAATAGGTAGCAATGTTGGGCGAGATGCCCTGGGCTATAGCCTGGTTTAAAAAATTAATAGCCTGTACATTGTCTTTAAGCCCTTTATAGCATAAGGCTGTATAGTAGAGTGTGTATTCGGTTTGTTCAATAGCAGTAAGGCTAGCAAAAGTTTCGGCGCCGCAGGCATAGTTGTTTAAATTATAATAGGAGATGCCGAGCTTGGTGTTTATCAGTCCGCTTACTGAGCCCATCCGGATCAGCCTGTTACATACATCAACGGTTTCGACCCATTTTTTTTCGGCATAGGTTAGCTTCATGGTGCTTAGCAAAATGATAACATTATCCGGGTCGCTCTCTGCTGCTTTGTTTAGTACCAGCAATGCTTTGTCGAAATGTTTAAGGGTAGTATAAAGATCTGCCAGCTCGCTTGCAACATCAACATCACTGGGATTGATCCTGTTAGCACGTTCAAAATAACCCATAGCGGCAACGGTGTCGTTTTTTCTCTCTGACAGCGATGCCAGCTGGCTATACACCATAAAATTCGCTGTATCCCTTAAAGCTATCTGCTTATAATATTGCTCCGCTTTAGGGAGATTGCCACGTTTTATATTTATGCCCGCCATGTTAAACAGTATGTTTTGGTTGGTAGTGTCCATGTCATAAGCGCGCTGGTAATAAGCCTCAGCATCCGGAAGTTTATTCGCCATTTGCGATGTATAGGCCAGGCGCGATAAAACTTTAAGATCGGTTACAGGCTCGGGAAAACTCTTTTTCAGGTAATCCAGGGCTTCGTTATACCGCTGGCTTTGATAATAATCCATCAGCAAGGCATCATCAGGCTTTGATGATAGCTGCGCAAATGTGGTTGTGAAGACGCAGAGAAACAGGAGAGATGTAAGAATGGTTTTCATATAACTAAATTATTAGTTATAAATCATAAATCCAAATTTTCAAACATTTTATATCACATTGTGTTGTGTCAATATAAATAAAACCAAAACATTATGGATAAGTTAAAGAAATTTGGGTTAATGGAAAAGATTGTCCATGAACTGGAAGATTTAAAAAATAGTCAGCAGGCGATCATTCAAAAACTTGCTAAAATTGAGGTAGATAATATGGAATTGGGCGATAAAAGACTAGATAAAGACCTGCCCGATATGCACCAGCGCGTAACCGATAACCTTGATACTATTGCAAGTATTTTGGAAGATTTTGCATCGCAAACAGATAAGTTTAGCGATAACAACAACATTGCAGCTTTGAAAGAGCAGGATGCTATAAATAAGCTCTAAAAGGTTAAAGCTGAAAGGTAAAAGGCGAAAGGTAGAACATAGAGTTTTATCTTTCGCCTTTTTGTTTAAAAATATTTCAGCCTTTCGTCTTCAACCTTTTACCTTTCGCCTTTCACCTCATTACTGGTACTGGATATAAATAGGAGCGGGCTTCAGTTCCAAAACTTCTTTCATGGTCAGCAAACGTTTAGGGCCATTCTTAATATCATTTTTATAAAAAAGCTTAAACCCTGTAAACTGTACCGGCTCGCCCTGGATAAAGTATTTATAGGTGCCCTTTTTCAGATCTGGGCCACCCCAGCCATCCATATCCATCACAAATTGAATTTCAGGTCGCAGCTTAATGTTTTTATAGTTTGTTACCATCTTTTTAGTAAAGCGGTGCACAATGAAAATTTTGGGTGGCAAGCTGTATTTTTTAACCAATGATGCAAGGTATTGCGTGGTGTAATTAATGTCATCAGCATCAAAAGTTCCTATGCGTTTTCCGGGTACGCTGCCTTCCTTCATAGAAAACTCCGGGTCAATTCCCAGGTGTACATTAGGCATTATTAAATACTTCTCCAGCAAAGGCACTTCTTTTTGCACGGTGCTAAAGCCAACCTGCAGATCTAAAAACACCAATGCGTTTATAGATTTTGCCATGCTGATCACGCTGTCAATCTGCTTAAACGGCATGCGCAGGTTATGAAGGCCATTTCTGCCTGGATCTGCCTGTGCTGTAACGCATATATAATGCAGGGCCGGGATAACCGGTGTGCTTGTATCAGCCTTTTCCCAGTTCTTTACTTCGGTCTTTAATTTGGCCAGCATGATCTTGGGCGGGTACTGACCCAGCACCCCCATGTTTTTTGAATACATATTACCATAATAAGCAACAATGCGGTTAAACGGCAGGACCGCACCAGGCCGTGGATAGGCTTTTGTTTTAACCGGCCAGCGTTTATCACCATTCGCCAGCTTATGCATTAATGAATCGTACAAAGTGGTATCCAAAGATTTAACGGTGGTGTCATTAAATTTCAAATAACTGATTCTTGTTGCCGATGCTTTTGTGATGCTTAAAAAGCAAAGCAGGATCAACAGGAGGAGAGTGGGTTTGATGTTTTTCAAAATAGGTAGTGTTATTCGTTTAATCTTTGGCAAGATATGTTATTTGCTCTAAAATAATAGCTGTTAGTTGTTCAGTTGTTAACACAATTTCCTGCATTTTCCGGAAAATAACGTCGAGCGTATTATCCTTATAAGTAATAATAAAATGCTTATAGTCATCAAACATGTCATCCGTGTGGCTCGGATGTATCCTGTTTCCGATTTTCAACTCTTCAATCCAGGGCGAGTTGGAAACTTCAAATATTCCGTAATGCCTCAGGCCATATTTTGCCATGGGGTGCGCACCTAGCACCTCATCGTTTGGGTGCCCGAATTTGAATATCCTGAATTGAAACGATAGCGCATCCGTAAGTCCGGCGTTTTCTTCGAGTAGTAAATAAAGAATGTTTTGAGTTGCAATCATAAACCCTTCGTACATAAAAGGATATTCCTTTTTTAGTTTGATTTCTTTTACGATGGGCTTATCCTTCTTAAAAAACATATTTACTCAATATTTTTTCTCACGGTAGCAATAGTTTTTAACCACCCGCATTTCACTACTCAATACTCTTTCCCTTCATCGCATGGCTGATCGCCTGGTCCATTAAGCGCTCTGCAAAAGGACGGGTAAATTCATTAAGCTCATCAATAGCTTTATGGATGCGGTCTTTATCGCCACTGGTTAATGAGCTTTTAAGGGTGTCAATATATTTATGTGTATCGGCTATTTCAGTAATCGAAATAAAATCACTGTTCTTCGTTAAAAAGCTTTCCACAGTTTTAACCATTTGTTCTCCTTCAACGCGGGCCTCTATTAGCATGCGCTGGCTTACATCTTCTTTCGCATGGGTTATGCTGTCTAATAGCATTTGTTCAACCTGGTCGTCGGTAATGCCATAGGTTGGTTTAACTTCCACTTCCTGCTTAACGCCTGAACGCAGTTCAATCGCCTGGATCTTTAAAATTCCGTCGGCATTTAGCAAAAAGTTTATATCAATCTTTGGGAACCCGGCCGGCATGGATGGAATGCCTTTCAAATCAAACTCAGCAAGCTTGCGGTTTTCTTTTATCAGATCACGTTCGCCCTGGTAAACGGCAATTTTCATGTTTACCTGTCCGTCAATTGAGGTGGTGTACTGGCGACCGGCCTTTGTAGGCACTTTGGAGTTACGCGGGATGATCACATCCATTAAACCGCCCATGGTTTCAATACCAAGGGAAAGCGGGGTAACATCAAGCAATAAAATATCGCTGCGGTTGCCTGCTAAAACATCCGCCTGGATAGCAGCACCAAGCGCAACAACCTCATCAGGATTAACTTCATCATGCACCGGGCGACCAAAAAACTCGGCTACCATTTTCTTAACCAGCGCCGTACGGGTTGAACCGCCTACCATGATCACCTCATCAATCTGGCTGATCTCCACCTTTGCATCTTTCAACGCGTTTTTACAGCAGGTAATGGTTTCCTGTACTTTTGGAAGGATCAGTTGCTCAAAGGTAGTCCGGTCAATGGTGCACCAGATATCACCTATCTTATCATTTACCAAACTTTGATGGGCAAATGCTTTTTTGGCTTCCTCGGCTTTAAGGCGTAATTGCTGGGCAAGCTTGTTATCGGCGATAATATCAGCTTTGTTCAGCTGGTTTTTTTCTATCCAGTAATCAACTATGGCGCTGTCAAAATCATCGCCTCCCAAAAAGGTATTGCCATTGGTTGCCAACACTTCAAAAATGCCGTTTTGAATTTGGAGGATAGAAACGTCAAATGTGCCGCCGCCAAGGTCATATACCGCAATAGTTTTTGTTTCTTCTGGATTTAAGCCGATGCCATAAGCTAAGCTTGCGGCGGTTGGCTCGTTTACTATGCGCAATACATCAAGTCCGGCAAGTTTACCGGCATCGCGGGTAGCCTGGCGCTGCGAATCGTTGAAATAAGCAGGTACGGTTATTACCGCACGGTTTACAGGCGTTTTTAAAGCGTGTTCGGCACGTGCTTTAAGTTCTTTTAGTATCAGGCCCGAAAGCTCAATAGGCGTATAAAATTTATCTCCGACCTTTATTTTTACAAGGCTTTCGGAATCATCATCAATTACTTTGTAGGAGAAAAAATCCTTATAGTTTTCAATATCGTGGTACGAGCGGCCAAGTAAACGTTTTACAGAGAAAACCGTATTTTGCGGGTCGGTTATCAAATACTCCTTTGCTTCGTTACCAACGGTGATCTCTCCGGTTGGACCAAAATGAACAACTGAAGGCACTAAAACGCCTTTACCCGTATCATTTATTACCTGCGGGTGTTTATCCGGGTTAATAAAAGCAACCAATGAATTGGTGGTGCCTAAGTCGATCCCTACAATTAACTCTTCCTTTTGTATAGAACCTGTTGCCAGGTTGATAGAAACTTTAGCCATTACAATATATTAACAAAATGCAAAGGTAGGATGTTTTAGCTGATGCTGTGTCATGAGAGTGTACATGATTTCGGATTTCGGATGTTCAATTTCGGATTTGATTTAAATGCGGAAGTCGAAATGCCGATTACGGAATGAATAATTTAAAATTCAATGGATTCTGATTCAGACAATCAACAAAATGTGCTTACTTTCACGCTAATGAAATTCTGCCGCAAATTACCCCTTTTACTACTACTAACAACTGCTACTGCAACTATTACAAAGGCGCAAACTTTCGGTGGCAACCCGCCGTCTATAAAGTGGAACCAGGTAAATACACCTGCTGCTAAGGTTATCTTTCCTGTCGGGCTTGATTCGATGGCGTTAAAGGTGGCTAACATAGTGCAGCAAATGAACGGCGTTATCCAGCCTACCATTGGTTACAAACAGAAACAAGTAAGTATAGTAATGCAAAACCAGACCACTATTGCCAATGCTTATGTTGGTTTGGCGCCTTTTAGGAGTGAGTTTTTTTTAACACCCGAGCAAAATAGCTTTGATGTGGGCAGTTTGCCATGGCATGAGCAGCTGGCTATCCACGAGTTCAGGCATGTGCAGCAGTACAATAACTTTAATGTGGGCGTATCACATATCTTGAAAGTGCTTTTTGGCGAAGGCGGCCAGGCGCTGGGTAACGGACTTGCCGTACCCGACTGGTTTTTTGAAGGCGATGCCGTTTTTAACGAAACCCATGTGAGTGAGCAGGGCAGGGGCAGGCTGCCGTATTTTTTTAATGGCTTCCGGTCGTTATGGGCTGAGGAGAAGGATTACAGCTATATGAAGATTCGCAATGGCTCGTACCGTGATTATGTACCTGACTGGTACCCTTTAGGTTATATGCTTGTATCGTACGGAAGAGAAAAATATGGGGATGACTTCTGGAAAAACGTAACGCATGACGCTGCCGCTTTTAAGGGTGGATTTTACCCTTTACAACGGGCCATAAAAAAATATTCGGGCAAAGATTTTGAAACGTTCAGGACGGATGGATTGAACCACTTTAAAAAAGCGTTTGATTTATACCAGCCTGATGGCAACGTAGCTTTAAAAACAGACAGCTCTTTTGCAAATCACCACAAACATTTTGATGCCGACAGGGAATACCCGGCCTTTGTGAACGACAGTACCCTGATCTACCTGAAAAGCTCATACGATCATCGCCCGGTATTTGTAATGAAAACCGGTAATACGGAAAAAAACATCAGTATAAGGGGACTGTCAAACGACGACTATTTTGCCTGGCATGATGGTAAGATTATCTATAGCGCTTACCGGCCCGATGCAAGATGGAGTTACCGCAATTACAGTGAATTGGTTTTACTGGATGTAAATACAGGGAAAGCGCGGCAAATAACCCGTAAAACAAAATACTTTTCGCCAGCTTTTAGCGATGATGGCAAAACAATAGTAACGGTAGAAGAGGCAACATCCGGCAAAAGCGATCTTCACTTGATAAACACTGCGGATGGTAAGCTGATTGCTGTTATACCTAATAAACAGGGTCTGTATTATACTTATCCTAAATTTTATGGCGCTGATAAAGTGATCTCGGCGGTACGGAATTCAAGAGGTAAAATGTCATTAGCCCTCATCGATATAAAAACGGGAGATGCAAAATACCTGCTGCCTTTCTCTTATCAGCCTATAGCATTTCCCGTAGTTAAAAAAGACACGGTTTACTTTACAGTTACTTCCGGGAAGGATGATAATTTATACGCGTTAAATATAATCAGTGGTAAAATGTATTGGCAGGCAGGTAATAACCAGACAGGTTCATTTGGATTTTATCAGCCAGCCGTGTCAGACAAATCGTTTGCCTGGGTTGGTTTTACTGCCGAGGGATTTAAAGTAATTGAAGCAAAAAGGGAAGATCTTAAATGGCTGGAAAGAAAAGAGATCTGCTGCGGTTTGCCCGATTTTAATATTAGCGCTTTAAAGAGAGATTCATCAACCAATATATTAACAGCTATAAAAGATGAAACGTTGCCGATAATCAAATATCCCAAGTTGTATCATTTATTTAACTTTCATAGCATTACCCCCAACTTTAGCGACCCTAACTACGAAATATCTATAGCCGGGGAAAATGTGCTGAATACCATGCAAACCAATATCTCCTTTGATTATAACCGCGATGAAGGCTACAAGCAATTTGGCTTTGATGCAATTTACGGAGCCCTGTTTCCCTATATTTCGGCAGGAGCAAATTATACAATTGACAGGCGTGGATTCTATAAAGGAAGCAACATATACTGGAATGAAACTCAGGTTAACGCCGGGCTGCAGGTGCCGCTTAATTTATCAGCAGGCAGGCATTTAACCAGTCTGCAGTTTGGCAGCGGGTTGGTTTACTCGCAAACCAGTTTTCAGCAGGCCTATAGGAGTACGTTCAACGATAGGTCGTACGTGTACAGCAGTAACTTTATATCTTTTAGTAACAGCACCCAACAGGCCAAAAAAAATATTTACCCCGTGCTTGGCCAAAGCATTAGCCTTTCTTATAAATCAGCCATTTCCGGTTTAACAGCAAATCAATTTTTAGCTTCGGGTAATTTTTATTTCCCGGGCTTATTTACCAACCAAAGCCTGGTATTAAGCGCAGCGCATCAGCAAAAAAATAAAAACAGCGTGATCAGCTTTTCTAACGACTTCCCCTTTTCGCGGGGATACCAGGCGGAGAATTTGTATGATATGAATAAGCTGGGTGTAAACTATCATTTCCCCATTGCTTACCCCGATGCAGGTTTTGCCAATACCTTTTACCTGCTGCGCATCCGCGGAAATGCTTTTTATGATTATACCCGGGCAACTGATTTTTTGACAAATGGCAACCAGTTTAAAGGAACTTTCCGCTCAACAGGGGCGGAGATATATTTTGATACCAAGTTTTTCAACCAGGCATCTATCAGCTTTGGCTTTAGGTACAGTTATTTGGTTGATGAAGATCTGTTTGGCGGGACAGGGCATAACAGGTTTGAGCTGATTGTGCCGGTGACGATATTTTAATTAGTGAAGTTTTTTAATTAGTGAATTAGTGAGGGAGTGAATTAGTGAAGGATTAAATGATTTTGTAAACTTTATAAAAGATAAAAACCTTTTTAACGTTTACAACTACTACAACAATTACATCCCCTACAACTCCATGGAGAAATACGTAAGCCTAAAAGTAGCTGATGGCACTGAGATGGAAGCCTATACGGCTATCCCCGAAGATGCTATTGGTAAAACCAGCCCGGGATTAATTTTATTACAGGAAGCATTTGGTGTAAACCACCATATCCGCGATATGGCTGACAGGTTTGCTGCGCAAGGTTTTGTGGTGATAGCGCCTGAAATGTATCATCGCACTGCTCCGCCTTATTTTGAAGTTGGCTATACCGAGTTTGATAAGGTAAAGCCACATAGTTCGGCACTGACGGTTGAAGGAAACGAGGCCGATATAAAAGCAGCTTATCATTGGTTAAGCAACAACGAACTGGTTAACCCAGGCAATATTTTTAGCGTAGGTTACTGTATGGGCGGACGCATGTCTTTTTTGGCAAATGCAACACAACCCATTAAAGCCGGGGCCAGCTATTACAGCGGCAATATTAAATCCATCGCAAATAAAGCTGCAACCGTAAACGGCAGACACCTGTTTTTTTGGGGTGGACTCGATAAGCATATTGGCCAGGATCAAATAGATACAATTACCCATGCTATGGATGAGGCTGGTAAGGAATACATCAATGTGAAAATCTCCTACGCAGATCACGGCTTCAATTGCGATGAGCGCGACAGTTATAATGAAAAAGCAGCTAAGGAAGCCTGGGCTTTAACACTTGCGTTTTTTAAGAATAATATGAGTTGATTAAGTTGGATTATGTTGATTGAGTTGGATTAAGTTCTAAACGTGTAAATCTCTTCTTATTCTGATATATTTGCAGCTATGAAAAGGTTAATTCCGGTTATATTAATTACTGCATTTTTTTTCGGCTGCTCATCAGATATTAATTATAAACAGAAAGCGGTTGAATATTTAAAAACCAAAGTTCCAAACCCGCTTTCTGTTGATACCATTAAGTTCCTGAAGCCGGATAGCATTTACACTACTTTTCACGACACCAAGGAGTACAGGACATTAATGCTTGCACTTAATAATTTCTATATTACAGGAGATTCTGCTAACATTAAGAGCATTGAGGCTGCTGTTAAACAAAAAGAAAGAACCTATAAAAATATAGTGGTTGCCTGGGACGTCAGCCTGATCTACAAAGCGAAAGATAAAAAAGGAACCCTCAAAACCGATACCTGCAGGTTTACCTTTGATAGCACCTTAAAAATAATAAAGGATTTAAATGGAGTGGATTTGTAATCGTTTAGTTATAGTTTATTCCCCGTTTCCCGGATGTTGAACCAGTGTAAAGCAACCGGAACAAACAACAAGATCCGATTTTCTACCTTTGAGGTATCTTAAAAGCTTAGTAACTCTAGTAGGTAGTATCTTTCCTTGTTTTTCGATCATTTTAAATCCAGCAACGCCATATTCCTGTTCTTCACAACTAATACTTTGGAGTAAGTGTAAAAAGCTGCTTTGTTCATTGTTTTTAGCCTGTCTTTCAAGTTTGGTCCAGCGCCTGGTTTTCGGGGACCCATCCCCGCAGTTACTCGCAAATTGCTCTGTAAGGTTTAAATCCTTTATTAACTCATCAACTGATTTATGGGAACCGTAAAAGTTATTTCTAATCGTTAAATAGATTGAGGAATTGACGGTGTCTATTTGAAGATTATTTAGTTTGGAATATCCGCGATCAAACATGTCATCAAACTTTACCGAACTTAGGTAAATAGTGTCATTTTTTACCAGGAGATTTACCTGGTAGTGCCAGTCATTCAATTGAAGATTAATACGCTGATGTTTGTAGCCAAAATCAATATCCCTGTTGAAATAAATTTCAATGTTGCTGTTATGGGGCTGGCGTGTATGTTTAAAACTGTCAAGTTTATTGTAAAGCCGCGAAGCAAGGTGTTCTTTATTAGCAATGCCTGCAATTTTTTCATACTGAAATATTTCAGGCTGCGCATATACTGCCGTAAGTATAAGTTGAAAAAGTATAGCCCCAAATAAGCGCATTCGTAAATATAAGGATAATCCAACTAATCTCTGATCTCCAGTCTCTAATCAACTAACCTCCGGTAACACAATTCTGAAAGTTGATCCTTTTCCCACTTCACTTTCAACTTCAATTTTTCCGTTGTGTTTTTCGATAATCTGTTTCACTATGCTCAGGCCCAGGCCGGTGGATTGCTCGCCTTTTAAGCCGGTACGGCCGGCCTTTGAGAATGGCGTAAAAATAATAGGCAGCATATCTTTAGGGATGCCCAAACCGCGGTCTTTAACTTCTATAATGATGTGCTGGTTCCTTTTGCTTAAGAACACTTCGATCTTGCTTTTCTCTTTTGAGAATTTTAGTGCGTTGCCAATCAGGTTGTCCAGTACACGGGTGAATTTTTCATGATTTACAAGTGCATAAGCCGGACTTATTGAACTGATCAGTTCAATCGTGTTTTTAGCTTCTTTTTGGATCTTCCAAACCTCAATATTGTCCCTTATGAGGCTGTTAAGCTCAGTTTTAGTAGTAATAAACTCAGTGGAATTTTCGTTGCGGGCAGATTCAAGCAGGTCGTCAATAATGGTACGCGCCCGGATGCACGATGCCTTCATCAGGTTCAGTGTGTCCTGTGTGTCTGCATCAATATCTTCCATTTCCATCATCATGGCTAATGTTTCTACTGCCGCTATCGGGTTGCGTAAATCGTGTGCCACAGTGCCCAGCAACTGGCTTTTAAACTCGCTGCCCCGCTCAATTTCCAGGTTTTTTTCCCTGATCTCGTTTACCTGCATCCAGTAATTGGCTTTGTAGGAGAAAAAATAACGGGAGATCAAATAAAATCCACCCAATAAAATAACGGAAACCATCTGGTTATAGATCATTTCGGTAGGGTCGGTATGGCTATGAATTAAAAGCGAGGTAAACAATAATTCAACCGCGATGATGAGTATAATGGTCTCGTAATACTCAAATACACACAAAATACTGATAACCGTTAATGATATTAAGTAAAGCGTGAGGGCATTTCGCGGATTTGCCGTAGCAATAAAGCTGCTGAACATCCCGCAGAGGATAATATACAGTGAAAACGAGAACACAAACAACGACATTATGGCAGTAGTCTTTTGGTTTTTCCTGATTTCATCAATTAAAAAATTACTGATAATATAAAAAACCAGAGCCGATGCTATAAATACCCAGTTGGTAATATTAAATTCAGGGAAGTTGTCGGCCCGGGTTAGGCTTATCGGGAAAATATAATAAAGGGCCCGGATTGCTACATTTAACACTAAAAAAATAACGCTGCCTACACGTACAGAAGCCAGGTTTTGGCTTGTATAGTAATCGCGGTAGGCGTTTTTATATTTCCCCGGCAAATTTTTAAAAAGATGTTTATCCAAAACAGTGTGGTATTAGGGCTAACAAAATTATAATTTTTTAATTAAGAAAATGTTAATAAATATCAGATTACCGGGCAATGACAAAGTAGCGGACGATTTTGTTTTTAGGCGACAATTTAGCAGTTTGGGGAATATGGCAGGCGATTTGATGGCCTTGGGTTGATTAGGTTGAATGGGTTAATTGAGTTGGATAAGTCATGAAAATGCATAATTCAACAGGCTTTTTCAATCACCGCAAACAACAAACAAAACATTACCATGAATTTTAACAATTTTACCATAAAAGCGCAGGAGGCCGTTCAAAAGGCTTCGGAAATTGCGGTAGGCAACCAGCAGCAGGCTATTGAAACTGCGCACCTGCTTAAAGGTTTATTGCTGGTTGATGAAAACGTAATATCCTATCTGCTGAAAAAATTAAACGTTAACCTTAATCGCTTAAATGCAACATTGGATGAGCAAATTGCCTCATTCCCTAAAGTTAGCGGCAGCGACGTTTATTTATCATCAGGTTCAAACTCGGCTTTGCAAAAAGCAACAGTTTACCTTAAAGAGTTTAAGGATGAGTTTGTGTCCGTTGAGCATATTTTATTGGGGATCTTATCGGTAAATGATAAAACCAGTACTGCTTTAAAGGATTATGGGGTAAACGAAAAAGACCTTAAAAAGGCTATTGTTGCCTTACGCGGCGACAACAAGGTAACCGGCCAGAATGCGGAAGCTACCTATAATGCCCTCAATAAATATGCCCGTAATTTGAATGAGTATGCCGAATCAGGCAAGCTTGATCCTGTTATCGGCAGGGATGAGGAGATCAGGCGGGTTATCCAGATCCTTTCGCGCCGTACAAAAAATAACCCTATACTGGTTGGCGAACCGGGCGTTGGTAAGACAGCCATAGCCGAGGGTATTGCCTTCCGGATAATTAAGGGTGATGTACCTGAAAGCCTTAAATCAAAAACAGTTTACTCACTTGATATGGGTGCGCTGATAGCAGGCGCCAAGTACAAGGGTGAGTTTGAAGAACGTTTGAAAGCGGTTATAAAAGAAGTTACACAGGCTGACGGTGAGATCATTATGTTTATTGATGAGATCCATACATTGGTTGGTGCAGGCGGTGGTGAAGGTGCCATGGATGCAGCTAATATATTAAAGCCTGCCCTGGCCCGTGGCGAGTTAAGAGCAATAGGCGCAACCACTTTAAATGAATACCAGAAGTTTTTTGAAAAGGATAAGGCTTTAGAGCGCCGTTTCCAGATGGTTTTGGTTGATGAGCCGGATACTGCCGATGCGATTTCTATTTTACGTGGATTGAAAGAACGCTATGAAACGCACCATAAAGTGCGGATTAAGGACGAAGCAATTATAGCCGCGGTTGAAATGTCGCAACGCTATATTTCCGATAGGTTTTTACCGGATAAGGCTATTGACCTGATGGATGAGGCCGCTTCCAAACTGCGTTTGGAAATGGATTCTGTTCCCGAAGTTGTCGATGAGCTTGATCGCCGCATTATGCAATTGGAGATCGAACGCGAAGCTATAAAACGTGAGCGTGACGACAAAAAGGTAAAAGACCTGAGTGAAGAAATTGCAAACCTGTCTGCCGAGCGTGACTCGTTACGTGCCAAATGGCAGGGTGAAAAGGACCTGGTGGATGGTATTAATCAGAAGGTTGAGCAAATAGAAAACTATAAGCTGGAAGCTGAACAGGCCGAACGTGCCGGAGACTACGGTAAAGTTGCCGAGCTGCGCTATGGAACCATAGTAAAAGCGCAACAGGAAGTTGAAGACCTGAAGAAGGCGCTGCTTGAAAACCAAAGCGACAGCCGCATGCTGAAAGAAGAAGTTACTGCGGATGATATTGCAGGCGTAGTTTCGAGGTGGACAGGCATCCCGGTTTCAAAAATGATCCAGAGCGAACGCGAAAAGTTGCTGCATCTGGAAGAAGAACTGCACAAACGTGTGGCAGGGCAGGAGGAAGCGATTGAAGCAATAAGCGATGCTATCCGCCGCAGCAGGGCCGGGTTACAGGATAAAAAGAAACCAATTGGTTCGTTTATATTCCTTGGCACTACAGGCGTTGGTAAAACTGAGCTTGCCAAAGCATTAGCAGAATACCTGTTTAATGATGAAGGCGCATTGGTGCGGATAGATATGAGTGAATACCAGGAACGCCATGCGGTTTCAAGACTGATAGGCGCGCCTCCGGGCTATGTGGGTTACGATGAAGGCGGACAATTAACCGAAGCCGTGCGCCGTAAACCATACAGTGTAATATTGCTTGATGAGATTGAGAAAGCTCACCCTGATGTATTTAACATTTTACTGCAGGTATTGGATGATGGCCGCTTAACCGATAATAAAGGCAGGGTGGTAAACTTTAAAAATACCATCATCATAATGACCTCCAACATCGGCTCAAACCTGATAATGGATAACTTCCAGGAATTGGAAGATGATAACAGGGATGAAGTGGTGGCAAAAACCAAGAACCAGTTGTTTGACCTGTTGAGGAAAACAATCCGTCCGGAGTTTTTGAACAGGATTGATGAGATCATTATGTTTACACCGCTTACCCGCGATGAGATCACTGATATTGTGAAGCTGCAGTTTAAACACCTGCAACAAACTTTGGCCGAAATGGGTATTACCCTGGAAGCATCGGACGAAGCTTTAGACTGGCTGGCACAGTTAGGTTACGATCCGCAATTTGGAGCAAGACCATTGAAACGTGTGATCCAGAAAAAGATCCTGAACGAACTTTCAAAACAGATCCTTGCCGGCAAAGTGGATAAGGACAGCAAAATAAAGCTGGATATGTTTGATAACCAGTTTGTGTTTTTGAATGAGGATTTGCTGGATAAGGTTGAGTGAGTTGATTTGAAGATGAGTTGATTTGAAGATTTGAAAATACTTTAGTAGGTATTCACTAATTAAAATAGTAACTCGATTATATATAAACAAACAAAGGCTGCCCGCGGGCAGCCTTTGTTTGTTTTAGCCATTTTTACTCAATTTTTTTTGCCTCATGAATCCCGTTTTGATAGAGGGTTGCTTTAGTTATCTGGCCTTTATCGTCTTTAACAAATTCAATTTCCGCATCAACAACTTTTAAAAAGAATTTGTTATTGCTTTCTGCAAACAGCTGCACCTTTCCCTGCCCGGTTGCCTGCCCGTATAAGCTGCTTCCTTCGCGGGTTATGGTTAAAATAAAACTTGGGTTAAGTTCATATTTACCGGTATACTTTTGCAGGATAGTATCGGCTACTGTTACTTCCTTTCTTAATTTTGAATGGTTTAATCCCTTAAAATCATAAACTTTAGCAACGCTGTTCACAATCTCGTTCATAATATTTCCATTGTCTGAATTTACCATCACCACAACGCCATTCCCGCCCTCCAAACTGCCGAAATACTGGCACCTGAAACCTTCATTTGCCCCGCCGTGTTCAAAATACTTTACACCACCCTCTAAGCTATCTATGAAAACACCTAAAGCAGCATTTTTATCAATGTATGGCGTTAACCTTAATTTAGTGGTTTGCTGGTCAAGAACCTTGCTGGATTTTCCCTGCAAAGCCATTTGCGTTTCGATGATGTATTTTGAAAGATCAGTAGGGTTTGTCCATAAGCCGGCTGCCGCCTGCTCGGGGTAAATGTGATAAGTGCCTTTTATAGCCGCCCCATTACCCCGGTAAGCTGTGGCCAGTAATCCCGGCTTTTTATTAAGTGGTGGTTGTGTATAAGTACTGCTGTTCATTCCAAGTGGTTTCAAAACATTGTCGTACATGAATTTATCATAGGCCTGGTGGGTAACATCCATTACTATGAGCTGTGAAATGGTAATGCCGCCGCCGGAATACTCCGATTTTATGCCCGGCGCGTACATGGAACGCACGGCATCTGAATTGGCCGGCTTTTTACCGTCAAGGATTTGCGGAATAGTTGGTAATTGCTCTCCTTTTTCGTAGCCTCCAAAACCATGTACAGTTAGTCCGCCTGTATGGCTCAACAGGTTAGCAATGGTGATCTTTTTATTTTTAGACCGGGAATCGTAAGGGAACTTCCAGCTCGTGAGGTAAGTGTTGATATCAGTATACAGATCGATTTTTTTATCCTGCACCAGTTTAAGCACCCCAACCGAATTTAGTGACTTACTGATGGATGCCGCCTGGAACAGCGTTTGTGGCGTTACCGGCACCTTCAGGCTGTCGTCTGCATAACCGTACCCTTTTGCCCACTCTAGTTTATAATTATGAATAACCGCAACGCTTACGCCATGTACTTTATATAATGCCATCCGGTCCTGCATGGTCATAGGGCCATCATTTTCGGTTTGGATATTGGGGATAAGGTTTTTCTCAACACGCTGGATCTTTTCATTGATCTCTGAGGATGATTGTGCAACTGCATTTGTTTTGATAAAGAAAAGAAATGTGCAGGCAAGCAGTATGGTGAAGGTTTTCATAAGAGGTTTTGATAATTGAAAACAAGATACACATAAACTAATTTACTACTACAAATAATGTATAAATGGCATAAATACCTGGTAAAGGGGGGAGTAGGACGAAGATGAAAGCATACTTTA